>OLNQ01002151.1_pt1 | contig 17633 bp, 12 predicted proteins | sample 1672821 | NCBI WGS metagenome assembly OLNQ01 (sample SAMEA3136727, study PRJEB25190) | human gut metagenome | biome: human gut; feature: human-associated habitat; material: faeces | place: Austria | collected 2013 | reverse complement strand
TCAAGAGAACCAAGAATAGCTCTGTGAAGTGCAACAGGTGTCTTTTTCTCGCCGTCCTTGTCAATATATGAAAGATTAAACTTAGCCGGAAGGCAGAAATCAAGCTGACATGTTGAAAGTGTATATTCGTTACCGATAGCCGGCTTAACATTTACATCAAGCTTAGGACCGTAGAATGCAGCCTCACCGATTTCTTCTGTATACTCAATTCCGATATCATCAAGAACACGTCTGAGAGCGTTTTCTGCATTATTCCACATCTCATCATCATCATGGTACTTTACCTTGTCCTCAGGGTCTCTGAGTGAAAGTACACAGCGGTAATCTGTGATTCCGAAATCCTTGTATGTGCTGAAAATAAGATCAACTACTTTCTTGAACTCATCTTCAATCTGTTCAGGGGTAACAAAAAGATGTGCATCATTCTGACAAAAATGTCTGCCTCTCTCGATACCTTTAAGTGTACCACTTGCCTCGAATCTGAAATCGTGTGCAATCTCACCTATTCTTATAGGTAAATCCTTGTATGAGTGCATTCTGTTAGCATATATCATCATGTGATGAGGACAGTTCATAGGTCTTAATACGAATGATTCGCCTTCAACTTCCATTGCAGGGAACATATTTTCTTTGTAATGATCCCAGTGGCCTGATGTCTTATAAAGGTTTACTGTACCAATACAAGGTGTCATTACATGAAGATATCCGTTCTTTCTTTCTTTTGCCTTGATATAATTTTCAAGTTCCTGCCATATTACATAACCCTTTGGAAGGAACATCGGAAGACCGCGTCCAATAAGGTCATCAGACATGAAAAGCTGCATATCCTTACCGATTTTTCTGTGGTCACGCTCTTTTGCTTCCTCAAGAAGTGCAAGATGAGCCTCAAGTTCCTCTGCTGTAGGAAAACATACACCATAAATTCTCTGCAATACTTTATTCTTGCTGTCACCCTTCCAGTAAACGCCTGAATGTTTGATAAGCTTGAAGTTACGGCAAAGCTTTACATTATCAACATGAGGTCCACGGCAGAGGTCTGTGAAATCTCCCTGATCGTAGCATGTGATAGTACCGTCTTCAAGTTTTGAAATAAGGTCAATCTTATATTCATCATCCTTAAAAAGTTCCATAGCTTCCTGTTTTGAAATCTCACGGCGGATAATCTTCTTACCTGTCTTTGCAACCTTTTTCATTTCTTTCTCTATAGCTGCAATATCCTCATCTCTTATAACTCTGTCTCCAAGGTCGATATCATAGTAAAAACCTTCTGCAACAACAGGTCCTACCCAGAACTTTGCATCAGGATAAAGATGCTTTACAGCCTGTGCCATCAAATGTGCACATGAATGATTCAGTGTTTTTAAATTTTCATCTTCTTTAAAATTTACCATTTTAACTCTGCTCCTTAAATTAATAAAATTAATATTGAAAAAAGCACCCCAAGTCAAGCTTAAATGCTTAACTAAGGGTGCATATAACACGGTTCCACCTTATCTTTCACTCACGGAATACTAACACATATTCCTTACACCTTTAACGCAGCTATGCGGTAATGCTTGGGAAAACGGAACCAACCGGTAATCTTTCGCATACAACTCAGGAGTGGTTTTCATGTAATCAGTTTCATGGAATACTCTCAGCAGATGTAATCCTCTCTGTATGGCTTAAATACACTACTCTTTCCGTCAAAGTCTTTTCAATATTTGAATACATATTATCACATATGTTTTTATAAGACAAGACTAAATTTTCAATTATTACGATAAAATGTCCCGGTCAGAATCTTATTCTGAAATAGCCTTAAATGCTTCGTCAAGGTCTTCAATAATATCATCAATATTTTCTGTACCAATTGAAAGACGAATTGTATTAGGCTTGATTCCCTGATCGAGAAGCTCTGCTTCGTTAAGCTCAGAATGAGTTGTTGAAGCCGGATGAATAGCAAGTGACTTAACATCTGCTACATTTGCAAGAAGTGAGAATACCTGGAGATTATCAATGAACTTCTTAGCGTCTTCTTCTGTACCCTTGATTTCAAAAGTAAATATTGAACCGCCACCGTTAGGGAAGTACTTATCATAAAGTGCCTTATACGGTGAGTTTGGAAGTGATGGGTGGTTTACGCTCTCAACCTGTGGGTGATTTACAAGGAATTCAAGAACTTTCTTTGTGTTTTCTACATGACGCTCAACACGGAGTGAAAGTGTTTCAAGACCCTGCAAGAAAATGAATGCGTGGAACGGAGAGATTGTAGCACCTGTGTCACGGAGAAGAATTGCTCTGATGTATGTTACAAATGCAGCACCCGGAGCAGCCTGTGTAAATACAGCACCGTGGTATGATGGGTTTGGCTCTGCAAACTGTGGGAATTTACCTGATGCAGCCCAGTCAAACTTACCGCTCTCAATAATTACACCGCCGATTGCCGTACCGTGACCGCCGATGAACTTTGTAGCTGAATGAACAACGATGTCTGCACCGTACTCAAACGGTCTTACAAGGTAAGGGGTTGCAAATGTGCTGTCAACAACAAGCGGAATATTGTGTGCGTGTGCAATCTTTGCGAGAGCCTCAATATCAATAAGGTTAGCATTTGGATTGCCGAGTGTTTCAATGTAGAGAGCCTTTGTATTCTCGTCAATAGCGTTTTCAAAAGCACCATCTTCATCAGGATCAACAAATGTTGTTGTAATGCCGTAAGCAGGAAGTGTGTGTTCGAGAAGGTTATATGTGCCGCCGTAGATTGTCTTTGCGGCTACGATGTTCTCGCCTGCTTTAGCAAGAGCCTGAATTGTATATGCGATTGCAGCTGCGCCCGAAGCTACTGCAAGAGCGGCTGTACCACCCTCAAGAGCTGCAATTCTCTGCTCAAAAATATCTTCTGTAGGGTTTGTAAGTCTGCCGTAGATGTTGCCTGCATCTTTAAGTGCAAAACGATCTGCGGCGTGCTGGCTGTTGTGGAATACATAAGAAGTAGTTGCGTAAATCGGAACTGCTCTTGCATCTGTTACCGGGTCTGCTGATTCCTGTCCTACATGAAGCTGAAGTGTTTCAAAGTGTAATTTTCTATCTTTTAATGTGCTCATTTTATTTACCTCTTTCAATAATTAATTTAGTTTGTTACAATGTTATAATAAAAATAATGTAGTAATGTATTTGTTGCGTCAGCAACAACATCCAGAGGTACTGCACATTCGTCCGTATCGGTAGTTCTGTCTTAATAGATTTACAAATAATAGAAGCATTAGAATTCTCCTTTGCTAAAACTTACTAATTACATAGGTTTAATGTGATTGTATATTATCATATAATTTACCCGTTGTCAATACTATTTTTTAAATTTTTAAAAATATATTTGTTTAGTAGGTTTTTAGAGCAAAATTTGCCGGTTTTATAACATATTTGTAGGATTATAAGCGACCAATATACATATAGAAAGATAATTAAAATATAAATCGGATAAAAAACGACTTGAAAACCTACTAAATATATGTTATTATTATGTTATAGATGAATGCTATATTTTTGCAAATACTTAGTAAAAGGTGGTGTTAATTTGAAAATTTCTACAAAGGGAAGATACGCACTGCGAATGCTTATAGATTTGGCAATGCACCAGAATGACGGTTACATTGCACTTAAGGATATTGCGGCTCGTCAGAATATTTCCAAAAAATATCTTGAGCAGATTATGCCTATTCTTAATAAAGCCGATGTGTTACTTACAAACCGTGGATTTCAGGGTGGATACCGCCTTGCAAGAACTCCCGACCAATATACGGTAGGCGAGATTCTCCGCATTACAGAGGGCAGCCTTGCTCCTGTAGCCTGTCTTGACCACACTCCGAATAACTGCCCTATGAGCGAGGAATGCATTACTTTGCCTGTATGGCAGGGACTTAATGAGGTTATTACAAAGTATCTTGACGGCATCACTATTCAAGACATTATTGACCGTCAGACTGAGAGCATCGGCAATGACTATGTAATATAATAGTATATAAGTTTATAGAAAAAATTATAAAGCCATCTTTGATTTTATCAGTCAAAGATGGCTTTGTTTGTTAATTAGTTTTTTATTGTTTAGGCAAATAATGTTTTAACACACAAAGTTTAGTTTTGAAAATTTAGCTTTTGCGTTACTTTGTTGCCTGAACGATAATCAGCTAAAGCGTAAATTTCTCCCAAAAACTTTTGATAAAAGCCCAAAATAACAGACCACAAAGCCGAAGTAAAATTCCGTCTTTGTGGTCTGTTAAAAAATTCCTAAATAATTTATTACAGGGGATAGATATTAAAAATTATTTATCTGAGAACATTGGAGTTGAAAGGTAACGGTCGCCTGTATCGGGAAGAAGTGCTACAATTACCTTGCCCTTATTTTCAGGACGCTTAGCAAGCTGAGTTGCCGCATATACAGCCGCACCTGAAGAAATACCTACGAGTACACCCTCGGCACGAGCGATTGCCTTGCCCGTTGCAAATGCGTCATCGTTTTCTACTGCGAAAATTTCGTCATATACATTAGTATCAAGTGTTTCAGGAACAAAGCCTGCGCCGATACCCTGAATTTTGTGAGGACCTGCAACACCCTTTGAAAGAACAGGTGATGTAGCCGGTTCAACTGCAACGATTTTTACATTTGGATTTTTTGACTTAAGATATTTACCTACACCTGTTACGGTACCGCCTGTACCTACGCCTGCAACAAAAATGTCAATCTTGCCGTCTGTATCCTCCCAGATTTCAGGACCTGTTGTTGCAAAGTGAGCGGCAGGGTTTGCCTGGTTTACGAACTGACCCGGAATAAAGCTGTGCGGAATTTCACTTGCAAGTTCGTCAGCCTTTGCGATAGCGCCCTTCATACCTTTTGCACCGTCAGTAAGAACAAGTTCTGCGCCGTAAGCCTTAAGAAGATTTCTGCGTTCGATACTCATTGTTTCAGGCATTGTAAGAATAATTCTGTAACCTCTTGCGGCTGCTACCGCTGCAAGACCGATACCTGTGTTACCGCTTGTAGGCTCAATGATTACAGAATCAGATGTAAGCAAGCCTTTTTCTTCCGCATCATCAATCATAGCCTTTGCTACTCTGTCCTTAACACTTCCTGCCGGATTAAAATATTCAAGCTTTGCAAGTACAGGTGTGTCAAGTCCCTGTGCAGCAGAGTAATTATTGAGTTTCATAATAGGTGTTCTGCCAATGAGGTCAGTGATTTTCTCGTAAATTTTCATAATGCATTCTCCTTTATAATATAATGTTTATAGTAATGTCCGTAATTGAAATTCAATCCTTATTAAACCTACATAAATTATAGGTATTATTATAGCACCGCAATATTGCATTGTCAACACTTAAATATAAATATTTCCGAAAAAAATAATAAATATCGAATTTTTAATGCTGATATGCAATATGTATAGAAATACAACGGGATTTTTTATAAACAAAATTTTAAATACAATTGCAAACTTTTACAATATATGTTAAAATTAGAGCAATAATAAGCAAACGGATTTACCGTGAAATTTAAAAGAAGGTGTATAACTTTGAAAAAATGTTTTTCGATTGTACTGACTGTACTTATGGCGGTGATAGCTTTTACAGCTTTTTCATCAGTTAATGCTGTTTCTGTCGAAAGTAATCAATCGGTACATACTAACCAAACAGCGGACTTAGGAATACCTCCGCTTGACTTCGGCGATTCAAATGACTATGACAGCGGCGGTTCTGATTGGGGCGGCAGTTCCGATTGGGGTGACAGTTCTGATTGGGACAGTTCAGACCACAGCAGTTCCGAAAGCAGCGGAGAAGGTCTTGGATTTGGCGGAACGTTAGTTGTTTTCCTTGTAGTTATCGGTATAGTTGTTTACGGCATGATAAGGAGCAAAAAGGACAGCAAAAGAACAACTAAAAGAACAACTACTACTGTTGGCAGATCACAGACAATTCAGCAGTCGGCAGGCAGAAATATTACACTTCCTGACCGTACGGCACAGATTTCAGACCTTATCAAGCAGAATGATCCGAACTTCTCGGCAGAAGATTTCCTATCATTCTCAAGATATGTATATGTTACCATTCAGGACGCTTGGAGCAAGCGTGACCTTTCACCTGTAAGAATTTATTTACACGATAATCTCTACAATCAAACTCAAAAACAGATTGATCGCAAGATTGCAAACGGCGTAATCAATAAGATTGAAAATGTAGCCGTAAGTACAGCTTATCTTACAGCGTATCGCAGAGATAAAGAATTTGAGTATGTTACAGTTTATCTCAATGCCCGTCTTACAGACTATGAGATAAACGAAAAGACCGGTCAGGTTCTCCGTGGAGATCCTAATGCAAGATACGAGTTGAGATACACACTTCGCTTTGCCCGTAATGCAGGCATTAAGACCACAAGTGCAAACAGTCAGACGCTTAAGTCACACAGTTGCCCGAATTGCGGTGCTCCTCTTGAAATGTCAAGTTCCGGCAAGTGCGAATACTGCGGAAGTACAATTACAACAGGTCAGTATTCATGGGTACTCAGCGAATATTCTTCTATTCGTAACGATACTGTTGACCAAGGCATTTATATTGAAAAAGATAACAATGCTCAAAACAATACAAATAATAATCAGTAATTTTTTATTGCTGTTCGGGACCGGGATTTTTCCGGTCCCGATTTTTGTATTTAATCTGTAAATATTTTTTTATATAATGGCAAAATAAAGCTATAAACAAAGTTGTTTTTTACATAATGTATCAAATACTTGCATTTTTTTAACTTGTGTGTTATATTGTAAATGATTTGTTAATCAATATTTCTAAGTACAAGGTGATATTATGGATTACAAAATTATTGCACTTGACATTGACGGTACTCTGACTAACTCTCAAAAAGAGATTACTCCACGCACTCGATACGCTATTATTGATGCTCAAAAAATGGGCAAAAAGGTTGTAATCGCTTCGGGCAGACATCCTATGGGGATTCAGAGCATTGCAAGAGATTTATTGCTTGACCGCTATGAGGGTTATATTATGGCTTTCAACGGAGGAAAAATTCTTGATTGTACTACCGGACAAACTATTGTAAGTAAGGATTTTCCGAAGGAATACCTTTCCGACATACTCGGTGTGTTGAAAGAATCAAATCTTTCTGTTCATACCTATGATGATAAGAAAATCATTACAGGCGGCACTTTGAATGATTATTCAAATGTTGAAAGAGATATTCTCAAAATGGAAATGGTTGTTGTGGAAGATTTTGCGGCGAATATTCCTGAAAAAATCAATAAACTTTTACTTTCGGGCGAACCTGCCGAAATTGATAAATATAACGAAATTCTTGCAAAACGCTACGACGGTTTGCTTGATGTGTATAAGAGCGCACCGTACTTCCTCGAGATTATGCCTTTCGGCGTAACAAAGGGTTCTATGCTGCCTATGCTGCTTGAAAAACTCGGTTTTACAAACGAAGAGATGATTGCTTTTGGCGACAATTACAATGATATAACTATGATTGGTTATGCGGGTCTTGGAGTTGCTATGGGCAATGCAGAGGAAGATGTAAAAAAGATTGCAAATTATGTCTGCGAGTCAAATGATGATGACGGAGTTGCAAAAACACTTGAAAAATATGTTTTGAAAAGTAATATATAATTTGCAGTTGTGATATATAAATAGTTGTGATTATATAAAAGCTCTCTGAATTTAATCGGAGAGTTTTTTGCTTTGTCGAAAAATCTGTCTGCTTTTTAAAAAAACGGCACTTTGTTCACTTTTTTGTATAAATTACATAAAACAAGTATTAAATGTTTGGAAGCACAGATTTCGAATAATTCTAAATCAGAAAAAAAATCGTTAATAACTACTTTATAATTATATGTAGATGTTAAATTTTGATTTTAACGGAAAATGGAGGAAAAGCTATGACAAAGGTAAAAAAACTCATTGCTTTAATGCTTGTTGTCTGCATTGCGGCAACAGTAGGTATTGTGTCGGTTTCGGCTGCTACTGTTGACGATGCTGAGTCAGTTCAGGCTAAATACGACGGTATTAAAGTGCATGTGTATTCTGAAGACGGCGCACCGAACATCTATTATTGGAACAGCCTTCCGCAGAATATCGCAACAGATTACCCCGGTCCTAAAATGACCGCCGAGGGTGATAACAGCTACTGCTACACATTCGACAATGTAACAAAAATCAATATGATGTTTGTTACAAACGGCACTCAGTCTGCTGAAACAACAAGAAACAGCGGCGAGTGGTGGTACAAAAACGGAAGATGGTCTTCTAAGTCTTGGAATGATTTTGATGACTGGAAGAGAACGGATCTTCGTGAAGATTCAATTTACTTTGTAATCACAACTCGTTTCTATGACGGTGATACAGGCAACAATGTTCATTGTTGGGACGACCAGCAAGCTAACAACCCTGATTCAGACCCTGCTTGGAGAGGCGACTTTAAGGGCCTTATCGAAAAACTTGATTACATCAAGGCTTTAGGCTTCAGTGCAATTTGGATTACTCCTGTTGTAACAAATGCGTCAGGTTATGACTACCATGGCTATCACGCATTCGATTTCTCAACTGTTGATGTTCGTTATGAGAGTGACGATGTTAAATATCAGGATCTTATCGATGCTGCACATGAAAAAGGTATGAAGATTATTCAGGACATAGTTATCAATCATACAGGTAACTTTGGTGAGGCTACTCTCGCGCCTATGTTTACAAAAGAGTATAGCACACTTAAGGATCTTGAATCTGTTAATTGTATGGTTCCGATTCCTGATTCGGATTTTGCAAAAACATTCCCTGACTATGACAGTCTTGCTCCGGGTTATCAGTATCAGGCAAGACTTAATATAATGAAGGATACTAAGGCTCTTGATTCAGGTTCACATGACACGGAAAATAACTATCATCATTATAAAGACCTTAGCTGGGAAAGTCCAACTGTACAGACAGGACAGATTGCCGGTGACTGCGTTGATGTAAACACAGAAAATCCAAAGGTTGCAGAGTATCTTAACAATGTTTACGGCGATTATATCAACATGGGTGTTGATGCATTCAGAATGGATACCGAAAAGCATGTATCAAGACTTACTCTTAACCAGTTCTATTTCCCATCATGGCTTAAGACAGGCGGAAAGAATTTCTATGTATTCGGCGAGGTTTGTACTCGTGTAAGCGAGTTTTGGAATCATAATATCCCTGCAATTTCTGCTCCTTTCTATACTTGGGCAGAAACAGACAGCAATTATATCAATGCTCTCGGCGATGATCAGCTTGAAAATGTAAACCTTACAAATGCTCACTATGCAAGCAATTCATCTACAAGTAATCAGCCAACTTCTGATAATGTTTATCTTAATGGTATTACATATCATACTCCTGATTACAGTAAGGGCAATGGCACAGGCGTTATTGACTTCCCAATGCATTGGAACTTCTCTACTGCCAGCAATGCATTTACCCGTGCTCTTGAAGAGGATCCATATTATAATGATTCAACATGGAATGTAACTTATGTTGACTCCCATGACTACGGTCCTGATATGGATACTCGTTATAATGGCGGTACTCAGGCTTGGGCAGAAAACCTTTCACTTCTCTTTACATTCCGTGGAATTCCATGTCTATACTATGGTTCAGAAGTTGAATTCCAAAAGGGTGTAAGTATAGACCTTGGTCCAAATGCTCCTCTTTCAACTTTAGGTCGTGCATATTTCGGCGATTATCTTGAGGGTGATGTTTCAGCTACTGATTTCGGTGAATATAGCGCATCGGGAACAGTTGCCGAAACTCTTAATTCTCCGCTTGCTGTTCACCTTAAACAACTGAATATGATTCGTAGGGCAGTACCTGCTCTCCAGAAAGGTCAGTATACAAAGGACAGCGAATATGTAACTGGTAATATGGCATTTATCCGCCGTTATACAAATTCAAGCGAAGGCGTAGACAGCCTTGCACTTGTAACTATTTCAGGCGGCGCTACATTCAAGAACATTCCTAACGGCAAGTATATTGACGCTGTTACAGGTGATGTTAAGACTGTTACAAACGGCACACTTACAGTAGGCAGTATCGGTAAAGCCAACATGAGATGCTATGTAGCTTGCGGTTCAGGCTTCACAGGCATTGACGGTAAGATCGGTACAAACGGTACATATCTTAAGTAATTAAATAATTAAATAATTATAATTACAACTAAGAGGATGGAGTAAAATTCATCCTCTTTTTGTATATATTTGCAGATAAATGAATATTTTTGCTAAAATGTATATAAATATGACATAATCTTAATTATAAATAAGACACTTTAAAGCATTTTGTATCTTTTCTTTTGCTTTAAAATGTGATATAATGTTCTTTAATGGTAATTATAAATTTACTAATCTTTATTGTAGGAAGTGATTTTGATGGGCAGTTATTCAGATAACACACCGGCTATCCATGACTTGGCACAAAAAATGATCTCAAATTCGATGATCGATACAAGTCTTTATTCAAAGTATAATGTTAAGAGAGGACTTCGTGACCTTGACGGTAAGGGTGTATTAACAGGCCTTACAGATATTTCCACAATTATCCAGAATAAAGAAGTTGATGGTAAGCTTGTTCCTTGCGACGGTGAGTTGTATTATCGCGGATATAATGTAAACGATATTGTCGGCGGTATTCTTGAGGATGATCGTTTTGGTTTTGAAGAAGTTGTTTACCTTCTTCTTTTTGGCGAAATGCCAAATGTCGCACAGCTTAAGGATTTTAAGGAATTGCTTGTAAAATACAGAACTTTACCGCAGAACTTTGTTCGTGATGTTATTCTTAAAGCACCGAGTGAAGATATGATGAACTCGATTGCTCGAAGCGTACTTACTTTGTTCTGTTACGATGATAATCCTAATGATACATCGGTAGATAATGTTCTTCGTCAGTGTATTCAGCTTATTTCAGTATTTCCGATGCTTTCGGTTTACGGTTATCATGCATATAACCACTATCTCCGTGACAAAAGCCTTTATATTCACCGTGCAGAGCCTACTATGTCCACAGCGGAGGTTATTTTGTCATTACTTCGTCCTGACAGAAAATACACACCGCTTGAGGCAAAAGTTCTTGATATGGCGCTTATTCTTCATATGGAGCACGGCGGCGGTAACAACTCTACATTTACAACTCATGTTGTAACTTCTTCCGGTACAGATACTTATTCGGCAATTGCAGCGGCTTTGGCATCTCTTAAAGGTCCTAAGCACGGCGGTGCAAATGTTAAAGTATTCTATATGTTTGAGGATATTAAAAAGCACATAAAAGACTGGAAAGATGACGAAGAAATTGCAGATTACCTTGAAAAAATACTCGAAAAGCAGACATTCGACAGAATGGGTCTTATCTATAGTATGGGTCACGCTGTTTATACAATTTCTGACCCTCGTCAGATAATTCTTAAAGGTGCTGTTCAGAAACTCGCTAAGGCAGAGGGTTACGATGAGGACTTTGAACTTTATGAGAGAGTAGAAAGACTTGCTCCGCAGGTTATCGGCAAAAAGCGTAAGATTTATAAAGGCGTTGCGTCCAATGTCGATTTTTACAGCGGCTTGCTTTACAGTATGCTTGACATTCCTTGTGAGCTTTATACACCGATGTTCGCTACAGCCAGAATTGCAGGTTGGAGCGCACACAGACTTGAGGAAATCGTAAATGGCGGTAAGATTATACGTCCTGCTTATATGAGTATTTCTACAACAAAGAATTATACTCCACTTGATAAAAGATAATATTAAAAATTTAGGCGGATACTTGCAAAGAGTACCCGCCTATTTTTTCGTAAAAGTTATGGTTTGGCTGATTGCTTTATCAAGCAATTATAAAAGTTTGGTCGACCTTTTCAAAGGTCGTGGGTGTGGGCAAAGCCCACAAATACTTTCCGCTTACGCAATCTAACGATAGCCAAACAGCTCGCTGTTTGGCGGCTTGAACACAACGGCGTTAGACTTTAAATGCGAAATCAACAATAAAAGACATTCGATATATAATGAAAAGTTAATCATTTCTTTTATAAAAGGCTATCGCCTGTTTTAACAAACTTAGTTTTAGCACGCAAACAGCGTGGCTGTTTGCGTCTGATAAATTGTTATATCGGAAGATTTTTATGGGCACTGCCCAAACCCGCAATTTTTGAAAAAATTGAGTAAACTTTTTTGTTCTTTTGCTGATAATTTAGCGTTAGCTAAATTTCAATGCCCGACCGACACTCCGCTAAACCAAAATTTATTAATGTTGCCCCAACATAAAAAACTCCCGCCCGAGCGAGAGTTTTTAACATTTTATTTATAAGATGTTGAAAGTGAAACTGTACCGTCTGATTTTCCGTTATTATCAATATGATAAACTAAATTGTTTTTTTCATCAATAGTGCTTGCAGACTGCCATAACCAGTTTACTTTTGATGAGCCGTCAGCTGTTGCTTCAAAAGTTACAACAACCATTTCTCCGCCTTTAGTGTAGTCATAGCCTGTGGTTATGTCAGAGCCGTTTAAGTTGATTTTTCCGGCTATTTTTGCATTGATAATACCATTTGTTGTAGCTGGTTTCTGGAGCAGAGCGGATTTAACTTTTAATTTTGATGAATCATATGTGATTTGTGCCTGATAGTTTGTTAAAACTACAGTGCTTTTAACCGAGTAGGTAACTGTTATTGTTTGACCTTTCTTTAAGTCAAGAGTTACATCTTCGTTAGATTTTTCATCGGAGTTGTTTTTGTCAGATGAATTGTTATTTGATTTGTTGCCCGAATTATTGCCTGAATTATTGTTTGAATTGTTGTTTGAATTGTTGTTTGCAGCCTTGCTTGATGAATTATTGTTAGAGTTGCTGTTTGCTTTTGATGAATCGGAAGAGCCGCTTGATTCTGACTTTTCAGAGCTTTGAGCAGACTCGGACTTTGATTCAGAACCCGAACTTTGTGAATTGCTGCTTTCAGAAGTTACTTCGCTTTCTGATTTGTCGTTTGCAACAGTTGTGTTTTCAGCGGCAGAAGCAGTGCTTGTTACGGTCGCAACGGTTGATGAACTCTCATCTTTATTACCGCAGCCTGTCATTACACTTGCAAATGATGTTGAAACGGCAAGTACGGCAATCAAAAGTGCAACAGAAAGCCTCTTTGCTTTATGCTTTGAATTATTCATAAAATCATTCCTTATCTAATGTTATTGTTCCTATTATAGCAAAATATATTATAAAAATAAAGCGTAATTATTTAAATAATAATTTGCAAAATTTTACATTGTAATTTAATTTTTTCTATGATATAATAGATATGTGAAAACTGAATGAATTTTTAGGAGTGTTTGAAATGAAATTAGCAAAAATTATTGCAGTAGGACTTTCTGCTGTAATGCTTACTACAGGCTTTTCTGTATCTGCTCTTGCGGCACAGACAACCGATTCCACCGTTTCTACACCGGGATTTAAGACATATGATGCATTATATGCTCACGCTGTTTTAAACTCTGAAGATACACAGGCTTGGCTGAGATGGCAAAGTGTGCACGATGAGAACTTTAACGAAATAGACAGTAATAAAAAGTATTTCTTCCTGCCTTCTTCGGCAAACGGAGAAAAAGTTGATATTTACAACGCTTATTCATCACCGATTACAATAAACGGTGTTACTGTTGACTCACATAAATCGGGTTCGATACCGTACAATACAAATGTTGAGTATACGGTAAATGCGGGCGGCAAAAACTTTACTTTGATTTTTATGAAATCAACCGCAGAGTCCGCCGTATATATCAATAATGACAATGCCGACGGTAACGGTACGGAGCTTATCACATACCTTAATCGTGATAAGAGTAATTCCGCAAGCGCAACAGCCGCAATTATCGATGCAGACGGCACAATTGAAACTGCCGATGTTAAGAAAATAAAGGGAAGAGGAAACTCAACCTGGGGCAAGGCTAAAAAGCCTTACAACATTACTTTCAAGGATAATGTAACAATCGGTTCGATGGATAAGTGCAAGAAATTTTCTATGCTTGCAAACTATCAGGACGATTCTCTTTCAAGAAACAGATTTTTATATGACCTTTCTGATGCGGTAGATATGCCGTACGCCTCAGATTCCCGCTATGTTGATTTTTATTCAGACGGCTATTATTGGGGTTCTTACCAGATGTGCCAAAAGATTGACACAGGTAAAACTAACCTTTTAAGCGATATTGACGATAAAGGCTACCTCAACAAGGACGGCTCAATCAACGAAAACTTCCAATTTGTATGCGAGGTTGACGCAAGTGCTACTGATGATGATTATCACTTCACTTCATCAAGCGGTAATAAGATTACAATAAAAACTCCCGAGCTTGCACCGGGGGACAAAGGCTACAACGAAGTTAAAAATTATGTAAAAAACAAATTTGATTCTTTTTACAATGCAATTAAAAGTTCAACTGAAAATCTTGCCGATTATGCTGATGTTGATTCTGTAACAAAGATTTATCTTATAAACGAACTCGGCAAAAACTGGGATTCGGGCGTATCAAGTCTTTACTTTACATATAAGCAGGACGAAAACGGCAATTGGAAATTCTACGGTTCTCCTGTATGGGATTACGATAACTCGCTCGGTAACGCAAAGGGCGTTGAATGGGATCTCGGAAATATAGGAGTAAATGACTATGAACAGTACAGCGGTTGGTGGTGCAAATACAAAGATAAAGGTAAAAACAGCAGCAGCACAAACAATGTTATGAATCTGATTTCGAGAAATAAAAATGTTATTAAGGCTGCACCGCAGGTTTGGTTTGAGGACTTTGTTCCGGCTCTCAAAACATTTATGTCAAGCGGAGTAAGTGAGGGAGAAATTTATTCATCTGATGTTTATTATAACTACCTAAAGGGCAGTGCAGAGATGAACTACAAGAGCGGTTGGTTGCTCAATACAGGCAGCTGGATTGCAGACCACAGCAAACTCAATGTAGCTACCTTTGACTATTCCACAGGCAAATATACAGTAAGCAATATTGCTACAAAGTACAGCAACAATTTTGACGGAAAGTACAATTATTGTGCCGATTGGCTTACAAGCCGTGCGGCTTGGCTTAGCAACGAAATGTATGCTGACTATGAACCGTCAAATCCAAGAATTGAAAATGACCTTAACAATGACGGAATTTTAGATGTTCGTGATGCAACGGCTCTTCAGCTTTACATTGCAGAAAGTGCAACACTTGACATTGAAGGTGTAAAAATGGCTGATATAAACAAAGACGGAATTATTGATGTGAGAGATGTCACAGCTTTACAGCAGATAATTGCACAATAAAATTTAAATTTTTATACCGCTTGATTTCGGAAGATTTCAAGCGGTATTTTGATTTTTAAAAGTCATATTTCTATTATTTAATTATAAATTTACACAAAATTTATTGAAAAACTTACGGTAATGGGATATAATGTATTTGTGAAAATTTTGGGTATTATTGAGGATAGTATTTGATTTAATTATGGAGGTTATTATGAGAAAGACTAAAATTGTTTGCACAATTGGTCCTGCCTGCAACAATAAAGAAACCTTGCTTGCGATGATCAACGCAGGTATGAATGTTGCTCGTATTAATATGTCACACGGAGCATATGACGATTTGGAAAACACTTTTAATGTTCTCAAAGAAGCTATTGCCGAAAGCGGAAAAATTGTGTCAATTCTTCTAGATACAAAAGGTCCGGAAGTAAGAGTATGCACATTTGAAAACGGCAGTATAGAACTTATTGAAGGTCAGCTTTTCAGCCTTTGCAAGAATAAAGAAGTCGGTGACGAAACAGGCGTGGCAATTTCTTTCCCTAAGCTTATTGATTTGTTCAATGCCGACGGCAAAGCGGCAATAGGCAGAGAATTATTATTAGATGACGGTCTTATCTCAATAGTTGTTGACAGTATGGCTCCTAACGAAATCATTTGCAAAGTAGTTAAGGGCGGTACACTTAAGAACAGAAAGAGTATTAATATTCCCGGTTATCATATAAATATGCCTTATGTCAGTGCACAGGACAGAAAAGATATTGAATTTGGTCTTTCTCACGGCGCTAATGTAGTTGCCGCATCATTCGTTCGTACACACGAAGATGTAGCTACATTAAGAGATTTTATTGACAGCATCGGATTTGAATATGTAGAAATTATCGCAAAGATTGAAAATCAGAGCGGTGTTGACGATATGGACGCTATTATTGACTGCGCCGACGGCATTATGGTTGCCAGAGGTGATATGGGCGTTGAAATTCCGTTTATTAAACTTCCTGAAATTCAGAAAACACTTATCAGAAAGTGCGTTGCAAGAGGTAAATATGTAATTACAGCAACTCAAATGCTTGAGAGTATGACTTCTTCACCTCGTCCTACAAGAGCTGAAATCAGCGATGTTGCCAATGCTGTATATGACGGTACAAGCGCAGTTATGCTTTCGGGTGAGTCTGCCGCAGGTAAGTACCCTGTTGAAAGTGTTAAGGCTCTTGACGCTATATGCTTTGAGGCAGAGCAGAACGGTGAGTTTACAGCTCTTAAAGACTATATCGAACATCACAGTATTCAGGACAGCAACCCAATCAGAGGCAGTATTTGCCGTGCGGCAAGAGATATTGCTCATCAGGTTGGCGCAAGAGCTATTATTGTTGAGAGTGCTACAGGTAAAGTTGCAAGAGCAATGACACATTTCCGCCCGAATGTTCCGATAATTGCAGTTGTTACCTCTTCACTTGTTTGTAAAAAGCTTTGCCTTAATTGGGGTATTACAGCACTTATCGGTGAAGAAAAGAAAACTTCCGATGCCATTACAAAGCAGGCAATGGAAAAGGCTTTAAGCACGGGCTACTTTAAAAAGGGCGATATTGTAGTTGTAATTTCTTCAAACAGAACTGCACCTACTTCAAGCACAGACTCTCTTAATGTAAGGATTTTATAATATGAATAACAATAACATTATACTTATAGGAATGCCTGGTTCGGGTAAGAGTACGCTTGGTGTTCTGCTTGCAAAATACAGCGGATATTCTTTTGTGGATTTAGACTTGATTATTACTAAGAAAACAGGCAAAAAACTGCAAAAGATACTTGATCAGGACGGCTATGATGCTTTCTTGAAAATTGAAAATCAAGTAGGCAAAGAGCTTGACTGCGAGAAAACAGTTGTGGCGACAGGCGGCTCAATGGTACTTAGCGCAGAAGGTATGGAACATTTGAAGAAAATCGGTACGGTTGTGTATATTAATGTGCCGATTGATGAAATCATACGCAGAGTTACAAATGTAGCGACAAGGGGAATTGCTTTTAAAGACGGCGAAACTCTTAACGATGTTTTTAAAGAGAGAACACCTCTTTATGAAAAATATGCAGATGTAACCGTTGATTTTGAGAATGCGTCAAATCTTGAAGAAACCGTCGATAAAATTATGGAAAAATTAAATCTTCATAAGTAATAATTTAAGCACCGATTTGAAAAGTCGGTGCTTTTTTGCCTTTTGCTTTAAAAACGATTTTTGTTAAAATGTTGGTAAATTATGGTTTTTGTTACGAGATGATAGTTTGCAAAGTAATAATTTTCTTGTTCCCGACAATAACTTAG
>OLNQ01002149.1_pt1 | contig 17639 bp, 10 predicted proteins | sample 1672821 | NCBI WGS metagenome assembly OLNQ01 (sample SAMEA3136727, study PRJEB25190) | human gut metagenome | biome: human gut; feature: human-associated habitat; material: faeces | place: Austria | collected 2013 | reverse complement strand
ACGATCGGTATGGGCCGAGTGTACAGCGCTGGCGGACTTCTGCTGATGGCCGGCCATAAGCGCTATGTCTTTCCTCATACCAGTTGTCTCATTCATGATGGATCTTCCGGTGCGATCGGAAGCATCGGCAAAATGTTGGACAACTTGGAGTTTACCAAGGAATTGGAAAAACGCATGAAGGAGTACATCTTGTCCAGCACCCGAATCACGGAGGAAGTCTACGACCAGAACTATCGCCGTGATTGGTTCTTGTTCAGTGAAGAAATGATCGTGTTGGGCATTGCCGACGAGATCGTAACTGACATTGATACCATTCTTTGATAGGAGTGAAGAAGATATGGCAAAGAAAAATACCAGCATGGAAATCTATGATGTCCCCGCTACCCTGCAGGAGCATCCTTTTTATGGACTGAGACTGGATGAATACCAGAAAGTTTTTCGGGATGCTATTTGGGACACGGAGAAGCTGATTGTGTTTTGCAATGCTAAAGCTGGTACCGGCAAGACACTGATTGCTACAGCCACAGCCAATTTGCTTTATCAATACGGACGGTGTAATGGCATCGTCTATATTGCCTCTCCTACTCAGGAGCAGAAGCAGGGATATTTGAAGGGCACGATCGAGGAAAAATCCGAGCCGTATTTTGAGCCATTTTATGAAGCATTGGAAAAAATCGGTGTAAATCGCAATACTGCATTTTACGATGGTGCAGTCAACGAGAAGTATCAAACCGCATATATCCAGTGCGCTACGCACACGTTTCTGCGTGGTACCAACTTTGAGAACAAAGTGGTAATCATCGACGAGGCGCAGAACTATTACTTTGACGAGTTGAAGAAGGTTTTGACTCGTTTACATGACAGTTGCAAAATCATCGTAATCGGTCATGAGGGACAGAATGATTTGTTCGATCACCCGGAGCGCTCCGGTTTTGTTCCCTATCTGAACTGGTTTGCAGGTGATGATCGGACGGCGGTGTGCCGACTGGTAGAAAATCATCGCGGCTGGATCAGCCAACACGCCGACGAACTGACGTTCCGTGCGGCAATGAATCTTGTGGAGGATCAATAAAATGAAGAAAATCGCTGTAAATACGGTGAAAGCCTTTCTGAAAGAGAACAAGAAGGAAGATGCTTACACCCAGGCGTTTACTGTGGGGGACAGCTCTTTTGAGGTGTCATTCCATACAGCTCTGACTATCGCAGAGAAGAGCACCTTTCTGAATCGTGTGGTTTCTGGATGTTTCGATGCGACGGGCAAGTTCCGCCCTGAGTATGTCTCGCCTATGCTGCGAGCTACTATTCTCCAGATGTGTACCAATATTCCGGCCATGACGCTCAAAAACGAGACAGATGAAGTGGGTGTTCCCGCTCTGGATGTGGATGCCATGAATGAGCTGTATCTGGCTATGGACTTGGATCACGTCCAGAACGCCGGATATCAGGATATGCTGAATGAGATGGTTCCCCTGTGCGGGCAGGCTATCGACTGGAAAAAGAGCAGTATTCTTGCCGATCATGGTACGGATACAGCTCTCCGCGATCTGCTGGAGGGATTGGCCGATAAGGTGAAGGATATCGACACGGAGTCGCTCATGCAGTATGCCGGTATCCTTTCCGAAGGTACCAAAGGACTGGGTGAAGGTGGAATCCTGCAAGGTCTGCTGAACTCAAGAAAGGCGTAAGCAACAAAGAAAATTATTGAGTGGGAGGTGGCGGCATGAACATTCGGGAAGCGCTTGAAAAGGCAAACAAGCAGCTTATGGCAAAAATCGACGACGCAATGACAAAAGAAGTCTTTGGGGAAGTCCAGGATGAAGAAGCTGCCACCATCTACTCTGAGGTGTACAAGGTCTATACCCCTCGGATGTACCGTCGCCGTGGAGAATACGGCGGATTGGGAGATCCCTACAATATTGAAATCCGAGGCGGAGCAGCAAAGGGCGGCGTGATGGTCGTGGTCAATATGACTGAGCCGAATCCGGGTGGCTGTATGAACGACGATCAGGTAACGACTGGTAAAAATCTACCTGAGCTGGTGGAATTTGGAGACGGTTATAAATTCTATCACTATGATTTTCCCAGCCGTAGGCGCTATATGGAGCCTCGTCCTTTTACTGCAAAAACCATTGAGCACCTGAAAGAAAGCCGCGCTCATGTAAATGCTTTGAAAGCTGGACTGAGACGACAGGGGATCAATGTGAAATGAAATTTAACAGAAAAAGGTGGTGAGAGATGTGGACGAAGATCTGAAAATTGTATTGACCAGTGAGCTGGAGGCTGATGAAGAGGCTTCCGCACAACGTATTTCTGCGCAACTTCCCAACATTGCAAAGCTGATCAATTCCAAAAGCAGCATCAAGGTTGGTGTAACTCTGGACGAAGCTGGTATTCAGTCTCAAACTCAGCGGATTACTCAGCAAATCGCCAGAGCAACAAAATCCCAAAGCGTTGGTGTTTCTTTGAGCTTGGATCAAAGCTCTGTCAACAAGATTAAGACTGAGCTTAATAATTTGAAGGTCAGCCCCGACATCTCTCGTGCCATGACTGATCAACTGGATCAAATGGGTATCCAGATTGACCGAATCACTGGCCGCTGGGAAGCGGTGAACGGCGAAGAGGAACGTATGCTGAATCTGACCATTCAGGGTACGGATCAGATGCAGAGAACCGTCACGTATCTGCAAACCTATAATGCGGAGACTGGCGAAATCAATACCCATTTGACCAATGTGACTGCAAATCTGGAGCGTCAGCGCAGAGAGCAGGAGCAGGTAGCGGCTCAGGCCAAGAAGGACAATGAATCAAGGGTTTCATACTTGAATCGCCAAAAGGCTCTTTTGGCTGATATTCAAGCCGCTTATGTCGGTCAAACTTCTGTAAAGCCGATTACGGATAGCGCTCATTTGACAGCGCTGAATGATACTTACGCCGCAGTCAATGCCCGGATCGAGACCATGATTGCCGCCGAAGGGCGGCTGGATAATGTTCAACGCTCTAATCTGGAAGCTCAGATTTCCGGCTTGCAACGTTTGGTCAAAGAGTACCAGAACGCCGAGTATGTAGCAACCAAGCTGAGAACAAAGGACATCGGTTCTATCAAGGCCGATCAGCTTTCCGGGCTGGAAGCCTTGGAGAAACGACTGGAATCTGCCGGAACACTGACCGACACGTTCAAGAGTAAGATCGACGGATTGAAGAAAACTTTGCAAGGCGTCGGCACCAAAGATCAGTTGGTAGCTTTCCTCAACAGTTTTGACCAGCTGAACAATGATGTGGCTGTCTTCCAGGAGCGGCTGCGTGGTGCGAACAAGATCTATACTCAGTTGATCTCTCTGGACAAGCAGATTACCTCTGTTCAGTCTTCTATGACAAAGCTGAATACCAGCGACGACAAAAACAAGTTGCTGGCTTTGCAAGGTCAACTGTCTGTGCTGAATAATCAGCGGGCGGCTCTGGAGGCACAGCTGGTTCCCTATGCTGATATTATTCAATATGCGAAGCAGGCGACGGCTCTTGAACAGAGCCGTCTTTTGAATGGTACCCAACTGGTTTATACCCAGATGGAGCTGGCTGACAAAGCGCGAGATTATGATGTCGCAATGCAGAGTATCCCGTCTACCATTGCTGATTTGCAAACGAAGTTTAGCCAGGTGGTGGCCCCCACAGAAAATCTCGTGCAGAATATGAGACTGCTCCGGGAGACAGCGGCACAGTATGGCGCTGATATGGGGGATAGGGAGAAGGTTGCGACATATGAGCGGCTGCAATCTCTGATTGGTGCTTGCAGTAAGGAAATGTCTGAACTTCTCCGTGTCCAGCGTGGTGATGTCAACGACTTCAAGTTTACTCAAAACTTGGAGAAAGCAAAGGCGGATTTGGAAACAGTTGGAAGAACGTGGAGTGCATTGAAGCAAGATCCCGGTCTTAATGCGCAATTCCAACAGCTGAGTGAAAACCTCAAGCGCGTTGACAATCAGATGGATTTGAGAAAATGGACGGCGCAATTTAGCACGTTCAAATCTGAGGTCAAAGCTGCTGGAAAGAATATGCAGTCTTTGGGCGACATTTTGAAGAACAACGTAGGTAAGGTACTCCAGTGGGTATCTGCTACTACGCTTCTCTTCCGTGCGTTCCGGCTGCTGAGATCTGCACTTACTACGATCGTTGATCTGGATACGGCCATGATTGACCTGCAAAAAGTCACGACCGCGACCAGAGAGGAGTATGACCGTTTCTATCATAGTGCCAATGGCACAGCCAAAGCGCTGGGTGTAACCACTGAGGAAGTTATTTCTCAGACGGCGGAATGGGCACGACTGGGCTATGCTATGCAAGATGCCGCAAAGCTGGCAGAAAACTCTGCTATCTTTGAAGCTATTTCTCCCGACATGGATATTACCCAGGCGACAGACGGCTTGGTAAGTATCATCAAGGCTTACGACCTCGATGTTGAAGACTCTTTGGATGGTATTATCTCCAAGGTCAACGAAGTGGGTAATAAGTTCGCCGTGTCCAACGGTGATATTGTGGAGGCTATGACCCGTAGCTCTGCTGCTATGGCTGCTGCAAACAATACATTTGAGGAAACGGTAGCTCTGGCGACCGCCGCTATCGAAATCACAAGAGACGCGGCGACGGTTGGTAACGGTCTGAAAACCTTGTCAATGCGTATCCGTGGCTATGATGAGGAGACGGAGGAATACTCCGCAGACGTGTCCGAATTGACCGGTACGATTGCCGATCTTACTAAGGTCGCAAGCAATAATAACCGGGGTATCAGTTTGTTTGAGGCGGACGATCCCGAGACTTATCGTTCTACCTATGACATTCTGTCCGATATTGCGGATATCTGGGATGAGCTGACCGATAAGAATAGAGCTAACCTTTTGGAGGCTCTGTTCGGTAAACGGCAGGCTCAGATTGGTGCCGCGATTTTGTCCAACTTTGATCAGGCGCGTAGTGCCATCGTAAAGATGGAAGAGAGCGCCGGCAGCGCGGGACGCGAGATGGACAAGATTACGCAATCGTTGGATTATAAGCTGAATGCACTGAAAGAAACATGGGTTGGTGTGGCTCAGAACCTGTTCCAGACCGACGATATGAAGCTCGTTGTTGATGCTTTGAACCTTGTTTCCAACGGGATTGACCAGCTGACGGAGAAGCTGGGATTGTTTGGTACAATCGGTCTTGTTGGTGCGATTGCGTTGATTTATAAATTCCGTGCCGAAATGAATATGCTCCAGAGCACTGTCCTTCCGGTGACAGAGGCTATCAGAGCGTCTGGCGTGGTTATGGACGGTAGCGCCACAAGTGTACAGTATTATGCTACTAAGCTGATGGGACTTGATAAGTCTCAGTGTGCGGCAGCAATGAGCGCACTTGGACTGACTGCGGAGCAGAAGAAGCAGGTCATGACAATGACCAGTCTGATTGCTTCTGCACAGAGATATACGATCCAAGAGTTGGCGGAAAAAGCTGCTACGGATAAAACGACTGCTGCTACGCTTGCCAAGAATATGGCGAAAGCTACCGAGAAGCGGACGACCGAGCAGATTACCGCCGCAATGATGACCGAGATTCTAAACTCCAAGAAACTGACGGCTGCTCAGAAGGAAGCAATCGTTGCTGCTCTGCGACAGACCGCAGCGAATGAGAAGCAGGCATTTTCTTTGAAGGTTCTCGGTGCCAACGCCAAGGCCGCATTTGCGGCGATGGCGACTAACCCCATGACATGGATTACCCTGGCAGTTACTGCTGTCATGGCTTTGGCTCAGGTATGGCAAAGCGTAAAGCAACGGGCAGAAGAAGCTCGTCAGTCTATGACTGAGGCTGCGGAGGCCGCTAACGATCAGCGCAATTCGCTTGCCGATCTGATTGCAGAGTATAAAGAGCTGGCGATTGCCGGCGACTTTGACTCTTCTGCCAGAGAGACGGCGAAGCGTATCCAGAAAGATATTACGGATCTGGTTGGGGCGCAGGCTGATAATCTTGATCTGGTCAATGGCAAGCTGGATGACGAGATCAAGAAGCTCGACAACATTAAACTGCAAGCAGCGTATGACGCCAGAGATACTTTGGATACCAAATACCGTGACGCAATGTCACGATATAACCAAGGTATCAACGCTGAAGGTTCTGGAACGAATTTCCTTGGCGTTGTTACTGACGCAGGTGGCATTGACCAGATTTTGCGAAAGATCGGTTATGTTAATGATGCGTGGGAAAATGTCAACGGGCAAATCAGTATTAGCTATGCACTGGCAGGAAAGAACGCAGAAGAAGTCCTGGCAATGTACAAAGAACTCCAGCACGTACTTTTGAGTGACGATAGCTGGCAAAGCATGGCTGATAGCTGGCTTGGGGACTCATCCCAAAATGTCCTCAACAACGTCCAGCAGCAGATTGAGTTTTATCAGGGACTCGTAGACGATTATAACTCCGCTCAAGAGAACTTCCTCAAAAATGAGGCGGTCATTGACCTTGGAGAGACGCTGAAAACTACTGATATCAATACTCAGGATGCTTTCGACGGATATATCCAGGGGATCAAGGATAGCACGGAGTATTCTGAGGCATATAAGAAGATCCTTTTGGAGCTTGCCAACGATACCTTCCCAGAGTTCAGCGGAGCAATGCAACAGGCCACAAACAACGGTGGCACTTCTGTATATATCGCACAGCTGGAAAAACTGACCGATGTTATTTCGGGGTTGCAGTCTTCGTATGATGCTTTGGCGTCTGCCGAAAGTGATATGGCCGGTGGCGGCGGATTGTCTGCTGAAACTATTGAGTCTCTTGCCGGCGCTGAGGAAAAATATCTGGACTACCTCTACGAGGAGAACGGCGTCGTAAAGCTCAACACAGCGGCATGGAAAGAAAACGCTAATGCTAAAATGCAGGGCGAGATGGACGAGATCCAAAAGGAGATCGACTCGCTTCAAGAGCGTAACGCCGCCCTGCAAGAGAGCATTAAGTATTACGAGGAGCAGCGTAACCTTGGCAATGATGGTGGTCTGTGGTCGGGCATGATCGGCAATGCCACAGAGGAAATCAAGAAAAACAACGAGGCGATTGCTGAAAACCAGGGCAAGTTGGCGATCTACAGCAGTTTGTACGGTTCAATCACCGGTGATCTGGACGCATATACTTCTGCCTTGCAAAACTTCTCGAATGTTGCAACTACCATTGATACTATCTCTGATTCTTTCCAGACGCTTGCAGATTTGCAGGCTGAGGTAGCCAACGGGTTTACCATGTCATTGGATAAGGCTTTGGAGTTCGCCAAGGTCTATCCTGAGATCATGAACAATGCCCAAGTAGCGGCTGATGGTCAGATTATCCTTAACGAGGGCGTAGTAAACTCTTTCATTCAAGGCAAAAAGGCTGAATTGGATGCTCAGATTGATGGGCAAATTGCCCAGCTGGAAGCTGAAAAGGCAGTCTTGCAGGCAAAGATGGAAGCAGCTCAGACGCAGCTTGACCTTGCCAAAGCGGTTGCTGAGGGTGAGGGAGATATCTCAAAAGAGCTGGCGGAGTATCGGATCAATGCCGGTAACGCTGTTGCTCAGGCTCTGATTGATGCTGGCGTTGATGAGGCGACTGCGTTTAAGCTGGCGGCGGCTGCTATGGCTCAAAATGCGGAAGAGTTCAACCGGGTAGCGGCTGAGGTCTGCACGGATGTAAATGGCAACTTTAATCAAGCTGCCTATGATCTGGCGCAGACGATGTACAACAACCTGACCAGCGTAAAGACGGATCTTGCTTCTGTCGCAAAGCAGGCACACCAGACAGCTAAGGCTATTGCTGGTGTTGCAAGCGGTACAGTAGCTGGATCGGCTGACGTACAAGGTGGGTCTGGTGGTGGTACTGGCGGTAGTGGCATTAAGCTCAACCTGACAAGCGGTAGCTTTAAGGGGACAGAATATTCTTACACCGCTAAGGAAAGCAATCTGGAGGACTTTATTTCCCAGATTGAACTGGATGTTTCCAAGTACCAAGACGCGATCAGCCAGATTGATGGACAAATCGCGGCTTTGCAGGCGTTGAAAAATGCGCCTTTGAAGAGTTTCAAGAGCGATACGAAGTCGGGTAGCAGCTCTAAGAAAGATGTCGAAGAGTATGTCGCTACCATTGACGACTATCGAGAGGCGGTTGAACGGCTGCGCAAGACACAAGAGGCCAGAGCGGAGCTTGAAACCAAAATTGATAACTCTGACGATTTGAGAGAGAAAATCCTTTTGGAGCGTCAGTTGATTGGTGCCTATCAGCGTGAGCAAGAGGCGCTGCAAAATCTGAATGACCAAAGGGAAAGCACGATCTCTTCCGGCGTTAAGGCGCTGCGAGATCTGGGGTTCGAGGTACAGTATAACGCCGATACCAATGAACTTTGGATCGCAAACATGGAGCACCTGAATGAGCTGGTGGCCGATAGTAAGGGTGGATACGACACTCTGCAGGAGGCCACAAATGGTTTGAGGAAGGAAACTGAGGATCTTATCAATTCTCTGACGGACTTGAACGAGGAAAATCGTGACGGTTCGGAAAGTTGGAAAGAACTTGGACAGGATATCAAGGAAGCCCGTAAGCAGATTATGGAGCTTCTGGATGGTATCGTTGAAGAGGCTTCCGACGCGGTTGATACTATCCAAAATGTTTATGACACACTCCATGACGCGGCGGACGAGTATGCCCAGAGCGGGTTCATTACCGTAGATACTTTGCAGAGTATTATCGGGCTTGGGCAGAAGTACGTAGCGTACCTGATTGATGAGAATGGGCAGCTTGTCATCAACGAAGAGCGCATCCAAGCGGTTATTGCCGCACGGACGCAGCAGATGGCGATTGAGAGTTCTTTGGCCTATGTGGAAGCGCTTCGTATGGCAAAGTCTGATGGCGATATCGCAACTCTGAATAATTTGCTGTATGCAACCGAACAGGCTACTAACGCAACTTGGGGATTGGTCTATGCAAATCTGGCTTTGGCTGGACTGGACGAAGATCAGTACCAAGCGGCGTTGCGGAATATCAATGCAATTCGGGCTATGGCGGACAGCGCCGTACAGAGCATTGGTAAAACCGTGGGTGGCGTGACGGACGAGTTAGAGGAGATGCAGAACGGATTGAACGACATCCTCGATTATGTAATGGATATGCTGAAACAGCGTATCCAAGATCAGATCGACGGATTGGAGGACATGAAGGATGCGTACTCTGAAATTATCGACCTGAAGAAGCAGTCATTGGAGGCCAGCAAAGACGAGGCAGATCACCAGAAGACCATGGCATCTAAAATGCGTGAGATTGCGAAGCTGCAAGCTCGTATTGATATGCTTTCTCTGGATGACAGCCGCGAAGCTCAGGCTGAAAAAGCTGCGTTGCTCAAAGAACTGAGTGAGCTTCAGTCTGATTTGGCCGACGAACAGGCGGACAGAACACTGGAGGCTCAGGAGGACGCTCTGGATAAGATGGAAGAGTCCTATCATGACGAGAAGGATAAGGAAATTGGGATTCTGGAAGACAGTATCTCTTCTCATCAGAAGCTCTATGATATGGCAATCTCTTATATCGAGTCTCACTGGGATACGCTGTATAGCGAGCTGATCAGTTGGAACACGCAGTATGGTGATGTGCTGAACAGTGATATTGCGAATGCTTGGGATAACTGCTTGGCTGCTGCACAACGGTATGGAAGTTACGTGTCTGCTCTGGGAAGTATCGGAGGAGACATCAAGGCCACGCAGTCCAGCGGAACAAATTTCCAAGTTGGGAATGCTACCTACGACAATAGCTCCAGCGGCGAAGATATGATCCATGCGATCATCAAAGAAATGTATGCAAACAGCAAGCAGCACGCTTATGAAGATGCTGCCGGCAAGCTCTATCTGAACCGGCGCAATCTTGAGCTTGGCGCACAGCTGGCACAGTATGGCATTACTGCGGTGCGCGGCAGTGATGGTGTTTGGTACGTAGATCGCGTGGGTGGGCAACTGCTGTACGATAAGTACAGAAAGTACACCTATCATGAGGGTGGCATTGTCGGCGGAGGAGATATCAAGTCCAACGAACAACTCTCTCTGCTGAAAACCAAGGAGTGGGTATTGAGCGAACAGATGGTGGACAATCTGACCACACAGATGGATCGTATCAATATGCTCTCTGACGCAATGAGTGATCTGCCGGATTATGCTGGCAAGTCTACTTTGTCTGATGTGATGAAGCAGGTAGGCGGCAGTAAGACGGTAAATAATATCACCAACAACAGCAGACCCATTGAAGTGCAGATTGGCGATACGATCATTCATGGTGCCGACCAGTCTACGGTTGATAAGCATATCAAGGTTACACGCGATATGGTCAATCAGATTGGACGGCTCATTGGAATCGGGAGATAAGATTGGGACGCCCAATTTCGGGCGTCCCTTTCATATGGCAAGGAAGGGAAGACAATGTTCAAAAGCTATGAATTTACCTATGCTGGTATGCCCGCTTCCATGTTTGGTATGTACATTGCGGATATGTCCAGCAATAAACATAGTGCCAATAGTTTTGGCAATAAAGCAAATCTGGTGGAGACGCGGCTGGCAAATCGTGTTGCGCCGATCCACTATGGTGTGCGATATAACGATACTCCGTTGAGCTTTACGTTGATTTTCGGAGCAGATCATAAGTTGGATCGCTATGAAATGCAGGCGGTTTCAAAATGGCTGACAGGGTATCAGGAGTACCAATGGCTCAGTATTGATCAGCCGGATATGGAGCATATTCAATTCCGGTGTCTCGTTCAGGAACTGACGCCTATTCATCTTAGCTGGGTGCCTATGGCGTTTGAAGCTAAAATCATCTGCGACTGCCCATATGGATATAGTTATCCATTTGCGAAGACCTATCAAATCAGCGGGGGAACAGCGGTGCGGTTTTACAACGACAGTACCTGCATGGAAAAGTTGCGCCCAGAAATGTTGGTCACTCTTGCTGCCGGCTGTACCAGTTTTGCAGTAAAGAACAAGACGACCGGAGCAGAAATGCGGTTTGATAATTTGCCGGGAAGCAGTTTGTCTATCCGTGTTGACAATGAGAACCAGGTAGTTACCGAGGAAGTTTCTGGCTATGATCTTTATGAACACTTCAATTTTGTGTTTTTGGAGTTGGAACCCGGAGACAATGAATTGGTATTCACTGGAACTGGGAGCGTAACGATCAGCGGTCGATACCTTTATAACGTCGGAGCATAAGAAAGGAGGCCAGAGGTGTATCTGGATTATTCTAAATTGGAAGCCAGCCAGATTAAGCAGCCCACTTTGCGGTTGCAGACTCTGGCCGGTAAAGAGCTTGGGGTTATCCCTTGGGTCAGCAACCTTAATTTTGAATTGAACTATGCGGATGTAAGCCGCGTTGAGTTCGATGTCCCTCGGCATTCCGATGGGAAAATCAATCCGGTTTATCGTCTGCTGACCAGCTACAAAATGCTGTTTACCGAACAGCTTGGTATCTACATTCTTCAGAGGCCGGCTACATCAGGTGACGGTGTATCTGAGGTAAAGCATATTACCGGATACTCTATTGAGCAGCTTTTTGAGAAAAAGAAACTCTATTTGGAAGAAGGAACGTATAACTTCTGGAATCCTGTTCAGCCGGAGGATACTATTCTGGGCCGTATTCTGGAATTGGATACGACATGGAGTATTGGGTATGTTGACCCCAAGCTGATTGGATGTTATCGCACCTTTGACGAGTACGATAGCGACGCCTTGAGTTTTTGCTATGGCAGCGCTATGGAGAAGTATAATTGCACGATTGTGTTTGACGTGTACGCCAGGACAATTAGTGCTTACGACGCGGGCAAAAGCCGTGGAACCGTACCTATCTATCTGAGTTATCAGAATTTGGTGGGCGTGGTTGATCTGGAAGAGCTTACCGATGATATGGTGACAAAGCTCCATCTGTACGGATCGGACGACCTGAGTATTCGGGATGTAAACCCGATCGGCACAGACTACATGGTAAACCTGTCATACTTCATTTCCAATGGCGATTTTGATGTGATCGCCGAGGGCAGCACAGTTACTTTGGCCGAGCGTGTCAAGAGCTGGAATGCTGCAATTAAAAGCAACCAAACTCACTACACCAATCTGGTAGCAGCACGGGCATCCAGAACCGCCCAAAGGCTGGCGGAGGAAGTGACACTCGCTTCGCTGAAAGGCGATTTGGAAGTCCTGACTACGCAACAAAGCGTAATTATCCAGACAATGGCTCTGGAATCCACTGCCGCTGGAAAGACAAGTCAACAGCAACAGCTGACAGAGATCAATGAGAAAATCTCTGCAAAGAACTCTGAGATTGAGGCGCAAGAAACAGTGATTGCGAATTTGCAGGCAGAGATTGATCGGTATACCACTGATATTCAGGGTGTTGTAGAGCAGCTGTCTATTTCTAAGTATTTCACAAAAGCCGAACAAAAAATCCTCAACCACTATTTGATTGAGGGCGAAGCGGCAGAAGAAACTTTCGTTGCGACCGATGTAGATACATCGGCTTCTGGTGCCATCTCCACATTGCAGGGGGAGGTTACATTGACCGGGGCTGATATTGCACAGGCAAGTCTTAACGGTAAAAGTATGTATGCTATTGCGGGCGGCGTTTTGAAAATTGCCAGCGCAAAGCTGACGGCAGACATTGTGCGTGGTACTTTGGAGGTTAACCCAAGTACAAACGAATATGTACTGACGGTGTACATGGGATCTACGACGTTTGATGAGCATAGCTTCCCGAGCGGACTTGTTACTGCATCCGGCATACTTTCTCAGTTCAGCAGTGATATTTCTCCTGTTTCTCAGGATGGGGTAACGGAGAACAAAGGCACCCAGATTTCTTTTGAGGCGGGCACATCCAAGCTGTTTTTCACAGTAAATGTGAACGAGTATCAAAAATATTCTGTGGCGCAAGAGCTGTACGCATTTGGCGAAGAGCTTTTGGATGAATGGGCATGGCCTGTTTACGAGTTTTCCATTGATACGGCTAATTTCTTGTTCCAGAAAGAATTTGAGCCGTTTAAGAATAAATTGGAGTTCGGCAAGAGCATTTATCTGAACGTCGGTGATGGTGGTGTGATCGAGCCGAAGCTGATCGGGGTAGCTCTGGACTTTGAGAACCCCGAGAAGTTGACATTGACCTTTTCTAACCGTTTCCAAAAACGTGACGTAGTTGCGAATTGGCTGAGTGAGGTCAATAAGGTCAGTGCGTCCAGCCGCAGTTTTGATACCAGCAAATACCTCTACAACAGAACTGCGAATAAGACTACTCAGGTTTCGCAGTTTATGGAGAACGCCTTGAATGCGGCAGTAAACACCATTATTGGCGCAAGTAATCAGAGCGTTGTGATCAATGGTGCGGGTATCCAAGTGGGCGGTGACAGTAAGTATCAACTGCGTATCGTGGACAACATGATTGCCATGACTGACGATGGTTGGAAGACTGCTAAACTGGGTATCGGTCGGTTTTACTCCGATGCGAAAACAGGTCTCAAAGATGATAAGGGTAACGATATCCTGATTGGAGAGACATGGGGTATCAATACAGAACTGCTTGCGGGTAGTCTCATTATTGGTAACAACCTCGTCTTGGAGAACGCCAACGATAACGGCGTAATGCAATTCAAGGTGGACGCCACTGGAGCGTGGTTGTATAACGCCTCGTACATTATGCAGCATGACGACGGTGGCCTGATGATCTTCGATCCGAAGTATGGTATCGTGGCCGGCAATAAGCTCCTGTTCAATACTAACGGTACAACCGTGACCCCGGAGTTTATTGACGATTGGGGCGATATCAAGTTCGATGCGGACGGTATGCCTGAGAACGCAAACTTCTATCTGGATCTTCGAGACGGCAGCGCTTATTTCAGAGGAAGAATCAAGGCCGACTCCGGTTCGATTGGCGGGTGGGAACTGGCCGAGAATGAGCTTCATTGTGGATCAAACTCTACTTTTGTTGCCCTCAACTCTTCCAAGGATACCAATTCGCTGTATGCGATTTGGGCGGGTGCTACAAAACCTGAGAATGCAAAATTCTGGGTAAAGCGAGACGGCACACTGCACGCAAGAGATGGCGAGTTTAGCGGTACGCTCTCTGCCTCAAGACTGAGCGGAAATCTGACCGCCGATCCACAATCTGGTGGATGGCTGAAAGGCTGTGGTATTGATGTAAACAACGGCGCGTTCTATGTTGATCCGTCCGGCAATGTCACTATGAAGGGCAGCATCAATATGGCGGACGGCAGCATTACTTGGGGCAGCGGCAACAGCCCGTGCTTGGTGTTGTATTGCAGTGTTGCCGCCTCACCTCCTACCGGGTCATACAACTCGTATCCGTCCAGGGGAAGTACCAGTTGGCACAAGTCTATCAATGACGGAGATCTCTATGCTTCTTATACCTACGATGGCGGAGTGACCTGGACTTCGGCGATTAAGATTCGCGGTGAAGACGGCCAGAATGGTAAAGACGGCCAGGATGGTATGGACGGAAGCGATGCGACCGTCAATGAGCGAAACGTTTTTAATGTTTTGACAAATGGCGGTACAAAATTTGGCGTTTTTAGTGATTCTTCGACGCGCAAGCTGTATATCAATGCAAGCTATATTCGTGCAGGTCAGATTGACGCCGATTTGATCACTCTTGGCAGTGAGTATGGTGGATTCTGTTGCGCGAGGGGTAGTGACGGCGTGAGTTTTACTTACGGCGCTAAAATGTACGGAAGTGATGATGAATACTACTTTATTGCGACCAACAAAGGTGTGCGTATGCAGGCACCGGATCATGGTTTTACCATTACAAACAATGGTTTGTTTGCTGATGAAGAGATCTCGGTCGGATCTGATAGGAGATTGAAGCAAGCGATCGAGTACAGAATGGACAAGTACGAGAATTTCTTTATGAAGCTGAAACCTACTCAGTATCAGCTAAAAGCTGGAAAGTCTAAGAGACTTCATACTGGATTTATCGCGCAGGACGTTGAGCGTGCATTGTTGGAAAGTGGTTTGACGACGAATGACTTTGCCGGCCTGACAATTACTCCTGTCCAAGAAGTCAATCCTAAAGACGGTATTGATGACGTTTTCTATCGTCTGCGGTATGGGGAGTTTATCTCTTTGAATACCTACATGATTCAAACGCTTTACCGTCGCATCTCCGAACTGGAAGAAAAAATCAAGTCTTTGTAAGGAGGACTATATGAAGGATCAAGTTATGCAGCAACTGGGATTCGTGCTGAATGCGCTGAACAATGTCTATGTAAAAGGCAAGGCGAATTTGGCAAATCTGAGTGGTAGTATCGCCATTCTCGAAGAGGTTGCCGACGTTTTGAACAATGCGGAAATTGTTGAAGCTACTTCAAAATCCGCTGAAAAATAATATTTGAAAGGGCGGTGATAGGTATGAATTGTGATTACAGCCCTTACTCACTTCCTACCATCGACTTTGTGGGAGGATCAACGCAGGAACTTGTGTTCCACACGTTCTTTTCACAAAACAAAAAGCCGTTTGATCTATCCTCCTGTACGGCCAGTTTTGCGTTGATCAATTTTGTCAACAAAAACGGATCACCGCTTATTGCCAAACCGATGGAGGTTAGTAAGAGTGAGGACGGCGACGGAACTGTAACAAATGTTCTGCGTGTGGTGTTGCTGCCAGAGGAAACGGTAGATCTGGTCGGTAAGTTTATCTATCAGATTACTATTCAGGATATCTCAGGGGAAATTGAGATTCCGGATCAGGGTATTATTCGCATTGCGAACAATATCAACAAAAGTTTCCCTCATTAAGCAACAAAGAAAATCATTGAGAAAGGATGAGGACGATGAATACGACCTATTTTCTGAATTTGGTGTCAGGCAATGTGTTTGGCTCCAAGAAAACCCCGGCTGTGCCTGAGAAGTATTATCTGGGTCTGAGTAGCGCCGCGCCTGCTCTGGATGGCAGTGGCGTTGTTGAGCCTGGTGATGACACCGGCTATGCTCGTGTAGAGCTGACTTCTTTGAGCGCCCCTGTTAATGGCGTCGTGACCAACAATGCTGCGATTGATTTTGCGGAGAGCACTTCCGAGTGGGGCACTATGACCCACTTTGTTGTTTACGATGCTCTGACTGGTGGCAACCTGCTGATGTACGGCGAGCTGTCTGCAAGTCGTCGTGTTGAGGCTGCAACCATCATGACCATCAAGCTGGGTTCTCTGAACCTGTCTGTGGTGAACCCGACGGCATAAGGAGCGATAGGAGATGAAGGAGTACGATATTTTCCTGAAACAGCGTTTGACTGAAGGTTCAATCATCGTTTACTCCCTCCCATTTCGTGATGGCGTATCAGCTGTAAACAGAGTAGTTTTGCGGGCGATGCTGTCATATTTCAGTCTGCAAAAGAAAATTGCAGTGGCAAACCAATCTGCTCTGTTGTCGGAGATCGACGAGATGCTGGCTACGGTCAGTGAGAAAATCGGTGATCAAGTTTGTCTGGAAGCGAGCGCCGCACTTACTATCAAGTATCGAAACGAACTGGAGCAGGCAGCGATGAGGCTGGATATCCCAGCTTTCACGCTGTTTGCCCAGAGTTTCTTTGCCTTGGAAAGTCAAATCGGTATCAAAGTTAGCCAGCCGATTGCTTATGCTAAGAGTTCCCTTGGCGATGCGCAGAGTGCAATGGCGATTGTAGCAAAAAGTCTTGCGGAACAAAAGCAAGTCTTTGACACTATTCAAAATCAGACTGTTTTTGGTGCAAATGATCTTGCATTTCGGAAACACGATTTTGAGTCAGGCAGTAGTGCGATCGGTATTGACCAGACAAGCCCGGAGCTGCTTTATCGCTATACAACAGGAATGGAGGCCGCATTTGCGATTGCGGCAAGCATTGGAGAAACAGAGTTCCACTATTCTCTGGGGGACGGTAGCAATGCAATCGGTATTGAGACTTCCGAAGCAGAAACCATTGCAGAAAAGAAACTGCAAATTGGTAATGCTATTGAAATGTTCTACGAACTGGTTGTCGAGACGATCAGCTTGTTTGCTGTGTCAAATGATGCAGAGATCCTAATGACACTGAATGCGGGCATGAAGCGCTACCGCCTGTTGTCAGATCTGGACGATAAAACCTTGGCAGAGATCGACGATATGACTCTGGAAGAGTTGGACTTTGTTGTACTTGCTTAGGAAAGGAGTAAGAAAAATGTCACAGGCACATTTGGGTTGTTTTAGCGGGACTGTGACGCCGAATGTCAATATGCTGGATATCTTCAAACAGAATGAGCGTGCGGATAATCCCAATAGCATTTTGAACTTCGGTCAAATGTCGCTGCGGAAGCTCAGTATGATTTGCCCAGAAGGAACGAAAGTGAAAATCAACGGGAAGGAGATCCCACTGATCACTGGTATTTTTGAGCTGGGCATGGATCAGATTAACATTACGTCTCTGGAATTTTCTGAGGCGGTTAATGTCAATATTTACTATATGTTCTGAGAGGAGGCACAATTATGGCTGATTTGAGCTGGATTTCTGCCTTGACTAATCAGGGCGGAGGCGGCGGTTCTTCTGGCGGTGTTTCTGACTATGACCAGTTGAAAAACCGCCCTGTAACAAACATTGCAGGAACCGGA
>OLNQ01002147.1_pt1 | contig 17664 bp, 12 predicted proteins | sample 1672821 | NCBI WGS metagenome assembly OLNQ01 (sample SAMEA3136727, study PRJEB25190) | human gut metagenome | biome: human gut; feature: human-associated habitat; material: faeces | place: Austria | collected 2013 | reverse complement strand
GACTTGCAGGAGCCTGTTCCTATGCTTTGGACTGTATAGAAGCAGAGTTGGTAAAAATCAAAAACAAGCATGGAAAAAGAGTGGCTTATATAAGTGTATGCATGGCTGAATATCTGGCAATTCAAGGTGATGCGTTACAAGATTTAGCTATGTGTGCCTTACTGCATGATAATGCTTTGACACAATATATTACGGAAGAGCTGGAAAGGAATTATGTTATTGACATTAAAAAAGATTTGTCCGTAAGAAAAACGAATCTTCATTGTATTTATGGTGAAAAAAATATTACTAAACTTCCTTTTAAAACAGATGTCTCAAATGTGATTTTGTATCATCATGAACATGCCGATGGAACTGGTCCTTTTCAAAAAAAGTGGAATGAAACCCCATTGCCTGCAAGAATTATTCATCTTGCAGATACCGTTGATATCATAGAAAATAGTATTAAATCTGATGATAATAGATGGGATTTTATATGTCAGTATCTTTCCCAAAAAAAGGATAGTCTATTTGATTCAGAATGTGTTAATGCTTTTCTTCATGTATTCACAAAAGAATCCTTTATGTGTTTAAGTGATGATTCTTTTGAAACGAAGCTATGGGAAATTATTCCAAGAGAAAAAATGGTTTTTGATTGGGAAATGTGTAAAAATGTTGCGGATTTCTTTGCAAAGATTGTAGATTATAAATCTTCTTTTACAAGCAGGCATTCTATAGGAGTAGCTGAAAAAGCCTCCCTGCTTGCCAAATATATGGGATATGATTCAATCACGGTACAGAAAATGTATTTGGCTGGTGCACTGCATGATATAGGAAAAATGGCGGTAGGCAATGAAATTCTGGAAAAACCGGATAAGCTTACGGATGATGAATTTTCTACAATGAAAAATCATGCTGGTTATACATACCTTATATTATCGGAGGTTAATGATTTTGAAGAAATACGAGATTGGGCGGCTTTCCATCATGAAAAATTAAATGGAAAAGGGTATCCTTTTGGAAAAACCGCTGATGAATTAAATGAGCAGGAACGTATGATGGCATGTGTTGATATTTATCAGGCTCTTACGGAAGACAGACCTTATAAAAAGGGATTGTCCCATGAAAAAACATGTGATATCCTTGATGACATGGCACATAAAGATTTTATTGATTCAGATATTTCAAAGACAATTAGAGAATGTTTTGGAAGAACCTGATGCCATATATGAAAACAGAGGGTGTTTCAGACAATAGTATTTTCAGTTATGTACTAGTATGACTCTTACGAGGGAACCACCGGCACGACATTCCAGATTACATCACGTTCGATCGGAGAGGTAACTGTAGAAAAAATTGGTAAAAGTGCTGTATTTTTCGGGGTGGATGGGTACAACATTTTGTGTGAAAAATAGAATAATAAAATTGTTCCCGAAATTTATTGACTTTGAGAAAAAAATTTGATATATCAGAATCGAACAAAAGAGAAAGGAAATAGCAAACTATGCCGTCAAAGAAAAATATGATGAAAAAGAACTTGGAAAATTTACATCTGAAGGAAAGGATAAACTATGGCTACAGAAAAGTCATTATTATGATGTTAGTCTCAGGTCTGTTTTCTATTGTGGTTATAGGTATGCTATTTGCCAATACGATGCATTATGTACAAAATGTTACTGTTGCAGACCGGGCGGTGAAAATCTGCAGGATAAATGTTAACTCATCAGCGAGAAATATCAGGGAAATGGCATTAAATAATGATACATCCTCTTATGACGGTTATGAGCAGACGGTAGAAAGACTGCTTGCAGAAGTTAATACCCAACTGAAAAATTTAAAGAACTCCGGAGTTATTCCGGATGCGGATTGTGAAGAATACGCATCTGCCCTTACAGACTGGGGAAACATTGGTTATTCCATCATGAAAGAAATCAAAAGCGGTGACAAGGATAAGGCAGTTGATTCAATTCTGAATGATTGTACCCCGGCATTAAATAAAGCCGTAAAAATTGCAACAAGATTAGATGAAATGACCGATGAGGTAAGCAGCCAGGCAGTCAGAATTACGGTTATTTCTGCAGTGGCAGGAATTGTGTGTATTATTATTTGTCTGGTTTTGGCATGGAAACTGGCAATAAAAACAGGCAAAAAAGTACTTGAGTCAATTTTAGTACCATTACGTGAAGTGGAAGCCGTTGCACAGGAATTAACAGATGGAAACCTGCACAGCACGCTGGACTACCATTCAGATGATGAGATTGGAATACTGGCACACAATATGCGCAAATCCATCCGCATTCTGGGAAGCTATGTAGATGATATTGGACGTTCAATGAAGATGTTTGCAGAAGGAAATTTTGATGTGCAGCCGGAAGTAGAGTGGAAAGGGGATTTCGTTGGAATTTTAAACTCCTTTATGTTGTTTGAAGAAAGCATGGCAGAGACAATAAAGGGAATCCAACATGTTTCAGATGAAGTTTCGGGTGCCGCAGATCAGGTAGCATCAAGTTCCAATGACCTTGCGGATGGAGCAACAAATCAGGCAGCAGTTGTAGAAGAACTGACCGCAACAGTCGCAGGTGTTTCTGAACAGGTAGGAAAAAATTCACAATCCGCAAAAGAAATCAGTGGAAGAGTAGACGAACTTGGAAATGCCATTCTGGAAAGCAATGGTAAAATGAGGGATATGGTTGATTCCATGAATGAGATCAACGGGGCATCAAAAGAGATTGACAAGATCATTGCAACAATCAATGAAATTGCGTCCCAGACGAATTTGCTTGCATTGAATGCTTCCATTGAGGCTGCAAGAGCAGGGGAGGCAGGAAAGGGATTTGCAGTGGTAGCGAATCAGGTAAATGTGCTGGCAGACCAGAGTGCCCAGGCAGCAAAGGAATCCGCAACATTGATTGAAACCTCTGTGAAAGCCGTGGAAAAGGGTATGGTGATTGCAGGGCAGACGGCATCACAATTGCAGGAGGTCGCTGAGAATTCCCAGATCATTACAAAAGAAGTCACAAATATTGCAGAAACGTTAGAGACACAGACAACAGAAATCCAACAGATTAATGATGGAATTGAACAGATCAATGATGTCGTACAGACGAATTCGGCAACATCTGAAGAATGTGCAGCAGCCGGTCAGGAGATGAGCAGTGAAGCAGAAAATCTGCGTGAAATGATCCAGAAATTTAAAGTTGCAGAAAATAAAAATTAAAAACGGTGCAAAAAATTATTGATGTTGAATTTACATATAAAGTTGTCGCAGGTAGGAACTATAATTTGACTTGTGACATATATAAATGCGGGAAAAGGATGCAATGAGAAAATGTGCGTTATTGGTTTTAAACTGATAACGCACATTTTAAATTATATGAACAGTAATATCATCGCAAAAAAGCATAAAAGTAGAAAAAGTTAAAAATATCGTGGATATAGTGCTAGAATTGTTGAAAAAAGTAAGTTAAAATACAGGAAAACAACAAGTGTAAAGGGGAAATTTTATGGAATATTCAGCAATTTTTCATGATATGGATAAAAGGTTTAGCTATGCGGTTGATAAGGATTTATTCGTGATACGCGTGCAGGTAAAAAAGGATGATATGAAGGAGGTAATCCTTCACTATGAGGACAAGTATATACCTATGGAGCGTAAGGATACCAGAAAGACAATTCCGATGAAGAAGGTTGCTGTCTCACAGTTTCATGATTATTATGAAGCACAGATAAAGATGCATTTGATCTGTCTGCGTTACTTTTTCGAATTTACGGACACGCAGGGAGAAAAGGTATATTATGGAAATTATGAGTTTGATAAGGAATGCATTACAAACAGGGACAGAATGTTTGACTGTCCGCAGAACCTCCGGGAGGAAGAGATGTTTGAGGTGCCGGAGTGGGCAGCAAACAAGGTCGTGTATCAGATTTTCCCATCCCGTTTTGCAGCAACGGAGCCGGTAGACAAAGAACTGTGGTATAAAGCACCGATTACGCCTATGGATGATCTGCATGGAAATCTCAGGGGAATCATCGAACATATGGATGATATTCAGAATCTGGGAATCGATGTGCTGTATATGACACCTATCTTTCAATCAAATTCGTGCCATAAGTATGATACCACGGATTACTACCAGATAGACCCGTCCTTTGGAACAACAGAGGATCTCAAAGAGCTGGTACAAAAAGCGCATGAGCGTGGTATGAAGGTAGTCCTGGATGCGGTATACAATCATACGGGAAGAGAATTTTTTGCGTTTGCGGATATCCTGGAAAATGGTGAAAAATCCAAATACCGGGACTGGTATTTTATTGATGGATTCCCACTTAAAAGCGAATGGGGAGAGATCCCAAACTTCAAATGTTTTGGTTATTATGGCGGAATGCCAAAGTTAAACCTGAAAAATCCTGAAGTTGAAAAATACATTACGGATGTTGCATGCTACTGGATTAAGGAATGCGATATTGACGGATGGAGACTGGATGTAGGAGACGAAATCAGCCATTTCTTCTGGAAGAATTTCAGAAAGGCAGTAAAGGCTGTGAAGAAAGATATGCTGATCATTGGGGAAATCTGGCATTATGCAGGAGATTTCCTTGAGGGGGATGAATGGGATACAGTCATGAATTACCCATTTTACCTGAACCTGATCGATCTGCTTGCAGACGAAAAGATTACGGTCAGCCAGTTCGTACAAAATCTTGGATATTTGAAGGGACGCTTACACAAAAACTGCTATCCCCTTATGTGGAATCTGATCGACAGCCATGATACCGCAAGATTTTTACATCTGTGTAACGACAATAAGAAAAAGCAGCATCTGGCAGCCGCTTTTCAGTTGTTACTGCCGGGAATGCCGATGATTTATTATGGAGATGAGTATGCGATGCCGGGAGCAAACGATCCGGACTGCAGACGGGGCATGTACTGGGATGAAGAATACCAGGACAAAGAGATGTATGAATGGTACAAGCGGCTGATTCAGGTCCGGAAAAGCCATGCATGCATTGTAGAAGGCGAACTGGCTGGGAGCGTCACAGAAGATGAGGAAGGGACAGTTGTCCTGATCAGAAAAAATGGCGAGGAGACCATTGCCATGATTTTTAACTGCAGCAGCAGTGCAAAAAAATTTAATGAGTACACGCAGAAGTACAATCTGCTTACCGAAAACACCTTTGATGGAAATGTAGAGGGGTTTGATGCTGCGGTAATCGTGCTTTAAGAAGCCTTACGGCAGATGGTTTCCCGGGAGTTTGTCTGTGGGAAGAATAGGGAAAGCACCAGTATTTCTGGTAATGTAAAGTACGGAGGATGATATGACGAATGTAAAAAAGAAGGGTGGAAAACGGTTTGAGGCAATCGTACTTAGCCTGATATTATTGCTTTCCCTGGTGTTTCCATATCCTGTGATGGCAGACCAGACAGCGGCAGACCAGACAACGGCAGCTTCCGTTTATGCCATTCACAAGACAGGTGATGATAAGGAAAATTTTGTGATTGTTATCATGGGTGAGGGCTATACCCAGGAACAACAGGAACAATTTTTGAAGGATGCAACGGCAAAAGCACAGGGGCTGCTAAAGTGGTCTCCTTATAAAGAGTATTCCGACAGGATCAATATTTATGCAGTACAGACGGTATCCAGTGAAACTGGTGTGGGCGTGATGTATGGGGAGTCGAACCCGGACACATATTTTCATGTGCAGGCATTCGGAAAATCCTGCTATTTTGCAAAGGACGGGGAAGATAAAGCCAGGGCACTGAGGGAAGAGCTGGAGAGCAGATATCTGGATACCGGTGCAGCCGTTGGAACCATCCATATCATTTGTAATACGACTGCGAATATTGGTTCTTCTTCCAATGCACTCTTTTCTTTTTCGGCAAATTCGGATGAGAATGAGCAGGGGGATGTCATGACCCATGAAATTTCCCACAGCATCGGAAGATTAGGCGATGAATATGATAAAAAGATGCAGGGAGAAAATATTTCCGACACATCGGATCCGGATAAGATTAAATGGCATAAGATGCTTGGGTTCCGTGGAATCGGAATAACGGCAGCAGGAACAGAAACGGTATTTGCACCGAGCCGCGTCTGCATGATGCGGGATCTTGGGAATCCTTTCTGTGAAGTGTGTAAAATGGAACTGGCGCGGAGATTAAATAACCGTGATTATGTCAGCAGGCAGGCATCTGTTTATGTGTGCGATCCTGAAATTACAATTCCGCATAGCAGGACAGGAACACTTGACAGGGATAGTGACCAATACCGGATCGATGAGACAAATATCACAAAAGCAAATGGAAAGGATCTGGAATTCCGTACAGTCGTACAAAATATAGTGGATGCCAAACAGCATTTGAAGATTACTTTCCGCATTATTGGAGCAGACAATACAGTCAAATATGAAAAAGAAGAAACATATACCGTTCCGCCACACAGTAACTGGTATGATCCGGATGCTGCCAGAGAGTCCCTTTCTGTCACACTTCCTGCGGTAACTGGTCTGGTTTCCGGGGACAGACTGGAAGGAAAGATCATAGATGAGGACACTGGGAAAATTCTGGCTGACAATCAGACGGCAGGACAGGCGTGGAGTACCGTAACGATTCGTTATATGCTGCAAAACGAAGACGGAACCGAAACAACAGTGCCTGATACGGCACCCGCGACAGTATATGTACCAAAGAATTCTGCGTATACGTTAAGAAGTCCGGATTTATATGGATATACATGTGTAGGAAACAGTGCAAATCAGGGAGAAATAAACATCACAGAGGATCGCCAGGAGATCACTTATTATTACCGGAGAAACAGTGAGATGCCGGAAATACAAACCGTACCTGTCCGCGTAACTTATGATGGAAAACCCCATACATTTGATATCAAACAGGAAGATGGTGTACAAATCAGTTACAGTTTGACAGAAAACGGATCGTATACACAAACGGAGATGCCATTTTACACAGAAGCAGGCCAGTATAAGATTTATTTTAAAGCGGAAAAGGCATCTTTTATTCCAACATACGGGGAGGCTGTCCTGGAAATCGAAAAGGCTTCCACCAGCATGCAGCTGACTGCAAAAAACGATACGGTCAAAGGTGCGGGGACAGTAGAATTACAGCTTTGCAGACAGGGGATTCCGGAAGATGCCGGGATAAAAGTAACCTGTGATGTTTCCGGGATCACATTAGAAGAAAAGGGAACGGATCACTGGATGGCAACGCTTCCGAATGAAACGAAAACATATACGTTCACCGCATGTTATAATGGGAATGGCAACTATACAGGAAGTAAGGCAGATTGTCAGGTCCGTGTAACGGCGGATCATTCCCAGACTGGGGGCGGTTCTGGTGGAAGTTCCGGTGGAAGTTCCGGAGGCAGTTCAAGTGGCGGTTCCGGCGGAATATCCGGAGGCGGTTCAAGTGGAGGTTCTGGCGGCAGTTCGGGTGGAAGTTCCGGAGGCAGCTCCGGCGGAGGTTCCGGTGAAAATGCCGGTGGAAGCACGGACGGATCATCTGGCAATGTTTCACCGGATTCCGGCACATTACCGGCACCGGATCATGCAAAAGAAGAACCGGGGAATGTGACACCGCCACCCGCAGCAGATACGTCCGTTTCTGTTAAGGATATTAATGTCAAAGCAAAAACTGCAGTTAAAAATAATACGGTCAAAGTGAAGAATATTGCAGCAGTTTTGAAAAAAGAAATTACAAAGGCAGAAAAAGAACAGGGTGGCAGGATAAAAGACCTGTCTGTTGAAATAACTTTTGATACAGGAAAAGCTAAAAACTGGAAGAATCTGCATCTTGAAATGGATAAGCAGGCGGTAAATTTACTTGTCAAAAAGAATGTAAAAGAATTGAAGGTCAATGGTGGCAATGTAAATCTTACCTTTGATTCGAAGGCATTAAAAGAATTAAAGAAAGAGATGAATACAGCTGTGGTTATCAAAATGAAACAGGCTGACAAGAAAAATCTTTCTGCCAGGGCAGGGAAAATTATTGGAAAACGTCCGGTTTATGATTTTTCCGTCACAGGAATCAAGAAAAAGCAGTCGTCTGTCCTGAAAAAGGGACGGATCAGGGTCGCTGTTTCCTATAATGCTTCGAAAAAGGAAAAAGACAAAAAGATTTTTGCATATAAAATTGATAAATACGGTGTAGCAGTTAAGATACCGGGATCTTATTATGATTCCGATACAAAGACCGTTAACTTTGTAAGCCGTGGGTTTTTCACAGTTGCAGTAGGCTGTGAAAAGTGATGAAACATAAAAAATCATCGTTCACGTTAAAAAAACTGTAATTCATGTCGAAAAATACAAAAACCGGTTTTGATTTGGTATAATAATAGAACTCATTTTAGTAAAAATGAGTTCATACTGTGAATGATGGAGGGGATAACAATCATCGTTTTAGAAGAAATATTAATGGCAAACGGATTGACCGTATTAATGATGTGGTTCCTTTTGTTTTGCAGACGAAAGAACAGAGAGAGCCTTCATGTGGGAGATAAAATATATGATGGAATAGCGATCGTAAATTTAGTGGGGGCATTGTCTGAAACCATTGCTTTTCTCGTAGATGGAAAACAGTTTACTGGCAGCCGGCAGATTAATTATATCTCTAACAGCATATGCTTTATAGGGACAGTCAGTATGGGTATGCTTTGGTGTATGTACGTGGAATTGCGTATCTATCGAAATTATAAAAGAATGGTTCAAAAAGCAGGAGTGGAGATATTTCCCTGGCTGGTAGAAGTAATTATGGTTTTATGTAATCTGTTTGGAACAGGGATTATGTTTAAAATATCCGGGGAGAATGTATACCAGAGAACTGCCGGTGCGCTGGTGGGATATATTTCGCTTGTCATATATTTTGCTTACAGTATCTATCTGGTGTATCATTCCAAAAAACAAGGGGTTAACCTGAATTTTTTCCCGGTGATCTATTTCGTTGGTCCTTGTTTTGCAGGTGTAGTTATCCAGTTCCTTTTTTATGGAATTACATCATCATGGGTGCTGGTTGCGGTCGCATTGATATTTGTGCAGATGCAGTCATACGCAGAGAGTTTGTATATGGATGAGCTTTCCGGATTATACAACCGGAGATATTTTAATGCGGTGCTTGCAGAAAAGAAAATTGCAAGCCAGAAATCCTTATATGGAATCATGATGGATGTAAACGATTTCAAGTGTATTAATGACAATTTAGGTCATAGTACGGGCGATAAGGCTATTTGTACGTTGGGAAATATACTCATCAGATCCATACCGGATGATGGTATGGCAATCCGGTATGCGGGAGATGAGTTTATTGTGCTGCTGTCAGGTGTTGATACGGAGCGTGTCTTAGCGACAATGGAGGAGATTAACCATAATCTGTCCCGGTTTAATGAATCCGGGATAGAACCGTTTCATTTAAGTGTTTCCATGGGATACACGGAATTTGGGACAGAAGATGATGCAGAAACTTTTTTAATGCATATGGATGAGAAAATGTATGAGGAAAAACGGAAATATCATATGCGAAAGAAATCAGCCGGTTTGGAAAATAAAGTATAGCATTACGTTCCTGCCATTTGTCCGATAACTGGTTGCAATGGCACAAGAAAAGAAAATATTATAATCATCAAACGAGTAGCAGACTGGTGTAAATCCGGTTTTGCTGCTCGTTTTTATATTTATGGTTATAGGCAGGGATGCTCCACATTTCAAGATAGTAAATAACCGTGTTATGGTTGATGGAGAGGCATTTTTTGTTTTATGAGAAAACCAGTTACCCATATAGATAACTGGTTTTTAAGGGATAATGTTAATGAGTATGTGCGATAGTGGAGTTATCAAGAAGTGTTCGTAAGGCATCCTGAAGGACTTGTGAGCAGTTGATTCCGCGCTTGTCAGCAAGACGGACCATCCAACTTGGAAGAGAAACATTTTTTCGAACGGCGCGAGTATCTGTCTGGGCACGATATTCAATGGTATCTGCGGAAATCAGGGAACAGATTGTGCCGGCATCAACACTTAATTTTTCCTGTGGTGATGGAGGAGCAATCGGTTCGCCTTCATCCTCTGCAACAACAAGCCATGCGCTCATTGCATCGGTAATTTGGTCAATTGCATCAGAAAGACTATTGCCAGTAGTGATGCATCCAGGAAGATCAGGGACTTTTGCGTAGTATCCAGATCCGTCCTCGATAGGTGTAAACAAAGCTGTATAAATATATTTCATAGTAACCCTCCTATTTGGAAGCAGGAAACATATTTAATGCATCCTGCTAATATTGGCTTCCTTGAAGATGTACTTCATGTCGTTTTCATTGAAATCGTGTCGTTTGACAGGTACGGTGCTGTGTGTCTGCGGATTGTAGTAAATGTCGTGATTAGCACCGTGGCGTTTCAATTCATAACCGGAAGCACTGAGTTGTTTAATCGTTTGTTGCCTTGGATTCATTATGTACCTCCTTTAATTATATCATACACAATATTACACAAAAGTCAACTAAAATACACAAAAATACACAAGAAATAAAGTGAATGTGCACTACGGAATTTTCCAAATCAGCCGGAATTGTTTTTACCGGAGGCGGTGAATTTGATTGTTGCTATTATCAATCTGATCGTAATGATCTTTTCTAACCATAAAAAATAACCGCCCCTACCAAAGACCAGCTGGACTACTACCCATACTGGATCGACAAAATGGGAACCACGGATAAAGGGAAAACAATCTACAAATACAGCAACAACCTGCATCATGCGATTATATCCAACATCCTTACTGGGTTTCCACACAGCCGGAAGAGCCCCCGGATGTCAAATTTAACCTTATCATTCTATTGAAAAATAATTATTTTGTATGGAATATCTGCATGGCTCCATAAGTATGCGGCAAATGCGGAGCCGTGACCTTTCTCGACGGGCAGGAAAAATTCCGGCAGGTTGCGCACGTATTACACAATTGCTTGAGATTGGCGTGTGTTGTTGTATCCAGATGCAGGATCAGCGTTGCTGTCTTAAGCGGCCGGAGCATCTGCCCCTCGGTAAGCTGGATGCCATCCGGGGCAAGCCGCCCATAAATCTGTGGGAGCAGGTCAAGGGAATAGGTATCTCCCAGAAAAGATAATTCTGCAAGATACAGGCGGCTCTGACGTTCTACCACATGTGCAAACTCTTCATAAGCCTTTGACAAAAGCATCAGGCTGATGCAGTCCACAATGTAAGCCTCCTGGATCTGTTCATGGTTCAGATATAATTCCGACAGTTCATCCACTCCGTTTCCAAGCGTCACAAACCCATAGGCATAGTGAGGCAGGGAAACCCCGTCTAAATCCTGATCCAGAGAGTAATACGCATAGGATTCAACCAGGGGAAGAAGTGCCGTATAAATTGCCTGAATATGGGGCAGGTCATCCGGAGGGAAATGGAAACGGCTGCAAAATTCGTTCCAGTCACCGGAGGATAATCCGGGAGTAAGTTTACATTTCATGGGATACATCCTCCTTATCGGAAGCTGCCATAACGGCTGCAATTTCCTGAAAGCGGTTCGTGACCTTATCATAGTTCTTTCGGTGATGGGGAAAGCCACAGTTTATGCAGGATTTGATACCATTTTTTAAATATTCACAGTTTCCACCACAGGATTTCCCGAGTGTATAGAGGGGACAATAACAAAACAGACAGTTAAAGTCCGCCTCCGGAATTCCTTTATGGCATGGAAAATATTCACATTTTTTATTTTGAAAAAACTTATAATATTCGCTCAAAATGGTTTCCTCCAATCAAAGCACAATCATAGCATAATTATATCGGAACAACAAGCGGATCGCAAGAAATGCGAATGACATAAAAATTGCATTTCAGTGGGAAATGATACCTTTTGCCCCTTTTATCATTACAATATTTACATCTTTTTAAGAACGCAGGTATAGTGGCTCAGGCAATTGAGGGTTTGAAGCAAAAAGTTGAAAATTAAATAAAAAATACTTGACTTAAAGTTAACTTTAAGTGGTATATTATGATAGATAAAATCGGAAGGAGAATTTATTATATGTATATCGAAAAGATTAACGGACCGGAAGATGTGAAGAAATTAAATATAGAAGAGATGACAGCTCTCGCAGAAGAAATGCGTCATGCATTATTAAAGAGAGCAAGTATTCACGGCGGGCATTTTGGCCCGAATTTTGGCATGGTAGAGGCAATCATTGCACTGCATTATGTTTTTGAGTCCCCAAAGGACAAAATGGTATTTGATGTTTCCCATCAGACCTATCCGCACAAGATGCTGACCGGTCGAAAAGATGCCTATTTATATGAAGAACATTACGACGACGTGACGGGATACAGCTGTCCGCAGGAAAGTGAACATGACCATTTTACGATCGGACATACCTCTACATCCATCAGTCTGGCATGCGGTCTGGCAAAGGCAAGGGATCTTCGTGGGGAAAGTGCAAATGTGATCGCAATTATCGGAGACGGTTCTTTAAGCGGAGGAGAAGCCTTAGAAGGAATGGATTTTGCGGCAGAATTAGACAGCAACATGATCATTGTAGTAAATGACAATGATATGTCAATTGCAGAAAACCATGGAGGACTTTATTCAAATCTGAAATTACTCCGCGAGACAAACGGACAGGCAGAGTGCAATTTATTTAAAGCCATGGGACTTGATTATGTCTATGTGGATCATGGAAATGACCTCAGGGAACTGATCGGGGCTTTCAAACAGGTAAAAGACAGTAAGAAACCGGTTGTTGTCCACATTAATACATTAAAGGGAAAAGGTTATAAACCGGCAGAAGAGCATAAGGAAGAATGGCACTGGCATCTTCCATTTGATATTGAGACCGGAAAATCCCATTTTCCGGAAGTGGAAGATTATTCTTCGGTGACCTGTGAATATCTGATTGAAAAGATGAAACAGGATCCGACAGTTGTTACAATTACATCCGGAACCCCGACGATTCTCGGATTTACGCAGGAGAAAAGGAAACAGGCCGGCCGGCAGTTTGTAGATGTGGGAATCGCGGAGGAGACAGCGGTAGCACTTGCTTCCGGAATTGCCAAAGGTGGCGGAAAGCCGGTATATGGTGTGTATTCCAGCTTTATCCAGAGGACGTATGACCAGATTTCACAGGATCTGTGTATTGACGGGAATCCGGCAACGATTGTTGTGTATACGGGATCGGTATTTGGCATGACGGATGTTACCCATCTGGGACTGCAGGATATTCCGATGCTTTCCAATATTCCGGGACTGGTTTATCTGGCACCGACAACAAAGGAAGAATATCTGTCAATGCTTGATTGGAGTGTGGAGCAGAAGGAAATGCCGGTTGCGATCAAACTTCCGGGCGGAGATATGATTTCGGATGGCAGAGAAGTCAAAAAAGACTGGAGTCAGCTCAACACCTATGAGGTAACGGAAAAGGGAAGCAAAATTGCACTGATCGGACTCGGAACATTTTATTTCCTGGCACTGCAGACCGCAGAAATGCTGGAGAAAAAAGGTATTCATGCAACGGTAATCAACCCGTATTATATTACCGGACTGGATGAAGGACTGCTGGAGAAGCTGAAGGCAGACCATGACACGGTAGTTACACTGGAAGATGGCATCCTGAATGGTGGTTTCGGAGAAAAAATCGCAAGATTTTATGGAAGCAGTGATATGAAAGTCTATAATTACGGATTGAAAAAAGAATTCCTTGACCGGTATGATGTAAATGAGGTATTAAAAGAGAATCATCTGACAGCAGAGCAGATTGTAAATGACGTATTATAGAAGGCAGAAATAAACAACAAACCTTGTGAGAATCGACACAATATGGTAAAATATAACATACTAGAGCTTATTTTGCATAGTGGTTAGAATAGCGGGCTCATGGAAGGAGCGGTATCATATGAAGAATAAAGATTCGAAAGCAAGGATGCAGATGATTTTCGGGATACTTTTGTTTGCGTTTATTTTTATGGCAGAGTTGTATGCCATGGTCAATTTCCCGAAAATGTTTATTGTTCTGGCTGTTTTGGCAGCAGCAGATCTGATATGCCTGTATGTTGCAATCAGAGGCGTGATTTCAGTATATGAGACAAAATATGCCCGGAGAGAGGAACAGTATGAGAGTATTTTCAAGTCGGAAAAGGCATCATATCTCATGCTGAAAAAATATTTTGAGGAAATATCGGTGAAGCTTGCATATATGGAAGAGGCATCTAAGATTCCGACAGAGGAAATTGTCAATGCACAGAAGGGAATAGCGAAAGTAATTATCAAGCGGTCCCATGAGAATACCGATGCATTGATGAATTCATACGAACAGCTGCTGGACCGGTTTGATACGTTCCAGAAAGGAATGGATGGGTTCGGTACAGTTGCGGGTGTTTATAAGGACGAGATTCTTTCAGCCTGTAAGGATGAAATTTCTTCGGTGCAGAAGGATGGAAAAGAACAGGAACATTCACAGGATAAAGAGATAGCCGCAAAGCTGCAGGAAATCATTATTGCAATAAAAGATATGGAACTGCGCCTGAATCAGACCATTATGAACAGTCAGAAAGTGGTTGTTTCCCAGCCGCAGGTTTCTGTACCTGTGGCAACACCTGTAGAGCCACAGCCGGCACCGCAGAGTTATGTGGAAGAAACACCGGTAGAGCCGGAGATCTCACCAGAGCCGGAAGAAAGTATGGAGCCGGAACCGGAGATTTCGCCGGATCTGGAAGAAAACCCGGAACCGGAAATTTTGCCGGATCTGGAGGAGAGCCTGGAACCGGAGATTTCGCTGGAGCCGGAAGAAGATATGGAACCGGAGATTTCGCTGGAGCCGGAAGAAGATATGGAACCGGAGATTCTGCCGGATATACCGGAAGAGGAGGATTTAAAGCCGGAGGAAGAGCCTCCGATCATGGCAGCGGATGAGATTATTCCTCCGGATCCGGAAGAAGCCATTGAAGAAGCAGAAGAACTGGTAGAGCCGGATCCGATTCCGGAGGATGCGATTGTTGATGAAGCGGATGATGAGAACCTGCCGGAGGAAGAACTTCCACCGATGCCGGATCTGTCAGATCCAAACCGTTCCATGAGCCCGGATGAGATAGCTGCGCTGTTTGCGAATATGGGCAACGATAACAATGCGGATAAAGTTGAGGAACCTGCCGAGGAAACTGTGGAACCGGAGGATATTCCGGAGCCGATTGAAGAGCCGGAAGCCGTAAAAGAAGCACCGCTTCAGCCGGAAGAACCGGCAGATCCCAATAAGGCATTAAGCCCGGATGAGATAGCTGCGCTGTTTGCAAGTATGGGAACGTAAATCAAACGGATAAAATAACGGATGACGCCATTTGTTCCACGTAAAAACGTGTGACAGATGGCGTTTTGTCATAAAATGGAAAAATGTAGTTGCATTTCTTTTTCATTGTGTTATACTTAGGTCGTTGCAATTTAATAGTTTAAAGCAGAGTAGACACATGTGCGTTAAGTGCCGGATGAACAGGGAGTTGTCACCCGGACGAAAAGAGAATCTTGCGGTACATGAGTCGCATCCCGCTGCATCCGAAGATAATATTATCTCCAGTTGTAGTACGGTGAGGTCTGCAAAGGAGGTAATTTTTTTATGAAAAAATTCGTTACTTTGTTCACCGATTCTTTCCGTGAATTAAAAGCGGTAAGAACCATCACTACCATGGCAATGCTTGCTGCAGTTGCTGTCATTCTAGGATTTTTCTCCATTGAATATGGGCAGTTTATTCGGATTGGTTTTTCCAGTATTCCAAATGGTATCATTGATTATCTGTTTGGACCGGTGGTTGGAGGAATTTTCCATGGTGCGTTGGATATTATCAAGTATATGATGAAGCCAACCGGACCATTTTGTCCACAGCTGACGCTGGTTGTTATACTGGCCGGAATCCTGTATGGATGCTTTTTTTATAAGAAAAAGCTTACGATCTGGCGTGTGCTGGCAGCTAAATTTGTAGTTATGCTGGTCTGTAACGTGATTCTGACAACACTTTGTCTGAATGTGTTATATGGACAGGCATTTATGGTGCTTCTTCCGGCGCGTGCGCTGAAGAACCTGATTATGTGGCCAATTGATTCGGTGATCTTTTTCGCAATCACAAAGGCCTTAGAACAGATTGGACTCTTTCGCATGTTCCAGAAGCCTGTACTTGCAAATTCTGCAAATATGCAGGGGAATTAAAAAATTTAATAAGTTATAGAACAAAAGCCGTCCGCAGAAAGAAAACTGCGGACGGTTTTTTATAAATCTATTTACGGATTGGATGGGTGGCAATATTTTTTAAAATACGGACAGCGGTCTGCATACCTTCCACAGAGATGTGTTCATATGGGCCGTGGAAACCGTAACCGCCGGTACCGAGATTTGGACACGGCAATCCCATAAAGGACAGTCTTGCGCCGTCTGTACCGCCCCGGATCGGACGGGAGAGCGGTGTCAGACCTTCGGAGGCAATTGCCTGTTTTGCCAGATCCACGATCTCCATTTTATCCTCAATGACAGAGATCATATTCTCATACGAATGTTCGATGTCGAGCGTGACGGTTTCCGGTCCATATTTCTGATTCATGGATTGTGCAAGGTCACGCAGATTCTGCAGCCGTTTCTCAAATGTGGTTTTATCATGGTCACGAATGATAAAGGAGAGGGTGGCAGAAGCCACATCTCCGGACATATCGGTCAGGTGATAGAATCCTTCCCGTCCGCTGGTGTGCGCCGGCGTTTCCGCTTCCGGAAGCCGGGAAACAATTTCACATCCCACCAGTGCCGCATTGACCATAATGTCTTTTGCTTCGCCCGGATGAACATTTACACCTTTAATATGAAAGATGGCACTTGCGGCATTAAAATTTTCGTAAGCCACTTCGCCTTCGTAATCACCGTCCACTGTGTATGCATAATCTGCCTGAAAGATAGCAAGATCAAACAGATCCGCACCTGCGCCGACTTCTTCGTCCGGCGTAAATCCGATCCAGAGTTCCCCGTGTGGTGTACCTTCTGCAATCAGTTCTTCCACGGCTGTCATGATTTCGGCAACACCTGCCTTGTCATCAGCGCCCAGAAGTGTGGTACCGTCTGTAGTGATCAGGGTTCTTCCTTTTAAAGAGGCAAGGGATGGAAAATCACTTACCTTTAAGACATCCTGACTTCCTTTTAATAAGATATCCCCGCCATCATAGTCGGGAATGATCTGAGGTTTGACATCTTTTCCGGAAAAATCCGGGGCGGTATCCATATGAGCGATAAAGCCGATGGATTTACAGTTTTCCATGCCCGGTGTGGCAGGAAGCTTGGCATATACATAGCAGTGATCGGTGAGGAGTATATTGGTAAGACCGAGAGTTTCCAGTTCCTGCTTTAAGGCTTTTGCAAGCGTGAACTCACGCTCACTGCTTGGAATGTCACTGCAGGATTCATCGGAGGTTGTCCAATAGCTGACATATTTTAGTAATCTTTCTTCTACTTTCATGTTAAATTGTTCCTTTCAAATATGCTTTTAAAAAAATTTAAAAAAATTAAAAAAAGTACTTGCTTTTTTAATACTCCTATTATATAATAACTCTTGTCTTAAGGAAAGACACAAAACAAACAACTTAAAAATGCGCGATTAGCTCAGCTGGCAGAGCACCTGACTCTTAATCAGGGTGTCCAGGGTTCGAAC
>OLNQ01002140.1_pt1 | contig 17698 bp, 16 predicted proteins | sample 1672821 | NCBI WGS metagenome assembly OLNQ01 (sample SAMEA3136727, study PRJEB25190) | human gut metagenome | biome: human gut; feature: human-associated habitat; material: faeces | place: Austria | collected 2013 | reverse complement strand
CCCCTCTCGAATTTTTGTCTAAAAAGTGTTGCACTTGACTTGACAATCTACCCTGCCGCCCTCACCAAGCAAGGACGCTTGCAGTCAGTCGCACACAGTCGCTGCACGATGCAGCGACACCAACGACTGACAACCCGCATTGGGGCTACGCCCCAAACCCCATTAAATAAATAAGAGATTATTATTTAGCAGTCTGGACAAATGCGCTTAGCAAAGTAAAACAATAATACCCGACAGGAAAGGAAGTTTTCAACTATGTCAAACGAAAGATATGAACTTAACAAAAACCTCGCCCAGATGTTAAAGGGCGGTGTAATAATGGACGTTACAACGCCTGAGCAGGCAAGAATAGCACAGGAGGCAGGCGCTTGCGCAGTTATGGCGCTTGAGCGTATCCCTGCCGATATAAGAGCCGCAGGCGGTGTTGCAAGAATGAGCGACCCTGCTATGATAAAGGGCATTCAGAACGCAGTTACAATTCCCGTTATGGCTAAGTGCCGTATCGGTCATTTCGCTGAGGCGCAGATACTCGAGGCTATCGAGATAGATTATATAGACGAGAGCGAGGTTCTTTCTCCCGCAGATGACAAGTACCACATCGACAAGACAAAGTTCAACGTGCCTTTCGTATGCGGTGCAAAGGACTTAGGTGAGGCGCTCCGCCGTATCTCAGAAGGTGCTTCTATGATAAGAACAAAGGGCGAGCCCGGTACAGGCGACGTTGTACAGGCTGTAAGGCATATGAGAATGATGCAGCAGGAGATCCGCAGGCTGACATCTATGTCAAAGGACGAACTTTACCAGGCGGCAAAGGATCTTCAGGTCGACTATGAGCTTGTAAAGTATGTTGCGGAAAACGGCAAGCTCCCCGTTGTAAACTTCGCCGCAGGCGGTGTCGCAACTCCTGCCGATGCCGCTCTGATGATGCAGCTCGGCGCTGAGGGCGTATTCGTAGGAAGCGGTATCTTCAAGTCGGGCAACCCCGCAAAGAGAGCCGCCGCTATCGTAAAGGCTGTTACAAACTACACCGATGCTAAGATGATCGCAGAACTGTCGGAGGATCTCGGTGAAGCTATGGTCGGCATAAACGAACAGGAAATCGCTCTCCTCATGGCAGAACGAGGCAAATAAGCGGCGGGTCGCCGCTGACTGTTCCGACCTTTGCGGCAATGTGCCGCTTCAAATTCCGACCTTTTTAAAGGTTGGGACATAGCTAAGATTAGTGGGACGGCCGGGGATTAACGATATTCCGGCTTATTGCGATTTGCGGCGGGTCGCCGCTGACTGTTCCGACCTTTGCGGCAATGTGCCGCCTCAAATTCCGCCTTTATAAACATTAGAAATAAGTAAAAGCTTACAAAACGGCGGATTTATAAAAAGTGCTGAGCAAAAAGATGGCTGTAATAAACCGCTCAGCCGAAAGGACACAACTAATGACAGTAGCAGTTCTTGCGCTTCAGGGCGCATTTGCGGAACACGAAAAAATTCTCTCAAAGCTCGGTGCAGACAGCTTTGAGATACGTCAGAAAAAGGATCTTGACCGCAGCTTCGACCGCCTTATAATTCCCGGCGGTGAAAGCACGGTGCAGGGAAAGCTGCTCCGTGAACTTGATCTTTTTGACGGCATAAAGAGCCGTATCGAAGGCGGTATGCCTGTCTACGGCACCTGCGCAGGTCTTATCCTGCTTGCGAAGTCTATCTCAAACGACAGCGCACAGCACCTGCAGACAATGTCTATTGTTGCCAACCGCAACGCTTATGGCAGACAACTCGGCAGCTTCCATACCGAAGCGCAGTTTGAGGGTATCGGAGAAATTCCTATGACGTTTATCCGTGCGCCGTATATCGACAAGGCTTATGACGATGTACAGATTCTCTCGGAGGTGGACGGAAAAATAGTAGCCGCAAGACAGAAAAATCAGCTTGTGACAGCTTTCCACCCGGAGCTTGACGGCGATACAAGAGTGCATGAGTATTTTCTGAATATGTAAAGATATGTCGAATCCGCTGTTTTTTAAACGGCGGATTTTTTTGTTTACATCGCTCCGGTAATGCCTTGCTTGCACCTCCCGTCATAACCTTATCACTCTTGCCGACACCGCCAATTACGCAAGCTACCCAAACCCAATTTCATTCATTTTGCATATTTTTGAAAAATTTTTCAAAACCCTCTTGACAAATGACGAAAGCAGTGATATAATAAAGCCTACAAAGTCGATAGGCTTTTAGAGATTAAACCGAACCGAAAACGAGGTAAGGATATGAACAAGGATATGACAAGATATATCAGCGGTTTCCGATGTTGATTTTAGCGGCATCTTCAAAGTAAGGCAGATATACTTTTGTTGTAAATGCAACACACGGTTTTATACCTACAGAATAACAAACGAAAATTAAACTTAACGTATAACAGATTATGAATCGAAAAGGAGAAAATCACAATGAGAACTTTTGACAAGATCACAGACCTTATAGGCGGCACACCCATATTAAAGCTCAACAACTACATAGCTCTGAACGAGCTTCCCGCAAACATCTACGCAAAGCTCGAATACTTCAACCCCGCAGGAAGCGTAAAGGACAGGATCGCAAAGGCGATGATAGACGATGCCGAGGCTAAGGGCGCACTCAAGCCCGGCGCAGTTATAATCGAGCCTACAAGCGGTAACACAGGTATCGGACTTGCCGCTGTAGCCGCTTCAAAGGGCTACAGAATAATCCTCACAATGCCCGAAACCATGAGCGTTGAGCGCCGTAATCTGCTCAAGGCATACGGTGCGGAGCTTGTACTTACAGACGGTGCAAAGGGTATGAAGGGCGCAATCGCAAAGGCAGAGGAGCTTGCACAGCAGATCGAGGGCGGATTCATTCCCAGCCAGTTCACAAACAGTGCCAACCCCACCGCTCACTTCAATACAACCGGTCCTGAGATATGGGAAGATACAGACGGAAAGGTTGACATCTTCGTAGCCGGCGTAGGCACAGGCGGTACGGTTTCCGGTGTCGGTAAGTACCTCAAGAGCAAGAACCCGAATGTAAAGGTAGTTGCAGTTGAACCTGCAGGCTCGCCCGTGCTTTCAAAGGGCGTGGCAGGACCTCATAAGATACAGGGTATCGGCGCAGGCTTTGTTCCCGAAACGCTTGATACCAAGATTTATGACGAAATAATCGCAGTCGAGAACGAGGACGCATTCGCAACAGGCAGAACGCTTGCAAGAAAAGAGGGCTTACTTGTCGGCATCTCATCCGGTGCGGCAGTTTACGCGGCTACACAGCTTGCTAAGCGCCCCGAGAATAAGGGCAAGAACATTGTTGTTCTTCTCCCCGATACAGGCGACCGTTACCTCTCAACACCTATGTTCGCAGAATAATTCAGAAATTTCTATACCCAATTTTATATAGCCATCGCAAAAGCTGTCTTGACGGACAGTTTTTTGCATTTTGATTATAAAGTAACTTCAAATAATTGCTGAAAATCCGCATCACAACGTTATCTTATAACCGTATTTTGCAAGTTATCAATTCTAAACTTGCACAAACGTGCTTGTGCTATAGCACAAAACCCTGTAAAACCGGTTGACCTCTCAGACTTTCGGTAGTACAATACAGGTAAAGAAAAAACAAGTACCGCAACGGCGCAGGACGATGAAAGTTCTGCGCCGTTTTGTTTTCAAAGGAAAGGATGACGTACAAATGTATGAATGCAGTTTAGACAGAATGAAGGATAAGATCTCCACTTTCAGCAAATTCGGTGATGCAGGCCACGGCGGTATCACACGTTACTCGCTCTCGCCCGAGGCTATTATGGCCCGTAACGAGTTCATCAAGCGTATGAAGGCTATCGGCGCAGAGATCGAAATAGATGATGTTGCGAATATCTACGCAACGCTCGCCGGCACAGACCCCGACGCAAAGCGTATCGTAATGGCTTCCCACTGTGACTCGGTAAAGAACGGCGGTAACTATGACGGTATACTCGGCGTTATGTCGGCTATGGAGGTTCTTGAAACAGTACACGAGAAGAACATCCCCCATAAGCATCCTCTCACCGCTATGATATGGACAAACGAGGAAGGCTCGCTGTATCCGCCCGCTATGATGTGTTCGGGTATTGTATGTTACGATTATCTGCCTGAGGACATCAGATGCAAGTTCAAGTATGAGGATATGATGAATTCAAAGAGTATCCTTGACAATACATCGACATTCGGTGAAGCACTTGACAAGTCGGGCTTCAAGGGCGACAAGAAGTACCGCCTGTCACCCGACAGATATATGTATATGTTTGAAACTCACATCGAACAAGGTCCTATCCTTGAAGATGCAGGAAACGATATAGGTGTTGTTGACTGTGTACTGGGTATGTTCAACTACAGGCTGAAGTTCTACGGACAGACGACCCACGCAGGCACATTCCCGATGCCCAAGCGCCGTGACGCATTCTTTGCCGCTTCACAGGCTCTGTGCTATCTGCATGAGGAAATCGACAAGCTCGGCTACAGCGACCTTGTTTACACAACGGGCGAGGTTGTATGCCACCCTTGCGTACATACCTGCGTACCCGACTTCTTTGACTTCTCGTTCGACTCACGTCACGAAGATCCCAAGGTACTTGAAAAGGTACTGGCTATCGTAAAATCCTGCGAGGAAAAAACGTGGGCAGGCTGTACCTGCAAGGTAGAAAAGGCTTGGAACCGTGATACTGTCTACTGGGATAAGAAGCTGGTAAGCTATGTAAAGGCATCTGCAGAGGAATGCGGTATCAAGCACCAGTATATCCACTCAGGTGCAGGTCACGACGCACAGTTTGCCGCATATATGCTCCCGACAACTATGATATTCGTACAGTCGAAGGACGGTCTTTCACACTGCGAGCCGGAATATTCAAGCCCGGAGCATTGCACTGAGGGCGCAACGGTTATGCTGAATGCTGTTCTCAAGGCAGATAATGATTGATTATAATGACAACCACTTCTTTTTTTGGTATATTTCCTGACTGATTTTGCTTTATCTGATTTACTTTCACCCGCTTTTTCGGCGGGTGATTTTTTTTGCGGTCGGTGTTCATTACGGACAGTAATTAAAAATAGAATAATAAGGCTTGATTTTTTATTTAAACTATGGTACAATAGTACAGTATCAGAAATAGAACCCGTGATTATGGGTGTAAGCCCTGTGCAAGGGAGTCCTGTGAACCATGTCAGGCGGGGAACCGAGCAGCATTAAGCAGTTATGACCTGTGCCGCAGCAAGTTTACACTCATAATCATGGGTTCTATTTTTGCGTATCGTTTTATTTACCGATTATTATGTACTTTGTCACGGGAGGTTAGTTATGCATCTTGCTCTTTATCGTAAGTATCGTTCTGCCACCTTTGACGAAGTAATTTCGCAGGAACATATAACCACCACGCTGAAAAATCAGATAAAGGCCGGCACTCCGGCTCACGCTTATCTGTTCACAGGTTCGAGAGGTACGGGTAAGACCACCTGTGCAAAGCTGATGGCAAAGGCGGTAAACTGCTTATCTCCCGTTGACGGCAACCCCTGCGGAGAATGCGAAAGCTGTAAGGCGATAGCCGCAGGCTGTCCGGATATAATCGAGATGGACGCAGCCTCAAACAACGGTGTTGACGATGTAAGGGCATTGCGTGACGAGGTTATGTACGCTCCGACTGTCTGCCGCTATAAAGTTTATATAATAGACGAGGTGCATATGCTGTCCTCACAGGCATTCAACGCACTTCTGAAAACCATAGAAGAACCGCCGCCGCACGTTATATTCATACTTGCGACTACCGAGATACACAAGGTGCCTGCGACTATCGCATCAAGATGTCAGCAGTTCCGCTTTTCAAGAATTGACGTAGAAGAAAGCACAAAGCGGCTGTGCGAGATAGCAAAAAAAGAAAATGTAAATATAACCGAGGATGCGGCAAGACTTATTTCAAGATTGTCCGACGGCGGTATGAGAGATGCGGTTTCGCTGCTCGACCAGTGTATAAGTGTGAGCGCCGACATTGACGAGGAAACCGTAAGGACTACCGCAGGCATCGCAGGAACGGAGCATCTGTTCACGCTTGCACAGTGCATACACGAGCAGAATGCGCCCGAGGCACTAAAAACTCTCGACGAGCTTCACAATCAGTCGAAGGATCTTATGCTTCTTCTTGACGAGCTGTTGTCGCATTTCAGAAATCTGTGCATACTGTCGGCAACGAACTCCGACTTTTCTCTCATCCCTGCAGGAAGCGGAACAAGAAACGATCTTGCAAGGCAGACAAAGGAGTTTACTCTCGGAGAAATAATGCGGTGTATGGATATACTGCAGGACTGCATTGCGAGAACTCCGAAAACGGCAAAGCGTAAGACGGTTGCCGAAATGTGCCTTATAAGGCTGTGTACGCCACGTCTTGACAGCGACACATCGGCATTGTCGTTAAGGCTTGAAAAGCTGGAGAACAGGCTCGACAAGCTGTGTGACGGCGAGATAAGCATTCAGCCGAGAACCGCAGTGCAAACTGCTGAAATCACAGAAAAGCATATACCGGCGCAATCTGCAAAGCCCGTAAGCGTAATCGGCGACAGACCGCAGGATATTATTGCAGATACGCTGAACAGGATAGAAAATAAAATCACATCCGCCGATGATAAGCAGAAGGACGTGACAGCTCCGACCGCCCCGGTACAGCAGAACGGTACAGAGCGGAATGCCGCAGACAGCAAGCCTGACTGGCTGTTTGAGGGTACCGGTGGCGCTGATGATAACGCAAGCGCAGTAAACGAAGATGCTCCTCCGTTTGACCTTGATGAACCGCAGGTAAGCGTTGCTCCGCCTGAGCCCGTTCCGCAGGAACAGGCAAGCAATACAGGCGGCAACGGCGACAAGCCGGATTGGCTGTTTGAGGGTACAGGCGGTGCCGATGAAAACGCAAGTGCAGGAAACGAAGATGCTCCTCCGTTTGACCTTGACGAACCGCAGGCAAGCGTTGCTCCGCCTGAGCCCGCTCCGCAGGAACAGGCAAGCAATACAGACGGCAACGGCGACAAGCCGAACTGGCTGTTTGAGGGTACGGGCGGCACTGATGATAACGCAAGTGCAGGAAACGAAGATGCTCCTCCGTTTGACCTTGACGAACCGCAGGCAAGCGTTGCTCCGCAGGAACAGACAGTAAAGACCGGGAATAATCTTCCCGAACAGAATAAAAAGAATCTGTCGGCAGGCAGTGCACAAAGTACCGGTAATGCCGATCCGCAGGTAACCGAGATACTCGACAGACTTCCCGTTATACTGCAGGCTATACTGGGACAGGTGCAAGTGACGCTCGGTCGGGATACGGTGAATATCAGCGGTTATCAGAAATTCCAGTATGATTTCCTGACAACAGGCGACTCGAAGGAACGGCTTGAGAAAGCCGCCGAAGAGATAACAGGCAGAAGACTTGTAATGACCTTTGACAATAACGGCGATACAGCCGAAAGCAAGGATAAAAGCGACCCTGTTTCCGATTTCTTATCAAGAGCGGAAAAAATGGGCGTAAAAATAAAATACAAAAAACCAAAAAATTAAGTCGTTGACTTAAAGATACGAAAGGAAAAATCACAATGAAAGCAAGATTACCCAAGGAATACCAGAACAGAGGCGCAAACAACATGAACAGCATGATAAAGCAGGCTCAGAAGATGCAGGAAGACATCGAGCGTGTACAGGCTGAGCTTGAGGCAAGAGATTTCACGGCTTCTGCCGCAGGCGGTATGATTGAAGTTACAATGAGCGGTGCAAAGGTACTCAAGGAGGTTAAGCTCAACCCCGAGGTAGTTGACAAGGACGCTATCGAGGATCTTCAGGACGTTATCGTAGCAGGCGTAAATGCCGTTATCACACAGATCGAAGAAGTAAGTGCCGCAGAGATGGAAAAGGTAACAGGCGGAGTTAACATTCCGGGACTTGTTTAATGGCTGAATATAATTCTCAGCCGCTTATAACGGCGGCGCAGGAATTCGCCAAGCTCCCCGGCATCGGTCTTAAAACGGCGCAGAGGCTGGCATATTATATACTGAACGCCCCGGAGGAAGAAGTGGAGCAGTTTGCGTCCGGAATTCTACGGGCAAGGCGCAGTATGAAGCTGTGCAGTGTATGTCAGAATATCTGCAATACGGACAAGTGCGATATATGCTCGAACAGCCGCAGGAACCACAAGGTCATATGCGTTGTGGAAAGTCCCAAGGACGTTTCCGCCATAGAACGAAGCGGCGGCTTTGACGGAGTGTATCATGTGCTTCACGGGCTGTTGTCACCGATGAATTCGATAGGTCCGCAGCAGCTTAAAATAAAGGAGCTTATGGCAAGGCTGTCGGATACGGACGAGGTCATAATGGCTACAAGTCCGACTATTGAGGGAGAGGCTACGGCAACATATCTTTCAAGAATGATAAAGCAGCTGGGAGTAAAGGTGACCCGTCTTGCGTATGGTCTGCCTGCGGGCGCATCGCTTGAATATGCGGACGATGTTACGCTCCAGAGGGCGCTTGAAAACCGTAACGAAATATAATTTTCTTCGGGAAAGGAATATAATAAATGACACAGGAACAGTTGAACACGATACAGGAACAGACAAAGAAAATAACCAACCCGAAACTGCTCGAAGTGATGAGGACGCTTAAAAAGTGCGCTGAAGAGAAAACAAATCCCGAACCGCAGTATCAGGTGGATTATATCGACAATCTGATGGAAGCAAGACTTCTTGCGCCTGTAACCGTGACGGATATGTCGGGTGAGAACGAAAATCAGATGAAGGTACAGTTCTCGCACCTTACAAATCCTCAGAACGAAAAATATTTTATGGTGTTCACCGATATGGAAACAATGCAGAAGAACATCAATGATATAAGCAAGATCTGCATAATCGCCGTTACATATAAGGATCTTTCCGCTATGCTGTCACAGCCGAAGTGTGCTATGAAGGGCTTTGTTATAAACCCCTTCACCGAGAACATTATCTGCGGTCCTCAGCAGGCAGAGGTCATAGCAAATTATATAAGGCAGAAAAAATTCAACAGCGGCGAGCTTACTGTCATAAACGAGGTTACGGGCGTGCCTGACACTGTTACCAAGCCTATAACAAGCTATTTTGACAGCCGTAAGGATATCAAGAAGGCATATATTATGAATATGCGCAAGGTAAACCAGCTCAACCGCCTTATAATCGTGGATTTCGAGGGTGAGGACGATAAATTCAACGACTTTACCAAGGACTTTACCGAAAAGGTACTGAAGGATATAAACCATATTATAATTTAGGAGAAAGTAAAATAAGTAACTTTAAAGTAAGTATGAATGGGAAGGAATATACTTATAATCCTGATTATAATATTAATGATTCATTTAATGAAAAAAAATACAAAAATGGCTTTCACTATATAGACAATGGTGTAGAATTATGTTTTGGTATAACAAACTATGGCAAGAATACTTATACCTTAAGTTATGATATCAGTAACTTTGTAGTAAATACCAGCGATGGCTATCAAATGATTTACTGGACATTATTTCCTTATGACTATAATCCATCACCCGAAAGAGTATATATAAAAATATATAGTGATTTCAAATATGCTGATACATTAGATGTATGGGGTTATGGCAAATATGGAGCTCCAACCTATGTATATGATGGATATATAGAAATGGATTCAGAATCCACAGTTTATAGTAGTGAATATATGACTTTATTAGTAAAATTTCCCGAAAACACATTTACTTTAAATACTACAGTAGATAAAACATTTGATGAATATTTAAATATGGCTAATGAAGGAGCTACTACTTATAAGGTACAAAAGAAAAACTTTTTTCAAAAATTATTAAGTTATATACCAGTTTTAATTGGTGCTTCTATTCCCTTTGCTATAGTGTTTATTGCTATAAGAAGTTCCATAGTAAATGGTTATGGTTATAAGAATAATAAAGTAATTAATAAAAAAGAAACACCATTATTTAGAGATATTCCATGTAATAAAGATATCTATTATGCTAATACATTAACAAAATTAAATAATGAAATATTTACTGGCTATAAAGAGACTAATATATTTGGAGCTATAATTTTAAAATGGGTTAAAGAAAATAAAGTTAAATTTATTAATCAAACTAAAGGAGTTTTTAATAAGGAAACTAGTAGTATTGATTTAACTCTTAATCCTACATTTGATAATGTTTTGGAAAAAGAATTGTTTGATATTATGTATGAAGCTAGTGGAGATGGAATATTAGAAACTAAGGAATTAGAAAAATGGAATAATAAACACTATACAAAGTTTTTTAATTTATTTGAAAGGATTAATAAAGTTGAAATAGAAAAATTAAAGCAAGGTAATCATATATATACTAGAGCTAATAAAGAAGAATGTAAAAGAAAGAATATCATGGATGATACTATATATGAAGAAAGTGTTAAATTATATGGACTTAAGAAGTTCTTAGATGAATTTTCTAAAATTGATACTAGAGAAGTATTAGAAGTTCATATATGGGATGAATATTTAATGTTTGCCTATATATTTGGAATAGCGGATAAAGTGGCCAAACAATTAAAAAATCTATATCCTGAAGTATTAACCAATCAAGATAATTATGTTGATTTTGATACACTAATGTATATCAATTATATATCTACTCGTTCAGTTAATGCTGCGACTACTGCTAGGTCAAGAGCAGAATCATATTCTTCTGGTGGTGGAGGCTTCTCTTCTGGCGGTGGAGGAGGCGGTTCCTTCGGAGGAGGAGGCGGTGGCGGTGGCTTCCGTTAATACCTATATTCTTAACAATAAAGAATATCCAATAGAGATAATAAGAAAGAATAATAAAAATACTTATTTAAGAGTAAAAGAGGGTAAGATAATAGTAACAACCAATTATCTTACCTCTTCATTTACAATAAATAAATTAATTAAAGATAATACTTCCTTTATAAATAAAGCCTTATTAAAAGATAATCAAAAAAAAGAAGATACCTCTTTTAAACTATTTGGAATAACTTATGATATCGTATATGGCTTTCCAAATACCGAAATAGAAGATAATAAAATATATACCAAAGATGAAAAAACATTAAACAAATACTTATCTAAGTATATAACCAATATTTATAAGGAAAGATTAGACTATTATTACAATATCTTTGAAGAACAAATCCCTATTCCAAATTTAAAAATAAGAAAGATGACTAGTAGATGGGGAGTATGTAATATAAAGAATCATAATGTTACTTTAAACTTAGAATTATCTAAGTATGATATAGAATGTTTAAATTATGTAATAGTACATGAACTATCTCATTTCATCCATCCAAATCATTCTAAAGATTTCTGGCTTTTAGTAGGTAAATATTATCCAAATTATAAAGAAGTAAGAAGGTATTTAAAAAATAATACTTAGTGAGGTAATAAAATGAAATATAATATGAAATTAAATAACGAACCATTTAATTTAATAAAAAATGGTACTAAAACAGTAGAGTTAAGATTAAATGATGAAAAAAGAAAGTTACTTAATATTGGTGATGAAATAGAATTTACTAATATAACTAATGGTGAAAAATTATCCGTAGATATAATAAACCTACACAAATACCCTAGTTTTGAAGAATTATATAAACATTTTGATAAAGTAGAGATGGGTTATAATAAAGACGAACCAGCAGAACCTAAAGATATGGAAGCATATTATTCTAAAGAAGAACAAAATAAATATGGTGTACTAGGTATTAAAATAAGAAAAAAATAAATTATCATATTGTTTGAGATAGAAATATATGATAAAATACTTATGACGGAGGTAAATATGATAATAACATCTCTAACTAATAGTAGAATAAAAGAAATATGTAAATTAAAAGAAAAGAAATACCGTAATATGACAAATACCTTTTTAATTGAAGGAATAAACCTAGTTACTGAAGCTGGTAAAAGAAATCTATTAAAAGAAATCTTTGTTTTAGAAGAAAAAACAATAAATATAGATATACCTACCACTTATGTAACAAAAGAAGTAATGAAGAAAATATCAAGTACTGATAGTATTCCAAATGTAGTAGGAGTCTCTCTAAAAAAAGAAGAATCATTACTAGGAGATCGTCTTCTTTTATTAGATAATCTTCAAGATCCAGGTAATCTAGGTACCATAATAAGATCTTCAAAAGCATTCAATATTGATACCATAGTAATAAGTCCTACTACTGTAGATATGTATAATCCTAAAGTACTTAGAGCTACCGAAGGTATGATCTTCCATATCAATATAATAGTAAGAGATTTACCAAGCCTTATTACCGAACTAAAAAAAGATAATTATAAAATATATGGTACTAAAGTAGATGGAGGAATAAATGTTAAAGATATCTCTCTAAAAAGAAAATATGCCTTAGTAATAGGAAACGAAGGTAATGGCGTATCTGAAGAAGTAAATAACTTATGTGATGAATACCTATATATAAAAATGAATAAAGAAGTAGAGAGCTTAAATGCTGGAGTAGCAACTTCTATACTTCTATATGAAATGGATGATAAATATGACATTAATTAAAATAGGAAAAATAGTAAATACACATGGAATAAAAGGAGAACTTAGATTATTATCTAAATTTCCTTATAAAGATAAAGTGTTTATAAATAATATGACAATATATATCGATAAGAAAGATAAAGAAATAATAAATACTTATCGTAAGCATAAAAACTTTGATATGATAACATTAAAAGACTATAATAACATTAATGAAGTATTAAAATATAAAGGAAAGAATGTTTATGTAAATGATAGTGATATAAAATTAGATAATAATAAATATCTAGATGAAGAATTAATAGGACTAAATGTTATCTATGAAGATAATAATAAAGGTACTATTGTAGATATAGAAAGATATGATAAGACAGTATTATTTAATATCAAGAATAATGATAAAGAATATTTAATACCATATAATGATAATATAATAGATAAAATAGATATTAATAATAAAAGAATATATATTAAAGATATCAAAGGTTTATTTGATTAAAAATAAATAAATACCTTGCATAACAATATAGTTAATGCTATAATTATATTGTTATTACTGCCCTGTAGCCAAGCGGTAAGGCATCAGACTCTGACTCTGACATGCGTTAGTTCGAATCTAACCAGGGCAACCAAATAAAAAAATAGCCCTATTAAGGGCTTTATTTTAGATATGATTAGCGATTGCAGGAATTGCATCTATTTTGTGAACAACCATTACCCCAAAATAGAACAAAGAAGATAAGTAATATTACTATAATTATCCAGTAAGCTCCTGCAGAATAGCCATATCCATAACTTGGATATCCATAACCATACATAGTAGTCACCAGTCCTTTCAATATATTATACTAAACTAAGTGATAAATGAATATAATGGATACCTAAATAAATAAAAAGTAGAGGTGAAAAACATGACAAATAAAGATTTAGCAGATTTAATATTTCCTAATTTAGAGCACGATGTAGATTATTATGAGAGTTTATATCCAGAAAGAGAATTAAAAGAAGGGGAAAAAGTAACAAGATTTGCTCCTAGTCCAACAGGGTATATGCATATTGGAGGATTTTATCAAGCACTTACTGATTATGTACTTGCTAAAAACTCTGGCGGAATATTCTATCTTAGAAATGAAGATACCGACAAATTAAGAGAGGTAGATTCAGCAGTAGAATTAATAATGTCTACTTTAAGAGAATATGGAATAGTACCTGATGAATATGAATATAAAGGTGAAATAGTAGGTAATTATGGTCCTTATATTCAAAGCGAAAGAAAAGATATATATCATGCTTATATTAAGAAATTAATTGAAATAGGAAGAGCATATCCATGTTTTTGTACTAGAGAAGAACTAGATGAATTAAGAAAAAATCAAGAAGAAAAGAAAATGCGAACTGGATATTATGGAAGATTTGCTAGATGTAGAAATATAAATATTGAAACTGCAATCGAAAAAATAAAGAATGGCGAGCCATATGTCATAAGATTTAAGTCTATGGGTGATCCAGATAAAAGATTTGTTTTTGAAGACCTAGTAAAGGGAAGAATCGAATTTCCAGAAAATGATCAAGATGTTGTAATCATGAAATCAGATAACTTATTGCCAACATATCATTTTGCTCATCTAGTAGACGATCATTTGATGCATACTACTCATGTAGTAAGAGGAGAAGAATGGTTATCATCACTTCCAATACATGTTCAATTATTTGAAGTATTAGGATTTGAAAGACCAAACTATGCACATATACCAACAATAATGAAACAAGAAGGTGGATCAAAGAGAAAGCTTTCTAAGAGAAAAGATGCAGAAGCAGCTTTTTTTAGATATTGTAATGAATTATGTTTATCTCCACAAAGCAGAGCAAAGCTTGCCGGGTTAAATGCAGCTAAAGAAAATATTGATGAAGATGATTCTTCTAGTGAAGAATCTGCAGAAGAAAGTCCTGAAAATGATGAATCTAATGAAGAAATTGTAGAAGAAGCTGCTGAAAATGAGGAGTCTAGTGAGGAAATTGTAGAAGATACGAAATCTCTTGATGATGATACTTCTGAAGAAGATGAAACTGGTGAAGATATTGTAGATAATCAAGAAGATATTGTAGAGGAAGATGAAAATCAACAAATAGATAATGAGGAAGAGGATAGCGATGAGGATGTCAACCAAGAGGAAGTTGAAGATATTGAAACATCATCCGAAGACTTACCTGGCAGTGAAAGTGATGAAGAAAGCATACAAGATCAAAAAGAACAGGAAAAAATCTTAGAGAATGTAGCTGAAGTTAAAGAGATCGTTGATAAAAATCCAAGAATTACTTTATGGTCTTCACAATCTGCAGCAGTATTTAGATATTTAAGAAAAACAGAACCTGAATTTAGTATTAGTAAAGAGGCTTCAGTTTTAATTGATGAAGCAGTTTCTAAAAAATATCCTGAGATTTGGGAATTATTCGAAGATATCTAAACTAGGCTGATATTCTCCGTCTAATTTAATGTATTTTTCAGCTCTATTTACAGCTATTCCTAATCTTTTCAATTCTTCTTTTTTTGTAAATCTGTATTTTTTTCTAATAGAAATTATTTTTTTAGCTGATTTTACACCAATGCCCGGAACTCTTATCAGGTCAATAAATGGTGCACTATTAATTTCTACAGGAAATATATTCATATTATTTGCAGCTAAAATTTTAGGATCAGTATCTAAGGATAATCTATCATCATCTTCAAATACTAATTCTTTAAGTTTGTAATTATAATCATTTAATAAACTGTCTGCATTGTAAAGCTTACCTACTCTTTGGCTATTGCAGCTGTCTTTTTTTTCAAATTCAGTACCTTCAATAGGTGTAAATCCACTGTAATATGCACTATGCAATTTGGAATTTTTGTATATTTTATCTATTCTATGTAGAATTTCTCTGTCTGTTTCGTTATTTGCACCGATAATTAACTGTGTAGTATGAGTAGAATTTGGATATGTTGTAGAACTGTTTTCCAGTGAATCTATCCAATGTAATCTTTTCAGTATATCTTTTTTATAATCCTTTGTAGATGACAGTTCAGCCAAACCGCTTGGTGTAGCAGCTTCAATATTAATACTGACTCTATTAGCTAGTGCCATAGCTCTTTTAATAGAATCTTTTGATGCTCCAGGAACAATTTTTAGATGTATATAATCATCGTAACCATAATCTTTTCTAAGACATCTGCAGGTTTCTATTGTTTTTTCCATTGTAGAATCTTCATTGTCTGCAATAGCTGAACTTAGAAACAGACCATTTACAAGACCTTTATTGTAGTATGTCATAAAAGCTTTAGCTAGTTCTTCAGGTTTTAACTCTAATCTGGTGAAAGTTCTTTTAGACTGATTAATGCAGTATTTACAGTCATTTTTACATTTGTTTGTAAGCAGTGTTTTAAATAATGGTATTTGACATCCATTATGACCTGTAGCATGGTATATTCCAGGCAGATTTACTTGTGATGATTTTTGATGATTTACATAATCACATAAATCATACTGAGCAGAGTCAGTTAAAACTTTCATCTTATGTAAAGTGGACATGATTAATTATTATATATTAGTTATAATTAATGCTTTTGGCAAGCATATGAAAAATAAAAAATAAACCAGACTATTTATTTAATCTGGTTTTGATTGAGTCAACATGTGCAAATAATCCTTCATATTCTGCTATTGGGATACATATCTTAGATATTTTTTCCAAACCTTCTTGTGTGATTTTTTGAACTGTTGGTTTTTTAATAAATGATTCTGTAGACAGTCCGGAATACATTTTAGCCCCTCCACCAGTTGGAAGAACATGGTTGGTTCCGGATCCATAATCTCCACATGCAACCGGAGAATATTTGCCTAAGAATATTGATCCTGCATTATTTATTTTACTTAATACCTCTTCGTCATCTTTTGTCATAATAACTAAGTGTTCCGGAGCATATTCATTTGTAACATATATTGCATCTTCAAAGTTTTCAGTAAGAATAATTTTTCCACTGTTAGCTAGAGCTTCTTTTATGATTTCAGATCTTGGAGCATCTTCGGTTTTTTTATCTACAATTTCTGAAACATCTTCAGCTAATTTTTCATCATCTGTTACAAAAAAACATGACGCTTTAGGGTCGTGTTCTGCTTGTGATAATATGTCTGTAGCAATATATTCTGCATTAGCTGTTTTATCTGCAAGTATCAGCACTTCAGATGGTCCTGCTGGAAACTCAATATCTACTTGACCAAATACTAATTTTTTAGCAGCTGTTACGAAAATATTTCCAGGACCTACAATTTTTTCAACTTTAGGGACACTTTCAGTACTATAAGCCATAGCTCCAATAGCCTGAGCTCCTCCTACTTTATATATTTCATCTGCTCCAGCTAAATGAGCAGCTACTAAAATTGCATTACCTATTTTACCGTCTTTTTGTGGTGGTGAACAGCAGATAATTTTTTTAACTCCAGCTATTTTTGCAGGAATTACAGTCATTAAAATTGTAGACGGATAAGCTGCTCTTCCTCCGGGAATATAACATCCAACACTGTTTATTGGCCTTACAATCTGTCCGGCAGTTATTCCTTCCCTAACTTCAATATTCCATTCTTCAGGAATTTCTTTTTTATGAAATTTTTCAATATTTGCAGCTGCTTTTTTTAGAGCTTCCAATAAAGTATCATCTATTGTATCATAAGCTTCTTTTATTTCTTTATCTGTAACTTTTAAATTATCTATTGTGACTTTGTCGAATTTTTGTGTATAATCTTTCAATGCCTGATCTTTGTTTTGCCTGACATTTTTTAGAATATCAGATACAGCATCTAAAACATTGTTTACATCTTCTTCTGATCTTTTAACAGTTTGTGATAAATCAATATCATCATATCTTAAAAGTTCCATCTAAATTACCTCAATATAGCTCCAGTATCTGCTGATTGAACAACTTTGCTGTATATTGATAACCATCCGTCAACATCTCTTTTTGGATTCTTTCTATTGGCTAATCTATTTGATATTTCCTCATCAGATAATTCCACATTTATAAATCTGTTTTCAATATCAATTTCTATTATGTCTCCATCTTCAATAGCTCCAATAGGACCGTCAGACATTGCTTCAGGTGATA
>OLNQ01002134.1_pt1 | contig 17732 bp, 10 predicted proteins | sample 1672821 | NCBI WGS metagenome assembly OLNQ01 (sample SAMEA3136727, study PRJEB25190) | human gut metagenome | biome: human gut; feature: human-associated habitat; material: faeces | place: Austria | collected 2013 | reverse complement strand
ACTCCTTCATCAGTTAAAAATCTACGAGCACCATCGCTAACAGCTGTATCAGCAAAGAACCATCCTCCATCTTCATCAACTTTAGCTTTAATGTGTTCTTGAGTTTCATTAATTTTACCTGCAAGAGCTTCTTCATCTGCACCTTGAATCGCATTATATTCAGACATCTTAATAGCCATTTCATTATATGCGTTTTCATTACGAATAGCACGTTCTTGCAGATTATCAGCAGCAGCCGTTATAGCTGCACCAGCTTCTCTAAATGACGTCAAGTCCAGAGGTCTAGCATCAGGTTGCTTGACATAAGTAAGATCAGCATATTTTAGTCTAACTGCCATATCATGTAAGTTATTATAAACAACAATACCCTCTACCGAATTAACGATAGAGGGTGTAAGATTTAAGTCAATATGTATAAAACGTATAGCATTATGCAAAATTATAATAGTAATCCGGCATAGTAACAGCATCAGGAACAACAGAACCTCTTCTGTTTAAACGTTTAGTACGAAGTGAACGTTTAGGAACAGTAGAACCTCCTTGAATCTTTTTAAGATCTTTAAGACTACTGATTCCAAACATTCGCATAAGAGTATCTTTAGGTATATTATCAAAAATATAATCCCTAGATTTATCATCTTTAAGAACACTAATAAGATTAGCAGTTTGTAAGTTCTCCATATCAAATTTAGATTGATAAGCAGTACCAATAGAGCGTCCTAAATTAGCAATCATATCGCCAATAGCAGCTCCTTGTTGACTTCTACGTTGAACAATCTCCATTTGATGATTAAACTTATTAGCTTCATTCTCAGCTCTAATTTGACTATTTCTAGCAGCAATTTCAGCGTTAGCCATACGAGAACGATTACGAAGCTCAACTTCTTTATTATGTTCATCTTGTTTAACTCTACTACGCATACGAGAACCTTGAGTTCTAGCAAGCAATATAGACTGACGAGCAACTTGAGAATTAGAACTGTTACTTGTAATATATTTCTCAAGACTACGAATAGTATTATTAATATCTCCAATTTCAGCGTCAGTATTTATATCAGTTTCTAATTCTACACGATCCATAAGAGGAGTCTCAGGGACTTGCATACTTTCCATACGATCAATTAAACCTTTATTAGTGATAAGCTGACTTATACCACCAATAAGATTACCACCAACTTCAGAAACAAATCCCGGACTTATAAAACCACCACCAGCATATTTGCGAGTTCTACCACCACAACGCATACCTTGTTGAATAGTAGTTAAAGGATTTTGAATTTGAGTTTTATCATTAGATGTAAAAGTTACTTCTTGTCCCGTAATAGAACTCCCACTATTATTCCGTTGAATACCATAAACAGGAACAGAAATATCAACAATTTGACCACCATCATAATACTTTCTAATTTTACCTCCACAACGTGCTTCAATAGGTTCAGCTTCCATACCAGATTCAGCTTTCATACTTTCTTGAAGATTATAGAGTTGTGCAAGTTCATTTTGAATTGCAGCAATTTGTGCGTTAGTTCTTTGAAGATCAGCATTAGCTTTCTCAGCGTTACGACCATTAGTATTACGATCAATTGCATAAGTACTACGGTCAGTTAGAGAAAGCATTCTACCAAGCATCATAGATTTGACCGGAAGAGAACTTTCAAGATAACCTTTATGTTTCATAAGAGGCTTAGCAAGATCAGCAAATGTAGTTCCATTATACTTTAAAGTATCAGAGAATATATAAGCATTATCTGCGTCAGTCATAAGAGCTTCACCACCTTCTACTTCTGCATTAGGTCCATAAGGAACACCACCTTGTTCATGAGAAGGACCATTAACTTCTGCGGTATTAGAAGATGTTTCTTCAATCATACCACCATCGGCATAACGTTTAGCTTTGCCACCACAACGTTTACGTTTAAGTCTTCCACCACAACGAGCGGCAATTCTACCAAAAGCAGAACTAGGATCAACATCACCAAATGGAGTACCTTGAACAGTAGGTTGAACTAAGTCACTACCGAAGCTAGCATCATCTTGATAACCAGTAACACCTGTAATATTAGAATCATCATATATATCAAGAGCACCTTCTTGTTGAGCAGTGTTGGATAATTTAAGTTCATCTTGAAGAATACGTTCATTGCCTGCAACAATCTGACGTTGCCTATCAGCTTCTTCAGCAGCTTTTTTAGCCTTACGTTTCTTACGACGACCTCCAAACAGTCCAACAATACCACCAATAATAGCACCTGCTGCCATACCAATAGGACCTGCCCAAGCTCCAAGAGTTGTACCAGCTAAAGCAGAAGATCCAGCAGCAGCCGCAGCAGTAACTCCAGCCCCAAGTCCCCCGCCAATAGTAGCACCGGTACTTAAACCAGACATTGTAGAAGCTCCTTGAATACCTTTCTCAACTCCATAACTATGACCTTGAACATCCCCGAATCTATCTCTAAATGCAACTTCACCTCCACCAGCGTATCTAAGTCGACGAGGGTAAGCTTTAAGAGCTGAAATGTTTTTAATCATACCACCATTATTAAATTCAGATTTAAATAAGAAGTTAGCACGACTTCTAAGCGTTTTAGTTGTAGAATCATCAACAGTAAAATCCGGTTTTTGATTCTTCATGAAGTAAACAGAAGCATCTTCAGCCGACATAGCATTGACTTTATCTGTACTAAATTTACTATCTTTAGAAGGTAAATAAGTATCAAGATAATAATCAAATTGAGATTCTAAACTATCTTTACGTTTATTAGTTTTAAGATAAGATTGATAACTACCATAAGTATAATTAGGATCTTCAACCCAATTAGTTTTAGGTTTACCTTTATCTTTCTTATCATCCCATTTACGTAGATTCTCAAAACTAAATAAACCATGATTAACAATTCTATTATCACCTTTAGCAGTAGCTCTCTGAGTCTTATTATATGAAAATAGATCATCAATCGAATCATTTAACGTCTCACCATAAACCATAGACATTAAACCAGTAGCAGCTGCATGATTAAGACCACGCTTCTTAGCATATTTGTAAAAATCACGCATACGTTTAATAACACCATCATCAGCTAGTTGTTTAGATGTAAAGACTTTAGTATTGTAACCTTTAGTACCAACACCAGTCTCTGCTATATACTTAACAACTTCACGAGCAGGTGCACCGACTTGATAAAGAGAATCAATCTTATGAATCTCAGGACGACCTATAAGACCTTTAGTATTACTCTCTTTATCAAGAGCTTGAATAGCTAAACCTAGAGATCTATTATTAATATCTTTACTTTGATGATACTTAGTAAAAATATCAATAAGAAGACGTCTAGCTTGAGCATCATCAGCGACCTTAGTACGTTTATATTTATTTGGCATGCTAATAGTATTTGCAAAGTGTTGCTCCTTACCACAAGCTCTTTCCCTACCGGGGTCTGGAGATCGTTAAAGAGCAACACTAATTATAAACGAGTATCTTTATCAATCATAACTTCAATATTAGTAAGTCTTAAATCAAGCTGAGTAGCGTCAGGATATTTAGTAATATCATCTACATAATCATCAGCTTCTTGACTAAAGAACTTATTCTCATATATCATAGTTATATAAGTCCAAGCATTATGAAACTTAGTAATATCATACCAAGGCTTTTGATATTTAGCTGAAAGTTCAATAAGAGTGTCAATAGCATCTTTATCCATAAAATTAATAAGATTAGGATTAGGATTCCATTGACCATGATCATTTTCAACGAAGTCTTCAATACGATTCCAAAGATAACGACCAGCTTTATATTTAAGAGTTTCATTATCCCACCAAATAGGACTAACACTCATAGGCATAAGACCTGTACACTGAACATCAGTATGAAACATCAACCAATCAATAGTTTTATTATAAAGATAACGTATATTATCTTCATTATTCATAAGACCATTAATAAGCTGACTACGCCATTCAATATGCTTAAAGAGTTTACTTATAGTAGGCTCGGTAGCATAAATGAATTGAACAACACTAGGATGAATAACATCATCAAAGTAAATACCTTTATTCTTAGCATCAGTCTTAAAAAGAGAACCTTTAGTTATATAGAAGATTCCATGCCGGTTAATGTATGAATAATCTCCGATATACGAGTGAAAAGACGTCCATAAGTTAGTCTTTAATGAGTAGGAAATAGAATAAGACTTATACAAATCAATAGCACCGTTTTTATCTATAATTTTATTAGTGAATATAAATCTTTGGTGCATTTCATCGTATGTAAAGAAACATCCACTATGCGACAATGGATTAGTAGCATTAGCGTAAATATGCTCTTTAAACCACTCTTTGAAGCCTAAATCGGATAACTCACTTACGCTTTGATCATTCTTAACAAGATAAATCTCACCTTTTTCGACATCACAAACAAGATAACCACGATGCGTAATAATAGCACTAAAACGATTGTTACAACCAATTTTACCAGTAGTGCTATAAATAATTTCTTTAGGTTCACGTTGAAACAAATCAGAAGTACCTACATAAGTTGTATTTTCATCATTGTTACCTAGAGTATCTTTAATGGCGGCTACAAGTAATGTGTATTGTTGTTGAATATATAAAGCAATATTATCAGATAAAACATTCTCGATAGCACCTTTTTGAATTGAAACATCTTTATAAGCATCAGCTTTATATCGACGCCAACCAATATCAGTAGATTCACTAGGATTAACATCTGAACGTATAATGCGAGAAGGAAAAGTTTTAATATCGTCAATCTTTTTAATAATAACAGCGTCTTTAAAGCCATCCCAATTCATAGAAGTCTCATAACACTTACCATCCTCAGTATTCCAAAAATTATCAATAGGATAACTAACATGACCTAAGTTATCAGCTTCTTGATAGTAATTATTCTTAGGAGCCCAACGAATAGCTTTCTCAATATCATTCTCAGCAGTATTAGAAATATTACGTTCGAATATCTTATAAGCACTACTATTAACTCCAAGTCCATCATGACGACATTGAAGATTCATACGACTAAATATAAAATAACTAATGATAATTCTATGACAATTAGCAATAGTAGCACCAACCCCTTCATGTTGGAAACCAGCAGCAGGAGCAACACAGCGTTGAGTTATAAATGCAACAAATGTATCACCTTTAAGATATTGAGCTTTTGTAGTAGCAGTATATGTTACGGGATGATATTCAACTCTAACAATGGGAGATATACAAGAAAGATTCTGAGCATAAACGTCAATAGTCTTGAATATATCATCTGCATTACGATCATGATAGTAACAATCTATAATAGCACGGTTATTTTCAATAATAGAATACCATTGAAATTTTGCAACAGTTCTATCATCTCCATGACTATTTGGATTATCATCGCCTTTCCACTCACCAGCAGCAGAATAATCTTTACATATCTTGTTATATTCAAATCCGGGATCTAGTAAGTCACCATTCCCATAAGTAATAGTAACACGTTGATAACTCTTATTATTCCATGCATTCGGATAGTATTTACTATCAAACATAGCGTTATCATCAAGACCATCATTTTTACTAAATTTATAACTAGAATCAGCAGCTATATTTGAAACAGCTGAATTATTATTAGCAATAAATTCAGGTTTAATAGTAGGTCCATTAAGTCTACTATTAACAATAAGTGAATCAGAAAGAAGAACTGATTGAATCAAATCACCACCTTCATCCCATAAATCAGAACCATCTCCTTTTTCATTTTTAGTATCATTTTTCTGACGATTGAAACAATGCCTCCAAGTCATACGTTCATAAGCACTACGAACGCTATAAGCTTTAACTTGTGGCATAGTCTTCTTTTCAATCAGATATTCAAGAGGATATAATCTATATCTATCACGAGAAGCAAAAGCTCCTTTATAGTTATTACCAACTACATTAGAATAAGCTAAATCTCGAACAACAAGTGATTGACAACACCAATTACTATTAGAGCTATTAGGTTGAGCCATGTAAACAACCCAAGATTTGATTTGTTTACGAGCAATAACTCCAACTTCTTCAAGACCATCAGCAGTTTCAATTTTAGTAGTATCTTTAAAGAGTTTAGAAAAGAAATCTGTAGGATTGAATTTAAATCTAAACATACGATGTTTAACAGCACCATCACTACCGATCATATTGAAGTTAGAAGTCTTAAAGTAATAGCTACTCTTTTGAGTATTATAAATAGGATAAACATTAATAAGTTTACCTTTATAATCAATAAGACCTAAATATAAGAAGTAGTATTCATTATCTTTGATACAAGTATCATTAGAAAGATCTTTCTTTTCAAAGTCACCTTTATCACCAATAGATTTGAATAACTCTTCTTTAATTTTAATATTACCAGTACCATTAAGACCATTAGCAGTACATAGATTTTTATCTTTGATATGCTTGTCAAGACCGGTAATATCATTCATACTAACATTAGCACGAATAAGCTGTGAATTAAAATTAGTATGAGCTTGATCTTTAATATATGAAATATTACCAATTACAATATCATTAAGAGTAACTGTATTTAAACTATTGATACCACTGATATAAACAGTTGTACTATTTTTACCTTTAATATCAATATTTTCATACTCGTAAGCTTTCTCTTCATCTTCACCTTTATAGATAATACCAAGTTTACATTCATCAAATTGAGAATCTATATTAGTAATATCAATTTGAAACTTACGAGAAGTAAGCTGACCAGCTTTAATACTTTCATTGTATTTAGGTGCAGCAAAGTATGTAGGAGATAACAGAGAATAATCAGTATAATCTCCGGTTTTAAGTTTATATGCAACAGCAAATTGATATGAGCCTGCAAGTAAACCACCCCCATCAATAGACTGAACTGTTAATGTAGGATATTCAACATCAGGTATAAGATTCAATAGTTTCTCTTTAGTTAAATCAATACCTAAGCTGTAAATAGTCGTAGTATCATCAGAATAGTCTTTTGCGAGATTATAGTTATCACAAAAGGTATTAAGATTCATCAAACGAGTTTCATTAGCAGCAATCGAATTACCTTCTGTAAAAGTAATAATCAGATGATTATTTTTGTTATAAGAATAAGCACCAGTAATAGGACGATCTTCACTAAAGTTTAAAACTGTACTATCACCAACTAGAGGAGCTTTATAAATAATATCTGAATACTTTATATCACCTTCAATAGTTTCATCACTATGCCATATAATGTAATCTCCGTCAGGTACACTAGGATTAGCACCGTTTCTATTAACAAAAAAAAGCACCACTCCAACGGGAATCGGAATGGTGCCAATACACTGACCATAATCAGAATAATCATGATGTTTCTCAAATCCATTTTCATTGATAAGAGTCTCACCATCCTCGTTATATAGAACATTAAGTGCATAAGACTTAGTATCACTATTGACTAATGACGGATTCGCGTTAGGGTAAAGACCTGCGTTTACTTTCATAGCCGTTCACATAATGATTTTTCATATTTAAGAAGTTTAATAACGACCTACTACAATCATCACGTTTATCTTTAGTAAGCCTATTACAAGCATTTCGAACTTTAATTTTAGCATTATCGTAAGCAAGTGCCGGATTAGTATAAGGATTACTATCTCTAAGATTTAAAACAGGATGTCTGTAATTACGTTGAAGAATACGCATCATAACAAAGTTCTTTAGAGCATCAATAAGAACATCATTATTAGGTATAAGAGGAACATTGATTTTAAGAATCTCGTCAAGTGTCATTGGCAACCCGTGAAATAAGACGCCTAGCGTGCCTTTTCTGACATTTAAATGCAAATACGACCCATTAATCGAATACGTATATAAACTGCCGGAGATCGTCTGTATGAAGTCAAAAACGACATTCTCTGTAAGGTTTACTCCTATCGGGAATGGAACGGCGAGCGGTATATAATTTCCATCATCATGCTCAAATGGAGCAGGATTAGTAGTAAAATCCGCACGTTTACCATTAATTGTAACAAGACGTATATTCTCACAACCCTCTGGAATCTCACAACGATACTCATCAAAATCGATAACTTTACCAACATTAATAAGATGCTGTTGAATATTTAAATCAGCAAGAGCTTCACATATCCAAGTAGGAATACGAGTCATAAAGTCCATAGAATGAACATCATAATCTTCTATAATCCTATGAATAACAACACTAGAACTAATCAAGTTTTGGTCTAATGTATTCATCTACTTCATTGTTTTTAATACGTTCTCTTTTGCTTTTAGTAGGCGGATACCTATCCATAATAGTTTTATCATGTTCAATCATGTATTTGAGTTTAGCATCAAATGCAAGATTATCCGCTTTAATAACTTCTTCTATAGATTTATGCCTAAGCACCTTATCGCTAGTCATAATGTTTACATGACAATGATTAGGTTTAAATTTATAGAATATTTGATTAGGTACAACATCAACACCCATATTATGACGTATCCATTTACAGAACCAATAATACGGATTATCAGATTTAACGTGCCAATTCTTACCATAAGGATTAAGAAAACTCTTAACTTCGATACCAGCAGCAATCATCTCATCCCTAAGACGAAACGAAGCAGCCCAATTAACAGATTCTCTAGCAACAGCACGTTGAACTTGAAACTTACCAATGTAAGTACCTAAAGAAACACTATCACCACGAATAAGATTCTCAATTAGAGACTTATTAAGACCTCTTTGTATTTGATTAAATATCGGATAAGGAATACGACACATCCAATCGTAATATCTAATAATAGCAAGAAGTTTAGGAATACGAATAGTAGATAGATAAACAAAACGATTGAACGTAATACGAAGAGATACTGCTTTAGCTTCGTCACTCCAATTAAGTTTACGTAAGAGCTTAACACCTTTAACTCGTTTACCTAAAATAAGATCATCAATAATCTCTTTAGTTATTCCATTCGATTCAAGAAGATTCAGATTAGCATAACAGATATTAGCTAGATTATTACGTCTAACATAAATGTTATGAAGATCAGTACTTAATTTCTCGATAGTGTTGTAACATTGTTCGAGATAGTCGTGGTAATAGTGCATAGATTCCATATAGTTTATTCTACTTTATTATGGATTAAACGTTGAGTACCATTAGGATCATTAGGAGCATAAGTTGCATCACTAATAATCTTAACTTCATGTTCTGTAGGCTTAATACCAAATTCAGTTCTAAGAACCTCATAAGTTATACGTTCTATCATATCAGCTGGAAGAGGAAGTTCAATATCTTGACCATCATCTTCCATATACATAGTGATAACCTCAGCAGGATTTTCAGCTACATACACGATTGTTACAAACTTATAATTTTTAGCATCAATCTCAAAGTTTTTGAGAGTATTTTTGATAATAATTTTAAGTTTACCATTAACGATTTGATACACCCCCCAAACCCCAGTAGGGGAATAGACTGTGGTAAGGAGCGGAACTACGCTATTATTAGCGTACTTATATGTAATAAGACTCCCATCATCATGTTGAGTATAAACATGAAGAAAAGGTGCATCATTAGGCATACGTAAAGGTGTAGGAACTCGATGCTCAGTAGTAAGAACCATATCTTTAGCACCAATTCCCGCATATGTGTTTTCTATATCGGTAAGCGGAACGCAGATAAGAGGAACATTAAAGCTAACTTTAAGCACCTCATCTACACCATTGCGCTCAATACTCTGACGAATAAAAGTAGCAAAGAGTGCCTTACAAGCATCTTTAGCTCTCTCTTGAATGCTATGATCACCGGGCTTACCTAATATATTAGAAATCTTACTTCCTAATTGATTAAGTGTTGCCATAATAATACATTAAACAATTCGCCAAGATTTATTAGTAGTAATACCAAGCTCCTTAGTTTCACCTCTAGGGATAAATTTAAGAAGATTAGTAGACAATTCAAGTTCAGGAGTATCAGAACCACCTATGATCATAATAGGACGATTCTTAACTGGAACAACCCCGTGCCACGGACCAGCATTAGTATACCGGTTAGTAACTCTAATAACGTTCTTTTGATTTTTGAAACCTCTACCACACCTTGATGACAGACTAGTTCTTGCGTAAATAACAGTCATGGTATTTTAGTTTTTAATGGTATCTTCTGTCGCATCTATAACCATAGTCATATTGCGAGAAATACGATTGTGATTTTTCCAGAATGTTTGCATCATTTCAGCGTCAGGTTCAAAGTCAAGCTCGAACTCAGCACTAAGAAAGCCAATAGGCATATTAGTTTTCAAGTCACGAATAAGAATGCTAATAGCAGTATTACATCCACGTGAACGAAGATCCCCAACATACATATTAGAATGATACCTTGTCAAAGCACTCATACGGAAAATGTACTTATTATCTCTGTATAAGCGTAGAATAGTATAAGGCATAATAGAAGTAAGAACATTCTTATAACGATTCTTATAAGGATCTGTAATACTAATATCGTAATCTTCTGCGATAACAGTAAACTTATCCATATTAATACCATTACAGAACTTACCACCATTATGAAAGTATGCAACGTAAACACCTTTAGCATTAAGAGATTCTCTAATGTTTGAGGCTATTTTATCGAGTTGCATCCAACATTCTGCTTTAGATGTAAGAAGATTAGTAACAACCTTATGTCTCTTCTTAGCGATCCATTCTTTTACGAAGACAACACCAATAGATGAAACAATAACACCAATCAAGTTCAATATAGCAATAAAAATACCACTCATTACACAACGTGTTTTATAATTCATACTTGCGTATTTGAATAAGTTGCTATAAATCTCTTGAATATCTCTAATTAATAAGAGCTTATTCAAATTAGTATAAGTCACAGGTGTCATATCTAAAGGAATTTAAATCATTAATAGAACGTTTAGTCGATGATTTGATTTTCCTTGATATGACAAAAGGGAGTATTACGCAATTTAGCAGTAGCACTCCTTTAGTCCGCGATCATACGCTTTTAGAATCAGCAAAATGCCGTTTTATAGCTTTGAGTATAGGTTTGATAATTAAATCATACCCAAAAGTACATATCAGAAAAGATAGCAGCACCGTTTCCAATGAAGCATCTAATTTGTATAAGTAAAGCACCATAATTGCAATACCTACGATTAAGCTAACAAGAGACTTGAAGTATCTCGATAGTTTCTTCTTAGCAATCTTAGTGATAATCTCATTAATGCCATAAGTAGTTAAAAGCACAATGGCAATAAACGCAAAACTTATAGAATTAAAAAGATTAAAAATAATTGTTTCTTCCATAGTTTAAATATCTGTATATACAACAAAAGGTCTAATAAGCACATTAGTACCTATCAGACCTATAATCAAATCAACAGACGACTTACGAAATAGTCCAAGCGGTATTCGTAGTAATCGCTATCTGTTTAGTTTCTCCCGCAGCAGAGAAAGTCAATGCAGTCGGAGATACAGACAGAGTAGCATCACCGGCAGCTTGAGTTACAGTATATTTCTGACCATTTACGGTAATATTACCGGTACGAGTGTTAACCGTCGGGTTAGCAGCAGCGGTAAACGTAATTTCGAAAGCGTAAATATTATCTGCTCCCGGGTCACCTTCAATCTCAGCACCAGAATTATATTCTTTCTCATTTACGACCAATTTACCGACAGTCAACCAAGAAGAAGCGTCAGAATCAACAGCAAACGTGATAGAAGCTAAGTTGGAGTTACCAGTGAACTTCTTAGCTTCACCCATTTTAACGAAAGCCAACGATTGAGTAGCAACATCCCAAATCGTAGAACCTTCTTGCTGCAAAGTAACGTCTTCAGTCAAATCTTCAACAGCAACAGTAATCAAACCAGAACGTCCGTTACGACCTTTATAAACCGGAGCAGTAACATCTACTTGAGAATTACCAGTTCCCTCAACAGCACCCAAAGTGATCCAACTCGGTTTAGCTTTCAAAGCATATCCGGCACGCATAACAGGTGCACCAACTCCATCAACCAAACCCCCAATTTCAACAGCAGTTGCTCTTTCATTCAAAGCAGAATCTTTAACCATAATAGTAATAATTTGATTATTCGTAAAAAAGTTTGAAGTTCCGCACGCCCCACAAGCTATTCCCCTACTGGGGTCTGCAAAGCGTAGCGGAACATTTAAAAATTTAAGAAACAGTCCAATTAACATTAGAAGTTACTTTGACAATTTGTGTACCACCAGCAGCTTCAAACGTTAAACTAGTTTTATCAAGATTCAAATAAGGATCTTGTTCAAATATTGCAACATAAGTATAACTCCTAGTAACAGTAACAGTTCTTGTTGGATTTGTGTCACCATCTGACCATTTAACAAAGTGATAACCATCAGAAGGTGTAGCTTTTAATGTAACCTTTGTTCCATAATCATAAGTTCCACCTCCAATAACAGTACCACCTACGCTAGAATTTACAATTAATTTATAACGATTAATTTGCCATATAGCATAGTAAGTAACATCTTCTGTAACTTTAGTACTTTCATTTACATTAACAGAACCACTAGCAGATGTAGACCAACCTTTAAAAACATGCTCAGTTCTTGTTGCAGTAGGAAGAGTTCCTAAAACATCATTATAATGGAATGAACTACTAGACTTGCTAGGAGTACCGCCATTACCATTCCAAGTTACCGTATAATTCCTTGTAGTTGTAGCCCATCTAGCGTACCAAGTCTTATTAGAAGTAACCTTAGTTGTCGTAGTTAATTGAGTACCACCACTAGCAGCAGCAGTATCGAACCAACCTGCGAACGCATACGTATAAGTATTATCCGCAGCTCTTGAACAAGTAGGTAACGTTCCAATAGCTTCATTATAATCTTTAGTTATAGATGAAGAAGAAGGAGTACTACCACCATTAGCGTTAAATGTAAAGATGTACCTATTAACAGCTCTGGTCACATAAGCATAATAAGTAGAAGCACCTGTTACACTCGGTGTTTCTAAAGTTAATGAAGAACCAACCTTAGTTCCACCACCGTTGGCAGCAGTATACCAACCTTGGAAAGTATAAGTGTACTGAGCATCGTTTGAAGGCATAGTCAATGTACAAGAGCCTTTAGACCCATAAGCAACAGATTGACTAGTCCTATTCAAAGATCCATATGTTGTTTGATAATTTATCGTATAACTCCGTCTAGTTGCAGTCCAATGTGCATATATTGTAGTATTACCTGCACCCATTGTCGTATTAGCAGTAACTTGCGTTCCACCACTAGCAGCAGTGTACCAACCTGCAAATGCATAGGTGTATTCAGCATCAGAAGACTTCGTAGGCGTCGGTAAAGTACCATAAGCACTTCCGTATTGAACGCTCTTAGAAGTAGGACTTACTGCATTACCACCATTAACATTATAGGTTAAAGTATAACTATTAATAGACCATTGAGCGTAATAGGTAACAGTACCAGTTATCTTAGTAGCAGATGAAATTTTCGTACCGCCACTAGATGCTGTGTACCAACCGAGGAATGTATAACCTGTCCTAGAACAAGTCGGAAGAGTACCTAATTCTGAACCATACGTTTTAGTAATAGTTGATGGGCTAGGAGTACCACCACCGTTACCATTGAATGTTGCAGTGTAACTTCTAGGCGTAGCAGTCCACTGAGCATAATAAGTAACGTTTCTTGTTACAGTAGTAGATGCAGATACTTGAGTACCACCGGTTGCAGCTGTAAACCAACCCTTAAATGTATAAGTATATTGAACATCAGCAGCTCTTGTCGGAGTAGGTAATGTGCCTAAAGTAGAACCATGAGTCTTAGTAATTGACGTAGGACTTACAGAACCACCATTAGGATTCCAAGTTACAGTATATGACTTGAGAACAAATACCGGAGTAATATGAGTATTGGCAGTAATGTTAGAAACTGTCAGAGGATTAGCAGTAGAGCCATTAGACCACTTGCTAAAGTTATAGCCAGTACTTGGAGTAGCTGTCCAAATAGCAGAACCACCATATTCTACACTAGACTTATTAACGCTCGCTGTACCACCAGTTGAATTAGCGGTAGTAGTTGTGAAAGTCTTAATTGTAAACTTAGCAGTTAAGCTGATATTGGCAGTAACAGCAAATGTATATGAAGCATTGCTAGATACTTTAGTTGTTCCATTGTACCAACCAGCAAAATTATAAGCAGCCTTAGGAGTTGCAACTACAGTAGCATTAGCACCGTGTTCTACAGTTTGACCAGCAGGACTTACAGTACCTTTATTTATATCCTCAGAAGTTGCATTAACAGTATAACTCTTAATCTTATATTTAGCAACAAGAGTTCTATTAGCCGTTAAAGTAACAGCAAAAGAAAGACTTGTAGAAACAAGATTAGAGCCTTCATACCAACCAACAAAATCATACCCAGTAGGAGCAGCTTTAGCAGTTAATGTGACACTAGTATCACGATAATAAGTTCCTTCTTTAACTCCACCTGTAGCAGATGCACCAATAGAACAATCACCAACATTTGTGATAGTAGTTCCTGAACTATTAGTAGTTAAAGCTGAAATCTTAATAGTAAACTTATCAGCTTCCGTCTGAGTACAATTAATAGTTTTCGTAATACCGCTGACTGAAACAGTAACAATAGTTGTTCTGCTTGCACCAGTATTCTTACTCGCAGTTAAACCAACCGTTTTATTACCCGTACCACTCTTAGCGGTAGGGGTAAGCCAAGAAGCAATAGCCATCTTAGTACCCCTCCCTAATTATGAAACCGTCCATTCGACGTTAGAAGTAACATTAACAGTTTGAGTTCCACCAACAGCCTCGAAAATAAGAGAAGTCTTATCTAATTTGAGATATGGATCTTGAGTAAACTTAGCAATATAAGTCTTATTAGCATCAACAGTAACACTTAGAGTTACATCATCAGAAACCTTAACTCCATTTTTCCACCAACCACCAAAGCTATAACCTTCAGCCGCTGTAGCATGAATAGTAGCAACAGTACCATCCTCAAATTCAGCAGTTTCAACTCCTAAATTAGATTCTTTATTGATACCAACACCACCTTGAGCTACACCTTCATCTTCGGTTTTAACTGTAAGTGTATAATGTGTGGGTTCAGGAATAAGATCGCATTCAATAGTAACCTTAATGTTTTTCTCAACCACAAAGCTATACTGATTATTACCGTTAAGAGTGATTTTAACACCATCAACAAGCACTTTATTCAAAGTATAACCCGGACTTACATTAACTTTAATCATACAAGTATCACCATCATCATAAGTACCAGCACCTTCCATTGTAGCACTTCCGTTAGGAATAGCTTCATAGGTGACTTGGAATTGATTAGGTGCATCTAATTCAAATTCAGCTTCAATAGATTTATTATTATCCATAACAATATCTCGAGACGCTGTTGATGGAGCACCCGAATCTTTCCATCTCTTAAAGTGATAACCTTTATCAGCTAATGCTTCTACAGAAATAGTAGTTCCATCTACAATATCAGAATAAATTTTAGAACCCGTATAATAATCTCCCCAACTATTATCAGTTTTTACTCTACATTTACCATTAGCTCCAGCAACAACTGTTAATTGTCGTTTGATTACTAAAGCTTCAAATACAGCTACATGAACTGAATTTTCATTAGATTTTGTTGTAAATTCAGTAGGATTATTTGTAGTTTTAATACCGCCAGTATTCCACTCTTTAAATACAAAATTACCTTTAGCACGAGCCTCAATAGAATAAGTAATATTTGGATCGAGTTCAAATCTATGTTCAAGTGTAGACCAATTACTCCAAGATTGTTCACTTATCTTATAACGAGTTTCATTAGTACCATCAGATCTTACTGCAATAGATACTTTATCAATAGGAATTTGTTCAAATATACATCTAAGAACCATATTCTCATTAATAATCATAGAATATGGATTATCTTCAGTAACACCACCTTTATAAGACCATCTAACAAACTTATAACCAGAATCAGCTTCTGCTAAAACAGTAACAGTCTCTCCTGCTGGAACTTGAAATCTAGGATGAGATTTATCTAATTCAGAGTATTCACCTGAACCAATCTTATATTTACATTTACCATTAATATCAGATGTAACATCAACCGTATATTTTGTAATAGGAGCTTCTTTAAAATAATAAGAAAAATCCATATTACTATTAACTGCAACTTTATAAGGATTAGATTCAGATCTATCACCACTAGTAGAAGCACAATAATCAAATAAATAACCCTCATCAGGAACAGCTAATATTTCAATAGTTTCTCCTTTTGTTACACTAATGTTAGAATGTGAAGCAGATTCATTTGAATATTCATTGGAACCTACTTTATATTTACACTTACCATTAGAAATAACATTGATATTAACTTGATAAGTTTCAGGTTTAACAGTTTCTTTTTTAAAATAAGCTGTATAAGTTCTACGATGAAGACCTTCTTCAACAATAATATTATTTTCATTATTAAGAAGCTCAGCTTCGGTAGGTGTTATCCACTTTTCAAATTCGTATTCTATATCAGCCTTACCTGCAATAGTAACAATAGTTTTTTCAGGAGCAGTTACTTCATGTCTTTCAGCCCAATTAGACCAAGCATCATTAATATCTTTATATCGAACTAAACCATTCGCATCTGCCACGATACTAAACGTGAAATAACGAATAGCTTCTTTAAAGTTTACCGTAATCGTAAGATCTCGCGTAACAACGATGCTATATGTACCATTACCATTATTTACAAGATTACCACCAGAAGCAGTAACTGTATCAATAGCCCAACCCTTAACCGGACTAGGAACAATTATTGCAGTTTGACCGGACTTATAAGTACCGCCACCGCTAACTGAACCTTTATCAGCAGGATTAGTTATAATAGTTACATTGTACTCCTCAATAACAGGAGCATCAAGCTCGAAGTGTGCAGTATAAGTTTCATCTTTCTCAACAATAAGATCATATTGAAGATTAGTAGAAACAATACGATTTAAACTATCAGTCCAATGAATAAAATGATACCCTTGAATTGCCGCAGCTGTTATAGAATGTCTTGTACCTTTTGGGAATGTTCCGGCACCAACTACATATCCTGCATTAGCTGGATCAGCATTGACATTAATATAGAATTGTTCAATAGGAGCTTCATCCTTTTCAAATACGCCTATCAAATCCATATCTTTCTTAATAGTAAAAGACCAATTAGGACTAATAGACATAATCTCATTAGTATGGAACTCTTTCCAACCTTTAAAGTGATAACCTTGAACAGGTTTAGCATAAAGTTCAACACGACTACCAGCTTCAAATTGGAAACGGAAGCCATCTGAGTTTTCATCAGGAACAATAGCAGAACCACTACATCCAACAATACCACCCTCTTCAGGAGAAGGAACTAAAGTAACTCTATAGTAATCACGTTCGATATGACCAGACTGCATAAAATCTTGAAGATCTTTGATGTAAGTCCAAGCACGAATATATGTATCTTGACAACCACAAGTATTATTTCTAATACCACGACTAGGATGCACATAATTAGCTTTAAGACCAATGCAAACAAGAGTGTCATCAGTCAAAGACTCACTACCAACAATCAACTCTCTATCAATAGCAATAATATTACCATCAGTAGTTAGATTAATTTCGCAACCTTTTTCATCATACATATAGTAACAACCATCAGTACGATGATAGAAGAATCGAA
>OLNQ01002105.1_pt1 | contig 17897 bp, 17 predicted proteins | sample 1672821 | NCBI WGS metagenome assembly OLNQ01 (sample SAMEA3136727, study PRJEB25190) | human gut metagenome | biome: human gut; feature: human-associated habitat; material: faeces | place: Austria | collected 2013 | reverse complement strand
AAGTTATCAAAAACATCATTCTTGAGAAATTGCATTAGCGGGTGGAATGTACGGTCCTGCTTGTTATGTAGCTTGTCAGACGCGAAAACATTATAGTATTATGGCTTTTAAGAACTGCACCAAGTGCGGAGCCTCAGTCCCAGCGGGCTCTACGGCCTGCCCACAGTGTGGCAACCCTATGGGTCAAAACAAGCACAATCCGAAGCGGAAGATGTGGACTACCATCATTGTGGCAGCCATCGTTGTCGTGGGGGTGTGTTGCATCCTCCTCTTTATGCTGCCCAAGGGGTGCGCTAAGAAGGCGCCCTCAGTCGATTTGGATCCAACAAGGAGCGCTACAACAGAAGTGGAGAGCGTAGACGAGAACTTAGTCCAGCTAACCCCTGAGTTCATTGAAGCTATCCAGAAGTATGACCAGCTCAGCCTCTTTAGCGAGGGGTATGCGGCTGTCTGTAAGAATGGCAAGTGGGGCTACATCGACAAGACGGGCCAGGAGGTGATCCCATGCAAGTATGATTGGGCCAATCCCTTTCATGAAGGGCTAGCCTCTGTGCGGTTTTCTTATGACTCAGGCTATGGCTTCATCGACACTACGGGGCGTGAGGTGATCCGACATCGTCGAGAGATAGCGGTGCCAGGCGATTTTTCTGAAGGGCTAGTAGTTGTCAAGAACGAGGGTAATGATCACTTTTTCGTCCTGGACAAGGAGGGACGTAAAGTTTTCCAAGGGAGTTATGGCAAAGGTTCCTATGCCCCCTATAGTAGCTTCGGTATGATGCCTTATGCCGCACCAATTTATATCGAGAAGTTCATTGATGGTAAGCTCTACATCCCCAAGGGGGAGTCAGGATACAACGTTTATGACACTAAGGGCAACAAGGTTAAAGAGGTGAGTGACAGCGAGATGGAGCAGATCGCAAAGCGCGCCACCGCTGGCCAAGCTCAGACCTTCACACACACGCTCTACACAGATAAGATGTACGGCGGGATGAGGGGTGAGATAGTACTCTGGGGCGTGAAAGATGCCAACGGCAAGATAATCGTTCCTGCAGAGTACGATAAGGCTAGTATCTATTTCGAACCGGGAAAAATAGACCTCACTAATGGCGTGATCCCTGTAGTCTTAATAGAGTATAGCGGGATTAGCTATATGAGTGAATGGCTGGGCATCTGCCCTGATGATGGCAGTGTAGAGCATTACGGCTATGTGGATCTAAAGGGGAATGACACCTTCCCTAAGGGACTCAAGGAGCGGTGCAAACAGTCCAGGCTGAGAGCCATCGAGCTCTACAAAGCTACAGCAGCTACTGAGGAAGCCGAAGCGGAAGCTGCAAGAGCAGTGGCAGAAACATCAAAAGCCGTAACAAACGCACTAGGAGACGATGAACCAGTACCAGCAGTAGACGAAGCAGCACCGTGGGCAGATGAGAATTGATAATGTATAGTCTATACACATAGAGGACTCAGCCAGATACGCAAGCAGCCCCCTCACTAGCACAGGGTAGTGAGGGGGCTGCGGTTTTCGTCTCAGGGGGGAGTGCTGTCATACATTCGTCTTGTATAGTTGCTCTGCTTGACTGTTTTGATTACCTTTGAGTACGCTTTTGTTATACTGCTTGAAGCTATTCAAGCCATCTCACTTACTAATCCACGTCACGATATGACTACGACTAACGAACCGCTCCCCTTAGCTCCCGAGGAAGACTCTCCAGATGCTCCTCGAGACGAGCAGCGCATCATCATATACAACAGCGAGGATGGTCGAGCTAAGGTCACGCTCTATGCCCGAGATGGTAGCGTCTGGATGAATCAAAGCCAGCTCGCAGAGCTTTTTGACACCTCTATCCCTAACATCAGTATGCATATATCAAACATACTGAAAGATAGAGAGTTGTCACGCGATTCAGTTATTAAGGAGTACTTAACAACTGCCACAGACGAGAAGCAATACAGTGTCACCTTTTACTCCTTAGAGATGATTCTCGCCATAGGCTTTAGGGTGCGTAGTAAGCGTGGTGTACAATTTAGACAGTGGGCAACTCGCAACCTGAGAGAGTATATGGTCAAGGGGTTTGTCATCGACGATGAGCGGCTGAAAAACCCAGACGGCAGACCAGACTACTTTGATGAACTCTTAGAGCGTATCCGAGAGATACGTGCGAGCGAAAAGCGTTTCTACCAGAAGGTGCGTGATCTCTTAGCTCTAAGTAGCGACTACGATGCTAATGACAAGAATACGCAGATGTTTTTTGCAGAGACACAGAACAAGCTGATCTATGCCGTGACTCATCAGACGGCTCCTGAGCTGATACTCTCACGAGCCGACGCTAGCAAGCCGAATATGGCTCTGACCTCTTGGCAGGGAAGCGTCGTAAGAAAGCAGGATATCATGATTGCTAAAAACTATCTAGATAAGGAGGAGATCGATCTACTCAATAGACTCACAATCCTCTTCTTGGACTCTGCAGAGCTTCGGGTCAAAGAGCGTAAAGACCTTACGCTTAGCTACTGGCGAAACAATGTCGATGCTTTGCTACAGTTTCAAGGCAAGGAGCTACTGCAAGGTAAGGGTGCCGTCTCTCGCAAGCAGATGGAGGAGCGAGTTAAAGCCATCTATGCAGAGTTTGACCAGCGTCGTAAGCAAGCGCGTATTCGTGAAGAAGAATTGGAGGAAATACGAGCCTTAAAACAGTTAGAGGAGTCTGTATTAGAGCGAACGAACGAGCGGAAGACGAGGTAGTCAAGGGTAGCGTACTACCTCTATGAGACTATTGCATCAAGGCGCATCGCTGTGTTGCTTTCGGGATTCGGCTTCGGTCACATACGGAGGTATGTGAGCTTCAGACCTCACCCTCAGCGCCTTGCGCTTCAGCCTTTCTGCAAAGTCTAGACAATCTTGCTAGCAAGATTGTGAGACTGTTGACTTTTGCAACAGTCTCATCTAAGAAGCTCAGCGCATAATCTGGATTCCTGGGGTTATGGCACAGCTACCGCGAAAAGAGTATCTTTGCACTAGAGGAGACTACGGTCTCATAGACTTAATCAACATATTACGAAGATGACACAAATAGCAAGATGGTTTACAGCACTCACCCTGACGCTCTTACTAGCCGGGTGTGGCGTCGTGCCGATCACGGGACGACAGCAGCTCAATCTTGTGTCGGACGCTGAGATCTCGGCGGCCAGCGCACAGCAATATAATCAGTTTATTCGCAAGGCGAATGTGGACAACAACTCGCCCCAAGGACAGCAGACGCTCCGTGTGGCGAAGCGCATAGCGCAGGCTACGGACAACTATCTGCGCAACAACGGCTACGACCAGATAGCGCAGGCGACACGCTGGGAGTTTAACTTCGTCCGTGATCGTCAGGTCAACGCTTTCTGTATGCCTGGAGGCAAGATCGTCGTCTACAGCGGACTCCTTCAGGCGACGCGTCCCACCGATGACGAGCTGGCAGCGGTCATAGCGCACGAAGTCTCTCACGCAGTGGCTAAGCATGCCAACGAGCGCATCAGCAGGGAGATGCTTACGCAGCTAGGCGGACAGGTCTTGACCGGGATGGTTGGCTCGAAGAGTGCTGCCCTCGGGGGCATCCTCCAGCAAGTTTACCCGATAGGTTCGCAGCTCTTAGTCTCGCTCCCTTATGGTCGCAAGCAAGAGTACGAGGCGGACAAGATAGGTATGGTCTTTATGGCGATGGCGGGCTACGACCCCGCAGCAGCTGTGACGCTCTGGCAGAAGATGGCACAGCAGGGAAAGAAGACACCAGAGTTCCTCAGCACTCACCCGAGTGACCAGAACCGCATCCGAGCCATTCAGGAGTTCCTTCCCGAGGCACGTCAATACTATAGCGGTCCTGGGGTTATGTCGCAAGGACCTAAGCGCTCGATTAAGTCGCTCGATAAAAACATGCGTCAGGAGCGCCGTCAGACTTCTAGCCAATTGCGAGAGAGTGGGAGCACCTCATCTGCTGGGCAGCAGGGTGGAGGCTTTCACTATGAGCCTGTCAGCCGCTAATGAGCATGTGGGAGCGTGGCTTCGTCCACTACTATTACGGTACCGGCAAGGGAAAGAGTACCGCAGCCATGGGGCTCGCGATACGTACCCTAGGTCATGGTGGACGGGTCTACATCGGGCAGTTTATCAAGACGATGCGCTACGGCGATGTGCTCTTCTTGGAGCAGCACACGAAGCGTGAGCAGTGTACCGTCGAGCTCTACGGAGCTATGTACGGCGGAACGGGTTGCCTGATAGATCATGCGGCTAGTCCTAAGGATGTGCAGGCTGCCGAGCAGGGGCTGGCACGTGCTGTCGAGCAGATGTGCTCGGGACGCTATGACCTAGTCATTTGGGACGAGGTCTCGATGGCTGTCGGCTTAGGACTGCTCTCTGCGGATGCGCTCATCGATGCTGTAGAGCAGCGGCCCGAGAGTTGCGAACTAATCCTCACGGGAAGACATTACTGTGAGGAGCTGCTAGCACATTGTCAGCTTGTCACTAACTTTGCAGAGGTCAAGCACTATTACCAGGATGGAGTCTTATCTCGCACTGGAATTGAGCATTGACCCACTTAGCTTTTAATTCTTATGATACGTATCACTCAATATATCTTACCGCTACTCTGTGCGCTCCTGTTGCTTTCTTGCAATAAGGATCAGCAGAGCCAGCAAACGAATCAGGAGGAGCAGGAGACGCCCCGCGTTGCCACCCCCTTTGTGGCGGATAGTGCTTACAACTTTGTGGCCAAGCAGGTCGCCTTTGGCCCTCGCATCCCCGGCTCCTCGGGACACACCGCTTGTCTTGGCTGGATGAAGGAACGACTGACGCAGTACGGTGCGACGGTCGTGGAGCAGAGCTTCGAGGCGACTGCGCATGACGGCACCAAGCTCCCACTGACCAATCTGATTGCTTCGTACAATCCCTCTGCCTCGCAGCGTATCCTCCTCATGGCGCATTGGGACACACGTCCCTGGGCGGACAAAGACCCTAACACGGCGAACCACACGAAGCCAATCCTTGGAGCCGATGATGGCGGGAGCGGTGTGGGTGTACTGCTCGAAGTAGCTAGACTACTGGGTAGCGTCTCACCACTCCAGTCGATAGGGGTGGACATCGTGCTCTTCGATGGAGAGGACTATGGTGCTTACTCTGACGAGGAGAGCTGGTGTCTAGGCTCAACCTACTGGAGCAAGAAGCCACATATCGCGGGATATCAGGCGATGGGTGGCATCTTGCTTGATATGGTAGGCGGACGTGAAGCCACATTCTACTGGGAGTACTTCTCCAAGAGCTACGCACCACAGCTCCTCTCGAAGGTCTGGAGCAAGGGCGCCGAGCTGGGCTACAGTTCCTACTTTTACCAAGCAGACGGCGGAGGCTTGACTGACGACCACGTGCCTGTCATTCGCAACCTCGGCATCCCCTGCATAGACATTGTCAATTACGATCCACGGAGCGAAGAGGGTTTTGCCCCCTACTGGCACACACTACAAGATAATATGAGCAACATCTCGGCAGAGACGCTAGGAGCTGTCGGACATACCGTCATGGCGGTGCTCAAAGACCTAGATGCTCACTGATTAGACTCATCAACTTATGACTATAGACGAACGACAAGAGGAGCTCATCTCACAGTTTGAACTGGTAGACGACTGGATGGATCGCTACCAAATGATCATCGATCTGGGCGACCAACTGGAGCCTGTCGATGACACGGAGCACACGAGCGAAAACCTCATCGACGGATGCCAGAGCCGTGTCTGGATTATCATCACGCCGCAGGAGGACGGCACGCTACACCTCAAGGCGGACAGCGATGCACTCATCACCAAGGGCATTGCCGCTATGCTCCTCTACTGCTACAATGACCAGCCCGCACAGGCTATCGTAGAGACACCTCTCTACTTCATTGACCGACTGGGACTCCAGTCACACCTCTCACCGACACGGAGCAACGGGCTTCAGTCGATGTATGAGACGATCAGACGACGTGCTCAGGAGTTTCTGAGCCACTAGAAGATAGATTATGACCCCTTTTAGACAGATTGATGTAGCAGACCGCTCCACAGTCTTTCCTTACATATATTACGGTGCGGAGCCAATCTGCGACATATCCTTTGCCAACCTTTATGGCTGGGCAGTCCAGTACGAAACCTCCTGGGCGATCGGCGGCACACAGACGCTGGTCATTCGCTTTCGCTCCCCACGTCGAGACCATCCTGTCTACCTCTGTCCCTTCTGTCGTGACGACAACTCCTGGACGATGACCATCAAGGAGCTTATGGAGATCTCCGAGCGGGAAGCTTATCCACTCGTCTTCATGGGCGTGACTTCGAGTTGCAAGGAGCGACTAGAGAAGCTCTTTCCCGATGAATTTGTCCATATCCAAGACGATGACTACATCGACTACGTCTATCTCAGAGACAAGCTCGCACGGCTCAATGGCAAGAAGCTCCAGTCGAAGCGCAATCACATCAACCGCTTTGAGGCAACTTACCCCGACTACCGCTACCTCCCCATCACCACAGACGATCTGGAGCGTGTTGCACACTTTGCCGATGAATGGCTAGCGCACGCCGAGGAGACAGGCGAGCCTGACCCCAGCCTGCATATGGAGCGCAAGGTCATACAGCGGCTCCTTGACAACTACGAGGCTCTGGAGATGCGTGGTGGTATGATCGAGATTGGTGGCGAGATCGTTGCTTTTACCCTCGGTTCGCCCATCACGGAGGACACCTTCGATGTGCATATCGAGAAGGCACGCACAGACATTGACGGCGCCTATACGATTATCAACCGTGAGTTCGCTCGCAGCATCCCCGAGCAGTACACTTATGTCAATCGGGAGGAAGACCTCGGGCTGCCCGGCTTGCGTAAGGCAAAAGAGTCTTACCGTCCTGAAGTACGCCTTGTAAAGCACACCTGCGTGTGGCGTCGCCCCGACTGGGCTGGTGAGCTGGAGTCCTAAGCATGAGACTAAAGGCAGAGACGCAACGACTCTACGAAGATATCTGGCGCACCACCTTTGGGGATAGCGAGGACTTCATCTCGCTCTATAGTCGTACTACCTTTGACCCACGTCGCACTCATCTGCTCACGGCTCCTGACCAGAGCCGTGCGCTGAGTCACGTTCAGTACCTTCCCTACCTGATGCGCTACCGTGACCAATGGTGGCGCGCTGGCTACATCTCAGGCGCAGCCACCGCGAGTGACCAGCGAGGCAAAGGACTCGTACAGCACCTCATGCAAGCAAGCCACCAGCAGATGTGGCGAGAGGATTGTCTCTGCGCCTTCCTCATACCGGCCGAGGAGTGGCTCTATCACTTCTATCGCAAGATGGGCTACGCCACGCTTTATGGCAAGCGATGCACCCCCACGCTAGCGGCAAAACCCTCAGACCTGCCCTCTAGTGAAGCTTGGCAGCACTACCGCCACTGGCAAGCAGCCCTCGCCGAGCAACACCCTACCATCACGCATAGTTACCATCAGTGGCGCACGCTCCGAGAGAGCTTAGCACTTGAGGGCGGAGGCATCGGCACGATTGGAAAAAGGGTCTACTATTATTATAGGGATGCCGATGGAGAGACGCAAAGCGTCCTCGCCATACCCCCAGCGGAGGAACTAGCCGACGGAGCCTTCGACCTGTCGGTGCCCTTTGGCATGTTACGTCCACTGCGCATCGCGGAGCTGCTAACGTGGGCTATCGAGCTTGGCGTACTAGAAGAGGATCCGCTCCTCCCCGTAGCCCGCTATCACGATGAGCAGCGTATCGTCTTCGACCTACTTGATGAGCAAATCCCGACAAATAGTGGTCGCTACTGCCTCCTGCGCCGAGAGCGTCAGCTACTCTTCGCCCCACGTCCCAGCGGTCGACTCGTCAGCCCCCTCACCCCCGACCAGCTCCTCGCAGCACTCCCCACGCTCCAGCACACCCTCATCTACGGTATGATGGAGTAATCTTTGCAAATTCATCGCACATCCTGCCAAACCCTTGTAAGGCACTCTACTAGAAATAGATAAATGGGTTCTAGACCTCGAAAAAGCTCTTGGGAGTGAGCGAAATGTCAAATAATCATCAAAAAGATGCCCGAAACGCTTGCAGGTTTCAGAAAAAGTTGTACCTTTGCATCACGGTTCAGGAAGGAAGTCCCTTGAGGCACTCCCCGAATGAAGCTTGACTTCGTAGCTCAGTTGGTAGAGCAACTGACTCTTAATCAGTGGGTCGAGGGTTCGAGCCCCTCCGAGGTCACAGTTAATCATAGCTCAATGTTGGAGGCTCCTCGCATCAGCGAGGAGCTTTTTTTTGGCTTATGAGCAGCCACGTCTTTCTTTACGAGGAAGTTTCTCCTTCTTTGTGAAGAGCTTTTAATCACTTCTTCTGGAGAAACGACGCCACTTATCCGCAAATGCGATTTCACTTCTCCGCAATACTAGTTTGACTTCTCCGCAATAGTGATTTCGCCCTTGCGGAAAAGTAATTTGACCTTTGCGGAAGAAAGGATTCGTCGTTACGGATACAATCGCCCACCTCTCCCGAGACAACCAACGACCTGACGAGTAACGCTTCAACGAATGCCGACTTGACCACTAACGACCTGACGAGTAACGACCTGCAGGGACGCACGGTCGTGTCGAGTCGGATGGCGTCCGTCATCCCCCCACGTTGCCGTGTAGGGACGCTCGGTCTGAGCGTCCGTCCCCGTTAATACCACGACGCTGTAACCTGTTATACAACGGACGCACGGTCTGTGCGTCCGTTGTCGAATGATCAGGACTTCGCGGCCTGAACGTCGTAACCCTTAACGGGGACGGACGCACAGACCGTGCGTCCCTACAGGGTGCAGTCACGGCTAGTGTCGAGTCGGAGGGCGTCCGTCCCCATTAATACCACGACGCTGTCTTGCTTTGACACAACGGACGCTCGACCGATCGTCCCTACAAATCGTTACACGTCACGCCTGGTCCGTCGGGTCATTATCCGTCAAATCGTTACAGGTCACGCCCTAGCCGTCGGGTCGCTATCCGTCAAATCGTTTGCCGTATAGCTTGGATATGGAGGATGATTTATCTCCAGATACTGGTCCGTACGTCTTGGCGCGTCCCGTCTTGATGGACGGTGGTCGCCTTGTGTTGCTGTGGAGATGTGATAAAACGAAGCACCTCCGCCAAGACGAACGATGTCGTCCTAGCGGAGGTGCCTTGTCTCTCTGTACGCTCAGATGTGCCGAGCGTATCTCCTATCAACGATTACTTATTGAAGTAAATCTTCTCAGCCTCAGCCTTGCGGCCCATCATATCGAGAGCGATGGCTGTGGGTAGCTTAGCGCGACTGTCGGACTGAATGGTCGAGAGTACTCGGTATGCCTCCTTAGCATTCTTGTCATACTCAAGGAGCGCATTGGCATAGTTGAGCTTAGCAACAGGATCGTTAGCGTTTTGCTCGTAAGCTGTACGATAGATAGCTACGGGGTTCTCACCCTTTGCCACCTTCTGATTGGCTAGCGTATAGAGCTCACTGAGGCTTAGCAGCTTGGAATTGACTGTGTAGATACGTGGTAGCTCAGATACCTCGAAGGGGCGTACCCGATAGCTCATCGTAAAGGTGGTGTGACGGAGCTTAGGATAGTAGTTGTCGAGGAGGTTGCGATAGACCTTGCCTCCATCGAGAGCCTTGATGTCAGCCTCCCGCTGCGTGTCTGTGTCGTACTTGTCGATAATGTCGAGGATTGTCTGACGCTCTGGCATATCGCTGGCGTCTACGAGCTTGCGCAGTCCGTCCCAGTCCTCACCCTTGCCCTCGGCAACGACCTCAACCTTGTTAAAGAGCGCCGTGTGGTTACCCTTGACATAGTTGTAGAGTGTCTTGGTGCGGCGGTCTGAAAGCGCAAGGTTGTAATCAAAGGGAGCCTCGGGAGATGCGTAACCGTAGATGTAAACGGTGTGCAACTCGGCACCCTCTATCTTGGTTGCCTTCTTAACGAACTCATCGAGACGTGCTAGCTCAGCAGCGTTGTTCTTGAAGTCCTTGCGAAGGTCATGCTTGTCGACGACGAACTGAACGTTGGCATCGAAGCTCTCTGCGTACTCCTTGAAGGCTGTAGCCGCAGGCTCGATGTAGTTGTACTTGTAGTCCTCTGGGCCAAAGGCTTGAAGAGACTGAGGGTCACCCTGTGCCACGAGCGCACCCTTGGGGCAGTTGCCACAGCTATAAGTATCGACCTCTAGCTCCATATGTCCATTAGCCATCCAACTCTCGAAGGGACGCTCGTAGACCATATGTGGAAGGTCCTTGATGCCTCGTGCATAGACAGAACCCTCGGGGCGTGAATAAATCTCCTGAACGAGTGGATCACTATTGTAGAGGTCGTGCTGACGCTTGAGGATCTTGTAGCGAGCATTACCAGCTACATAGATATTGGGTAGTCTCAGAGACTTACTTCTGTCTGCAGAGACGTAAACAGGAGTAATGCGTACGAGCTGCTGTGAGCGTACATTGGCATAGGGAGCTGCATCTAGGTTGATGCATAGCACATTGCGCTCTATGTCACGTGTGATGGTGTAGTGCTCGGCTGATAGAGCAATCGTCTGTGTCTCCTCCGCCTTGGAGAATTGCTGAGCACATAGCGTCCCTCCGACGGTAAGTAGTAGCGTCGAGAGGAGTATAAGTATGCGGGATATCTTGATGTTCATAATCTTTGTGTCTGTATTATAGGTAGGATGTGCTACTGACGATTACTTGAAGAAGAAGACGTACGAGATCGTAGCCTTGGTCGGGCCGACGTAGTTAGCATTGCCCTCATCGACCTTAGTACCACAACGCTGGCAGGGGAACTTGTCGTAGTTGATGCGAGCATAGCCTGCGCCCAGAGAGAACTCGAGCGAAGAGCGCGTCGAGAGTACCCACTGGTAGCCTACGCTGAGACCACCTCCGTAGAACCACCCTTGGTAGCGGTGATCCTTCATGATGGACTCTTTGTTTTCCAAGATGAGAGGGTAGGGGATGTTTAGACCTCCAACGTTCATCTGTCCCACATGTCCGTGCAGACCGAGGAACCAACCGTTGAAGACGTCGCAGAACCAGTAGCGAAGCTCTGGTTGAGCCATCCAGTGAGCCCACTTGGTCTCACTATAGTTGGGGCTACCCGCATCGAGATTAAAGATGTAGGAGTTCCATCCGACCTGTGTGTCGAATGTAAACTTCTTGCCCAGAGCAAACTCTAGAGAGAGGTTGGGCGTAAGGATGGCATCGTAGGCAAAGTTGTGCTTGAGTGCAACTCGCTGTGCCGTGGCTGCAAGTCCAAGGGTTAGGACGAGGCCGATTGTAATCACTATCTTTCGTATCATAGTAAGTGGTTTGGCTACATTTTCAAATATTTCTGTGGGGGCAAAGTTACGAGAATTACCGCAATTAGAACAACTTAATAGTGCATAATGACTTGACAAAAGCGGTATTTCTTTTGACCTTTTCGACATTTTATGCTTTGCGATGTCTACTTTTTCGAAAAAAACGCTTCTCCAACAGAGTCAAGGGCTCTCAGTGTGAATTGTCTGGATACGGTGAAGGCGACAGAACGCTTGCCCCAGAGTGGGGGTGCTTTCTGTCGCCTTAGCTTAGGATGACCAAGCTGTCGGATTTATGTAGTTATCCGAAGTTGTCGAAGTTAATCTGCTCAGGTGCGACACCGAGATTGTCCAGCATCGTGATGGCTGCTGCCGACATGGGACCAGGTCCGCACATGTAATACTCGATGTCCTCGGGAGCCTCGTGGTCCTTGAGGTAGTTATCGTAGATGGCTTGGTGGATGAAACCAGTGAGTCCTGTCCAATTGTCCTCAGGCAGTGGTGCCGAGAGGGCAATGTGGAAAGAGAAGTTCGGGAACTCACGCTCGATGGCCCGGAAGTCCTCTTCGTAGAAAATCTCACTGCGTGAGCGGGCTCCGTACCAGAAAGAGACCTTGCGGGTCGTGTGCTCCGTGAGGAAGAGGTGAAGTAACTGAGCGCGTAGTGGCGCCATTCCAGCACCACCTCCGATATAGAGCATCTCGGCGTCGGAGTCCTCGTGGATGTGGAAGTCTCCGTAAGGACCACTCATCGTTACCTTGTCGCCAGGCTTGAGGCTGAAGATGTATGAGGAGGCAATGCCAGCGGGGACCTTCTGCCAAGTGTGAGTGACGCGATCCATCGGCGGGGTGGCAATACGGACGTTGAGGGTGATGATGTTACCCTCGGCGGGGTAGTTCGCCATAGAGTAAGCACGGACAGTCTCTTCGGTGTTCTTGGCTGTGAGGCTCCACATATTGAACTTATCCCAGTCGCTTCGGAACTGATCCTCGACCTCGTAATCGCTGTACTTGACCTCGTACTTGGGAATCTTGATCTGGGCGTAGCTACCACTCTTGAAGTCCATGTGCTCGCCCTCGGGGAGCTTGACGACAAACTCCTTAATGAAGGTAGCTACATTCTTATTGGAGATGACTTCGCACTCCCACTCCTTGACGCCAAAGACGCTCTCAGGGACGATTACTTTCAGATCTTCCTTGACTTTCGTCTGGCAGCCGAGACGCCAATGTGCCATCTGCTCTTTGCGGGAGAAGAAGCCCTTCTCGGTAGCGAGGATCTCGCCACCACCCTCTACGACGCGACAGCGGCACTGGCCACAGCTACCGCCACCTCCACAAGCACTCGAGAGGAAGATACCTTGGCTCTGTAGCGTGCTGAGCAGGGTACCGCCCATCGGTACCTCTAGATCCTTGACATCATTGACATTGATGTGTACGTTGCCAGAGGGGATGAGCTTGCTCTTGGCTACAAGGAGTACCACGACGAGGAGCAGTACGACCAAGAGGAAGACCGCTACACTCGATATTATTATTAAGGTCATTTGATCCATATCTGTGCGAGATTAGAGATTGACACCCGAGAAGCTGAGGAATGCGATACCCATCAGACCGGTGACGATGAGCGTAATGCCAAATCCTCTCAGAGGCTTCGGTATATTACTATAGGCTAGTCGCTCGCGGATGGCTGCTAGTCCGACGATAGCTAGCATCCAGCCTATCCCAGAGCCGAAGCCGTAGACCGTAGCCATACCTGTGTTGATGAACTCACGCTGCTGCATGAAGAGTGAACCACCGAGGATAGCACAGTTCACTGCGATGAGCGGAAGGAATATACCTAGCGAGTTATATAGTGAGGGACTGTACCGCTCGACAACCATCTCGACTAGCTGTGTAAACGAGGCGATGACGGCAATGAAGACGATAAGCGAGAGGAAGCTCAGATCGACTGAAGCGAACTCCGCCCCGAGCCACGACAGAGCACCCGCCTTAAAGACGTAGGTCTCTAGGAGGTAGTTGATCGGAAGCGTGCAGGTTAGGATGAAGGTAACCGCTAGCCCCAATCCCAGTGAGGTCTTGACATCTTTGGATACAGCTAGGTAAGAACACATACCTAGGTAGTAGGCAAAGATCATATTGTCAACAAAGATTGACTTGAAAAACAGACTTAGATAATCCATTGCTTAGACTTTATCTGTGAAGTGTGAGGTAGGTATATGGAGAGGGGGAGGATTACTTCTCCTGAAGGTCCTTAAGTTTGCTACGCTGTATCCATACGATGCAGGCGAGGACGATGAGTGCCATCGGAGGCATAATCATCAAGCCGTGATTGACATAGCCCATATCGTAGAAGGACTGCGGGATAATCTGATATCCGAGTAGAGATCCTCTACCGAGTAGCTCGCGGACGAAGCCGATGATCACGAGTACCAGACCGTAGCCCAGTCCGTTGCCGATACCATCGAGGAAAGAGGCCTTCGGTCCGTGCGCCAAGGCAAATGCCTCCAGACGACCCATCAGAATACAGTTCGTAATAATCAGACCAATGTAGACAGACAGCTCCTTAGAGACATCGTAGACATAGGCTTTGAGCACCTCGTTGACGATTGTCACTAGTGCAGCGACGACCACCAGCTGTACGATGATGCGGATACGATTGGGGATGGTATTACGCAGTAGCGATATGATTACATTGGCAAATGCCACAACGACCGTCACCGACAGCGCCATCACAAGTGCAGGCTTGAGCTGAGCTGTGACCGCCAGAGCGGAGCATATACCGAGCACCTGTACGGTGACTGGGTTATTTTTATTGAGAGGCCCTAGGAGCACCTCTTTATTACTTATCTTACTCATAGCTTAGATTACTCTCTCTTGATTATTCTGCTGCTACTGCTTGAGTACCACGTATCTGCTCGATGTAGGGAAGGTACTCGTGGATAGAGCTCCAGAGCATGTTGTTGACACCTTTGCTCGTGAGCGTACCGCCGGAGATGCCATCTACGTAGTCCTGGTCGGCAAGTGTCCGGCCATGCTTGACTACTGCGATAGACTTAAACTGGTCGTCACGGTAGAGCTGTTTGTCAATGAATTCTTTTGAGAAGTGCTTCGTAGCAATCTCTGCACCTAGTCCTGGCGTCTCGCCAGCGTGCGAGAAGTCAGTTCCGTAGACTGTCGAGCCGTCTGCCCGAACTGCTAGGTAGCCCCAGATTGCGCCCCACAGTCCGGCGCCATCCATTGGAAAGATGTAGAGCTGCTGCCCCTCGACCTCTGCCACATAGACGGGGAGTCCGAGTGAAGGGTCTTGCTGACGTAGCTTAAACTGATTGGCCGTGTTCATCTGGAAAGCCTCATTCTGCGCAATCTGATCCCCCTCGAAGGTGGCAATCACTTCGCCCTGACCATTGACCAGTAGCTCCTGCTTGATAACCTTCGTGTAGGTGGGGATGACTTGATCTTTTGTAGGCTCTAGGTGCACGGCACGTAGGATTTGCTGCATTTTGTCGATGCGCTCATTCTCCTCTTGTGGCTTGCGTAGTGCCACAGCAGTGAGAGCTAGAGCTATTGCGACTACGACCACCATAATGGCTGCGTAGAGGATCGTGTAGGTATTACTATCTCTATTCATAGTCGTAAGGAAGATCAATGTTTAGCTGCCGTCGCCCAGCGCTTCTTACGCTTGGAGACGTTTTTGTTTACTACCACATAGTCGATGAGCGGTGCGAAGACGTTCATCAGCAAGATAGCGAGCATCATACCCTCAGGATAACCTGGGTTGAGGACACGTATGAAGACGCACATGACACCCACTAGGAGACCGTAGATCCACTTGCCCGTCTCCGTGCGAGCCGAGGTGACCGGGTCCGTCGCCATAAAGACGAGACCAAAGGCAAAGCCACCGTAGAGCAGATGATGCGCTACGTCGAGCTGCATGGCAGCGGTTGTGCCGATAGCGTTAAAGAGGAGCGTCATCAGTGCAGCTCCCACGACACCACTCACGATAATCTTGTAGCTTGCCACGCCTGTCCAGATCAGCAGGATAGCACCTAGTAGGATAGCAAAGGTCGAGACCTCGCCTATACTACCTGGGATAAATCCCCAGAAAGCGTCCCACAGTGAGGAGGGCTCGCCCATTGTATTTAGAATAGTCGGCAGCGTATCGCCAGCCGTAGCTACTTGCCCTAGAGGGGTCGCTCCAGAGAAGCCATCGACAGCGGCGGTAGCCATGTCGCCACCACCACCGAAGCCAAAGATAGGCTCCGTGCGAACGAACACTTTGTCGCCCGTCATCGCAGCTGGATAGGCAAAGAAGAGGATAGCACGGGTCACCAGTGCCACGTTGAAGACGTTGTAGCCCGTACCGCCGAAGACCTCCTTGGCGAAGATGACTGACATAGCGACTGCGACGGCAATCATCCAGAGCGGAGTCTCGATAGGGACAATCATCGGGATTAGCATACCCGTCACGAGGTAGCCCTCCTGAATCTCTTCATGCTTCCACTGAGCTACGGTGAACTCAATACCCAGTCCCACTACATAGGAGACCACAATCTTGGGCAGTACCGCTAGGAAGCCAAACCAAAACATCGACCAGAAGCCCGCAGTCTGTCCGATAGCGATGTAGTGCTGTAATCCCACGTTGTACATACCGAAGAGCAGAGCTGGCACTAGTGCTAGCACCACCGTACTCATGACACGCTTACTATCTATAGCATCGTGTACATGCACCCCGCCCCGTGGAGCTGCCGTCGTGTGCGGCACGTAGAGGAATGTCTCAAACCCATCAAAGAGCGAGTGAAACGCATGCAACTTACCCCCAGGTTCAAACTGAGAGCGACGCTTGTTGAATCTATCTTTTAGTGACATATAATATAGTAGTCATAGTCCATAGCCTTACGGAGACGTAGCCTCTCAGCTCCTCCGTGAGGCTATTTTTTTAGTTCATCTCCTTATATAGTAGGTCTAGACCTTGACGCACGATGCGCTGTAGCTCCATCTTGGAGGTGTCGACGAACTCACACAGGGCAAAGTCCTCGGGAGCGACCTCGTAGATACCTAGAGCCTCCATCTTGTCTATGTCAAAGGCTATAATCGCCTTCAGCAGATACTCCGCATAGATATCTAGCGGGAAGACGCTCTGCAACTCATGACTCATGATCATCGCACGCTCGCCACCCTTGAGGCGGGCATCCAGCGTATAGTGCTTGCGAGGCATCAGCCAGCTCAGATAGGTGCGACTCTGACTGAAGTCCCCTAGACGAGGCATCGCCCAGCCTAGTAGCTCGTCACGATCTGAGCCATCTGGGATGACGGTAATCTGGTCGCAATTCATCGGGAGGAAGGGACGCTCCTCCGTCAGCTGCGTACCCGTCAGCACGTCACCCGCGATGATACGTGTCTTACACCCCTCCTGTGCTAGCTTTCCTAAGGACTCTAGGCGACAGCCTGGCAGTAGGTCTAGATAACCATGCTCTGCAGCGTGACTACCCGTGACAGCTATGCGACGAGTGTAGTCCACATGTCCCGTCCTCAGGAGGCGACCGATAAGTGCCACATCCGTAGCGCGTAGCGTCCAGACCGTCTCACCCTTATTAATAGGTGCTACGTGGTTAATCATGACACCCGCATTGCCAGCAGGGTGTGGTCCTCGTACCTCTACGCGTACCACCTCTGCGGGTAGCGTCAGTGGGCAGTCGTGTGCGACAGCTACGTAGACACTCCCTGCAGTCAGTCTGGCCAGAGCGCGTAGCCCTAGGCGTAGCTCCTCCTCGCGCCCCTCCAGGAGATAGTCTATCTCGGGGGCTAGTGGAGCCGTCAGATGGGCTGTGACAAATATATCTCGAGGAGCTATCGTAGGATCAGCAAGGCGGTCGTAGGGTCTCTGACGGATGAGCGTCCAGAGGCCTGACTGTAGGAGCAGCGATTGTAGCTGACTCGCCTCACCGTCGAGGAGACCCTCCACGGCGTAAGTGCGCTGCACCTGTACCTCATCTGGGCGTATCTCTACGCTCATTATCTTACGCTTGGCACCACGATTGATGGCGACCAGCTCACCACTCACGGGAGCTGTGACCCATACCTCGGGATGCTGCTTGTCGTAGAGGACAGGATCTCCCGCCTCCACGTGGTCTCCCACATGCACCTTCATCTTGGGAGTCAGCCCTGGCAGGTCATCGGGGACCCACGCATAGGTCGACGTTCCGCCAGAAGGTGTGGACAGGAGGGTGCGGGGCGCGGATCCTTGGAGTTTGAGATCCAAGCCTCGCTTGACAGTTATCGTTCTTGCCATGACGATCTCTCTTTAAAGAATCTAACAGTACCTGCAAAAGTACTCATTTTATTTCGTACTACCGCATATTCGGTACATCTCACCCCCCGCGGAGCAATCTGTCGAGCACCTGAGACCTAGCTGTAACCCGCATCGGGACGCACCTCCCCCCCACACACACAAGTCTCTTCTCTCCCCGCTACCCTCCGACTCCCTCCTTTTTTCGAATATCCACGTGGAAAATCTGAAATCTCCACGTGGAAATCGGTTTTCCCCGACACAGCCCTCCCCC
>OLNQ01002104.1_pt1 | contig 17900 bp, 14 predicted proteins | sample 1672821 | NCBI WGS metagenome assembly OLNQ01 (sample SAMEA3136727, study PRJEB25190) | human gut metagenome | biome: human gut; feature: human-associated habitat; material: faeces | place: Austria | collected 2013 | reverse complement strand
AACGTAAAGTAGGGGCGTGCATTCAGATAGAAACCTTCCTTGCACCAAGCCACGGGAGTGGGCGCGAAGCTATCAGCAATTTTTGTTGTTTCGCTCGTTTTAAAAGGGTTTAGACGTATGCTGACAGGCGAAGGCTGCTGCAATCCTTTGCAAAAAACGTTGTAGCGTTCCTCTCCAAACAGTTTTTTTGTGTAAACTTCAAAAGCCGTTGGCAGAGTAGTTCCAACGACTTCTTGGTTTAAAACGGTTTCGATAGCTTGCTTATTCTCGCTCATTATTATCTCTGTTCAGATGCTTATTGAAAATCGAAATAGACATCGCCTTCGTCTTCCAAACGCTCTTTCTCTTTTGGTTTCGGCGGATTCTTTAGGTTGCCTTTCTCATCGAACATACCGTAAGTGGTGCGCAGAACTATAAATTCTGTACGACGATTCATTTGGTTTGCCGTTTCTTGCTTGTCTTTTGGCAATGCTTTTACATACTCTTCTGTTAGTACATCGCCTTCTTTCAGCCATAGATACTTCTCTGCAACTTTCTTGCGAATAGTCTTTGGTTTCTCTTTTCCATACCCAACAGGCGACAGGCGTTCGGCTGCAATGCCTTTCTTAATAAGGTAGGTAATCACTGCGTCAGCACGACGTTGCGATAAACGCTTGTTGTAATCTGCCGAACCTTTATAGTCTGTATGCGCTGAAAGTTCGATTGTGATATTCGGATTCTCTTCAAGAAGCTTCACAAGTTTGTCCAATGCTGCTTCCGATTCGGGTCGAAGTGTAGCTTTATCGAAATCGTAGAAGATGTTATCAATCAATACAGGTACACGAATGCTTGCCAATGGGAATTGTAACGTGTGTTCTTTTGATACCGTAACGGGTTCAACCTTCAGTTCTTCTTTATGATTCAAGTAGCCTTGGCAAGTGGCTAAGACAATGTAATTCACGTTCGGACGAATTTCCTGCTCAAACGATCCATCGCCTTTTACCGACAATTTTAAGTTCGTACCATCGTCGCCCACTAAGAAAACTTGCGCTGCAGGAAGTTCGTAGCCTTCCATTTCGTACACCCAACCCTTTATGGTTTGTATAACTTCAGGGAGTTCAAAGCTATAAATATGGTCCCAGCCACGAGCATCTCCACGGTTAGATGAGAAGAAACCGCGGTTGTGTTTTCCCTCGAAAGTCATTCCAAAATCATCTCCTTGCGAGTTTAATGGGAAGCCTGGGTGCTCTAAATGGTAGCGTCTGTCTTTGCCAACTTTGGCAATAAATATATCTAAACCGCCCAAACCGCCATGCCCGTCCGACGAGAAATAGAAATCACCGTTAGGGCGAAACGTTGGGAACAATTCGTTACCAGGTGTGTTGATGGGTGCGCCAAGATTCTCAACGCCGCCAGTTGTGCCACCTATGAGGCGAACTCGCCAAATATCGAGTCCTCCTTTACCGCCTGGCATATCGCTGACAAAGTAGAGCCAGTTGCCGTCTGGAGACAAGGCGGGGTGTGCAAAGCTTGATAAGGTGTCTCGGGTAATCTCCAGCTTCTTGGGCTTTCCCCACGCCGCATCAGAGCGATTGCTTACCGCTATTTGTGCAAAGCGAGGATAAGTAGGGTCGGTAAGACATTGCGTGATGTACATTTCCCGTCCGTCCACCGAGAAAGCGGGTGTTCCTTCATCAGCTTCAGAGTTCAGTCCGCTCTCTATTGTGTGAGGAGTAGTCCATTTCCCTTTCTCATCTTTTTCGCTAACGAATATGTCGCCAGGCTTTACGCCCGTTATGCCGCTTACTTCATCGCCTTGCGCATCGTTGCGAGTAGAGGTGAAATAGAGTTGGTTGTATTGGTCGCCGAAGAGCATTGGCGAGTAGTCTTGCCTACGCGAGTTGAACTTATCCATCTTTTTAACTTGGTAGTAAGACCCTTGCTCCTTTATCGCAGGTGCCTTGGTGGCAGCTGTTAAACCCTCTCTGGCTATATCGTTGTCAGGCATAGAGTCCAAAGCAATATTGTATTCCTTTATCGCTTCTGGGTAAGCACCAGCTTTCATAAGGTTGGCAGCCAGCTTCAAGTGGGTATCTTTGTCGTCTTGCTTGTACCTAATGACATTCCGATAGGCTGCAATGGCTCTTTGAGATGAACTGATTCGGTCGTAGCAGAATGCCATTTTTGCAGCTAACTGTCCTCTTTGAGCACGGTCTTTTGCAGGTGTACGCTGATAAGCAGTCTTGAATTGTGTGGCAGCATCGTGGTATTCACCAATGGAAAGAAACTTTTCACCTTTCTTTATGTTTCTATCAATACCGCAACCGTGCAGAAGCAAAGCAACGGTGCATAATAGGAAGAATCCAAAAACTTGTTTGCCACAATGTTTTTGGTGCTTTATTTTGTTGTATGAAAGTCGGCGTTTATTCATATTTATATTAAACGTAACAACAGCAAATATATTGCAAGATAGTAGCTTTCTATTTCTTCTTTATCTTATGTGCCTTGTGTTGCTTCTCCGATTTTTCTGTTGGAATTGTCGGCAAGCACATCGTTTACAATGTTCGATATTTGTTCTTTCAGTTCGTTTATGAACTGCCCAGCATCGTATTTCTTGTGTTCGATGTCGCGCAACTTCTTCTCCCAGATACCAGTAAGTTCGGCGGAGGTAAGCAGTTTCTCCTGAATAGTATCTATAAGTGCAATTCCTGTTTCGGTTGCAATTAGGTTCTTGCGTTGCCTACGAATATAATTGCGCTTGAAAAGCGTTTCAATAATACCCGCACGAGACGACGGACGCCCAATTCCATTTTCCTTTAATGCTGCTCTTAGTTCCTCATCGTCTACCAATTTGCCTGCTGTTTCCATCGCTCGAAGCAATGAAGCTTCTGTGTAATGCTTTGGTGGAACCGTCTGTTTTTCAGTTAGAGTAGGGGAGTGTTCTCCTTTCTCTCCTTTAACGAATGTTGGAAGGATTTTTTCTGCTGCTTCATTCTTTTCGCTTGCTTCCTCTATGGCTTGCTTTTCCGTATTCTGCTTGTAAACCATTCGCCAGCCTTCGTCGAGTATTTCTTTACCCGATGCTTTAAATTCTATTTCGTCTACCTTGCCGAGAACCGTGGTTGTAGAGAACTTGCAATCGGGATAGAACACAGAAATGAAACGCCTTGCAATAAGGTCGTACACATTTCGTTCTGCATCGTTTAATCCTTGAGGAATTACATTGGTAGGTATAATGGCGTGGTGGTCGGTTACTTTCGACGAATCGAATACACGTTTGCTTTTAGGAAGTGGCTTCCCTCCTAAGGGTTTCACCAAATCTGCGTATGGCTTCTTTGCAGCAAAGGTGGTTTGAAACAACGCATTCATTATTTGCGGACACTCTTTATAAACATCGTCTGTAAGATGTTGCGTATCGACACGAGGGTATGTGGTGTATTTATGTTCGTAAAGACTTTGAATGGTATTGAGCGTCATCTCGGCAGAGTACCCGAACTTGCGGTTGCAGTCTACTTGCAAAGAAGTTAAATCGTAAAGTTGCTTGGGTTGTTCGGTACCTTTTTTCTTTGTTACGCTGGTTACTTCAAAAGGTTTATTCTCGATTAATGCAAAGGCTTCTTGTCCTTCTTCTTTCGATGTGAACTTGCCTTTTGTAGCTGTAAACTGTGTTTCTCGATAGATAGTAGCCAATACCCAGTAAGGTTCTGGCTTGAAATTGTCTATTTCTTTCTGCCGTTCTACAATCAAAGCCAATGTCGGCGTCTGCACGCGTCCTATGGAAAGCACCTGTGCGTTCTTGCCAAAACGATTGTTTCCATACTTTAATGTGTAAAGACGGGTAGCATTCATACCCAGCAACCAGTCGCCGATGGCACGCGAAAGTCCTGCCAAATAAAGCGGTTCATAGTCTTTTTGGTCTTTCAGATTGGCAAATCCGTTGCGTATAGCCTCGTCGGTCATTGACGAAATCCACAGTCGTTTAACAGGGCAAACCACCTTTGCCTTTTGCATTACCCAACGTTGAATAAGTTCTCCTTCTTGCCCAGCATCGCCACAGTTTATAATTTCTTCTGCGTTTTTATACAGACGCTCGATAACAGCAAATTGTTTTTTAATTCCTTCGTCTTCTATCAGCTTTATTCCAAATCTTGCAGGAACCATAGGAAGGGCTGCCAGGCTCCAATGTTTCCAATTCACAGCATAGTCGTTAGGCTCTTTTAGTTCGCACAGATGTCCGAAGGTCCAAGTTACTTGATAACCATTACCTTCCATATATCCGTCTTTAGAACTTGTTGCTCCAAGTATTCGGGCAATGTCGCGTGCCACACTTGGTTTTTCGGCAATGCAAACTTTCATACTGCTTTCTTATTTTTCTGCAAAGTTACTTATAATTCTTCTTTTTCGCAAACTATGGTTTAGTAGAAAGTGAATGGGGCTGATTTTCTTTTTGATATTTAAGGCTGAATTTTAGAAGAATAACCTTAATTTTGTAAAGATAATTCTCTTAAAAAGTGATAACTGCGCTTTGGCGTTGCGAAAGCAGCTCTTTTGCAGCACAAAACCTACGCTTTTACCGTGCAAAACAGCCACTTTTGGAATGTGAAACAATAGCTTTTACAACTCTCTGACATACTGATAGTTATACAATAGCTATACCGGTGAAAAATGTTTACATTTTTATAAACCTCGATTTACCCCAATAAGGTTGAAAAAAGAATCGGTCTGATTATCCAATACGAATAATCAGACCGATTGTTATTGATTTTTATTATTTCCTTTTCGCAGGGAAATGATAATTATTATTTCATTACGACTTTATGTACTTTATTGCCTTGCTTGACAACATAGATACCTGCAGGAAGGGCTGCTGTGCTATTGCCAACGAGTACTCCTGATGTAGTGTAAACAAAAATTGGGCTATTGGCAGTTGCGTCTGTATCAACGTTGTTGATATTCGACAGAACAGCAGAAGCAACATTAGATGGACCAGACTTGCCAACGTTGTACATTGTAACGACATAATACTTGTCGTTCTCGGTACCTTCAGGGTCGATGGCAGTTACCTCGCTCATACTGTTGTTACTTGCAATGAGCTTATCGCCACGATAAACATTGTAGCCGAGAATTTGCAGTGGTGCACTCTCGTAAGTAATGTCGTCGATGATAAGTCCTGCTGGTTCATAGCCATAAGATGTCTGAGGTATTGTTGAGGTATGAACAATAGCGAAATATTTCGCACCTTCAGGCAGATTAACAGAGACTTTCTTCCAGTTGATGTTGTCAGATGCGCTTTCATTGAGTATCTTCTTGAAGCTGTTGGTATTCTTATCACTCGTAGAGTAAGCCACATAGAAGTCTTCTGGACCATAGTTAGCATAGTCGCACTGTGGTGCCTTGGTGAAGAAGGTGATGGTTTGTGCCTTACCTGAGAGCTCAGGAGAAATTATCCAGTCTTCGTTGCCACTTGGTGCATCGCCCAAATTGCCAAAGCTCATCATAGACTGGTCGCTGTTATGTCCTGCAAAACGCTGCTTGAAAAGCTGTGTGGTTGCATCGTCCATACCGTGGGTTGTGCCATCGCAGTTGAATACGGTATAAGCAAAAGCCGAACCGTTACCTGGGAAAGAAATGCCACCGAATGTGTGGGTGCGGCCTTTGTCTGCATCATAGAGTGTCCATGGGTCAATTTCGTCAGTGAGGAATGGTGCATACGTTTCGAAGCTTTCGGTGATAGTGCATTTCTCTACTGCAGGAGCAGTCCACTCAAGTTTCACTTTGTCTCCGTCCTTGCTGGCTTTCAAATCGTTGATAGCAGGGTATGGAGCAATGACAACCTTGATGGTCTTCTTTACTGAAACATTGTTCTCCTGATTTTCATCGGCACTCCAATCAGCTTCTCCCCATACTTGGAAATCGCTGTTTTCGAAAGATGCAGGACAGTTGAATGTGTATTCCTTGGTTTCGCCTGGAGTAATTGTACCACTCTCGGTAGCTGTTATCGTTCCATTGCTTGTGTGAAGCTTAACTTGGAACCCTTCAGCATCTTTTAAACCTACGTTGCGAACGTGTACGGTTACTTCTGCCTTTTCTCCTCCCTGTGTATGGAGTGGGGCAGTAATGGTAGTGATGACATTGTAGTTGATGGCATCATTGACGTTTACATCGTCCACCATAATGTTCTCTCCGTCAGATATAGCGTGGATAAGAACACGACCATAACCGTGCTCTTTCTTGAAGTCGGCATCGGCACAGTCTACGTTTATAGTACGCCAACCAGGAGTACCAGTCAGTGTAGCATAGTCTATTTCTGAAGCAAGTTTACGATGTTGTCCATTCACGTCAAGATACACTTGCAGCTTGCTCTTACTGCCTGGATAAGCATAGAACTGGAATGAAAGACGTGGGGTGGTTGCCTTGCCCATATCCATCTTAGGTCCTACGATGGTTGCAGCGTCGCCTGCTTTTTCTGGCGTAAACATCAATGAGCCTTCATCGTCATCAGCTGAGAAGTCGCGAGAAATCTTGAAGTGTTTCTTTGTGTCGTTGTAGCTTGCACTCCATGGTCCCTTTTCCCAAGCACCATAAGGCCATGATTCGTGGAATGGGAAATTGTATGGTGTTCCATAGAAGAATGGGTCGGCGAAACCTCCAGCACCGATGTGCTCTGTATCGGTATATGCCACTACTTGATAGTACTTATGACCTTGTGTGCCGTTGAGCGGAATATCCTTGATAGTAACCTCCGTGCTTGTGGTACTCTCTATGATAGGTTGCTCGTAGATTCCTTCGAAGATGCCATACTGAATGGTAGATGGGTCTATGTAACCTCCGCTTGCTCCTGTCGTAACAGGGTCCCATTTCAGAGTAATAGTTCCATCGAGATTGTCGTAAACGGTTACGTTCTTTACTTTACCTGGAGTGATTTCGCTGCCAACATAGATTTTAGCCTCAGCCTTGGCACTCTTGAGGTCGCCTACGTATGTGTAAACCTCGTATGAATGTTCGCCTGGGGTTACGTTGTTGTCTGTCCACTCTATCTTCTGTCCGACAGCTGGGTTGTCTATCTTATGAATAGGCATTGCAGCACCGTCGCGATAGATAGCTGCGGAAGTGAGCGATGTAAGGTCGCGTCCCATAATATCTTTTGTAGGAGTTGTAAATGTTACTTTCACAACCTGCTGGCCATTCTGTCCAGCCTGCAATGTCAGGTCGGTAATAGCAACAGGTGTGCCCGAAGTTGCAGCGGTTACATCAACTTTCACTGGACGCATGATGATGTAGCCAGGACGGTCGCTCACAGCGTGAAAGCCGATACGATAGTCGCCTGTAGCCGTAGGAGTGAATGTAGTCTTCAATGTAGTAGGCGTTCCGAAAGCCGTTCCAGAGATTGGAGTTGTAGCAATGATTTCACTATATGTTGTTGGGTCATCGCCTGTTCCGTAAGCTACGTTCATACGCTGCCCTGTACCTGAGAAGCTGCCAACAACTGCACCAGCCTCGAGTGTGTATGTTTGACCAGCAGTGAGGTGCAGAGGTGGTGAAACGAGCCAGTCGTCAGCCTGTACTGTGGCGTTGGCTCCATTGTAGGCTGGTGCGCCCGCACCCATGTCTTCCCACGTGTAGCTGTCGTTGTTTTTGTCCTCTACGGTCCATACTTTCTTTTTGAGTATTGTGCTGACACTTCCCCAATTCTCCTTGTATGGGTTCTCTTTCGTTACTGTGTGCGGAGTGCCCGTTGATGCAGTCTGGGCACTACTTGTCAAGGGGAGGCCAGCTATTGCGAGGGCTCCACCAAGAAGCAATGCATAAATTCTTTTTTTCATAGAAAATGGTTTTTATATTATTATTTTATCTTGAAGTATTCATACACTTGCAAGGTCTTCTTTAAATTAAAAGGTTCACCTATACTAAGAACTTTAAATTATTTGTTTACTCGCTTTGTTCCATTTTGGATAACGATGCCCTTGTAGTCCTTCTGTACACGCTGACCAGCAGCATTATACATCGGATATTCTTTTTGGAGAATTGGTTTGTTGATATTGTCAATACCTGCGGTTATATCTCCTTGAACAACGGTAAGTGGCTTGTTAGATACGACACCTTTACCGTGAATCAAAATGTCGCATTTACGACCTTGAACATTTGATGGGAGGGCTTCGCAAGTAAATTTAACGACAGTCAATCCATAGTCTTTGTAACTCTCTTCGTCTATGGTGTATCCCTTAATCCAACTTGCCATTCCAGACAATGTGTACTGTTCTTGTTTCTTCTCATCGTACCACGTTCCGTTGAGTTGGGCAACAGCACCAGGGAAGACCATACCTTGTGTACAGGTTGTTTGTCCCATTGTGCCCTCATTGTTCATTTGAACGAGGCCATAGTTAAAAGAAGTAGCACTGCCTTCGTCTACATATCCATTGGCATAGTCAAACTTTGCAGAGAAGGTAACGCCCAGTGCGATGTTGTTATCAGCATAGATGTTAGCTGTTTTCTTATTGCCGTCTTTAGTAGTTATAAGGCAAAGAGCAGGATTTAACACCTTATTATAATAAGGAATTCCTACTCCTGACAATCCCATATCAACACCTGCTTGGTCAAATCCACGCACTATAACGGCAAATTCTTTGTCAATGAGGAAGCCTTTGCCTTCAGGATAGAATACAGCGGCAAATTTATTGTAGGTCTTTCCATTATTATCGTTGATGGGGTCGTTTGCTTCAAGGTTTTCAGCCGTACATTTAAGCTCAGCAAGAATTTCGCTTCCAGGCTTTTTAACACCCTGTGCATCAGTCTCTACATTGGTTATGAGCATTGTCAATTCTATACCTTTGGGCAGTGGTGTGCTACTCTTGGAGATAGCAGTTAGGAAGATATCCTCCACCCACAGTGGAGCCATAGGCTTTTCAAGGACTTGTTGCACACCACGTGAAGTGTACTGTCCGCCAGATATCGTACCCGAACCGAAGAGATAACCGTTGTCCATACCACCAAGGAAATAACCGTTTACCTTGTCGTCAGTGAATTGTAAAGGACGAATATGAGTTTCTGTACCTGTCAGCGTACCGCTCTTGATTCGTGGGTACCAATACATCACAGCGGGGAGGTCATAATCGAGTGGTCCCCAATGAGGATTCTCTTCCGAGAGCGTAAAGCTGTCGGTACCACAAACGATGGTAGGAAGTGCATCGGCTCCATTGAAGCGAGATGTCAGATAGAAGTTTCCTTCGTTGTCGATACTGAAAGATTTTCCAGTTTGTCCTGTTCGGTCAAAAGAGGTACAATTGCCATTCATATCGTAAATATTCTGATGCCAAAAGAATTGTGCATTCTTTGGTGCGACAGGTGCAAACTTTGCTGTGCCATAGCCAGGTACGTAGAGATAGCTCGTACCGACCATCTTACCAGTTTTAGGTGTGGCTTCGAATAATGCGCCTGCAGGCTTGAGATAATAGACTGTCTTTTGTGCAGCCTTTTTAGGCGACTGTTTTCCTACATAAACAGCTGTGCTTTGTGAAAATGCCGTTGTGGCAATCGCCATAACGAACATACTAGAGAATAACTTTTTAATCATAGATAATAAATTTAAAAATTAAGTTAATATAGTATAAGGCGTAGTGAACCAATATCCATTTTTCGCTTTTCAACAAGGCTTATAGCGTCGCAAATGATATTTATCTTATCAGGATTTATTCGGCAGTTCTCGTTAGACTCATACCTTAAAATCCTTAAAATATGCATCACGGTTGAGTTCTGAAACTATAAAAACATGGTATGCTGCTAATTTTTGCTTTTAAATAGCAAGATAGCATATTATTTATAGTTACCTTTATTCCTCTTACTTATTTGTACTTTTTCATAATATCGCAAAGATAAGAAAAAAAATTAAACCCCAAAAACTTTTTGTTTATTTTTTCTAAATTTTGTAACTTTTGCGTCTTTATGGGCAAAGATTATTGTTTTGTTGGCGGTAAAATAAAAGAGGGTGTGCTGTTTAGAACACCCTCTAATACTATTCTATTTTATTTATAAGGTTTACATTTCTTCTACAGCAGCCTGCGCCGCAGCCAATCTTGCAATTGGAACACGGAAAGGAGAGCAGCTTACATAGTTCAAGCCTACACGGTGGCAGAACTTAACAGAGGTTGGTTCGCCTCCATGCTCGCCGCAAATACCGCATTTAAGGTTCTTACGGGTTTTGCGTCCTTTCTCTACAGCAGTCTTAATGAGCTGTCCAACGCCTTCTTGGTCGAGAACTTGGAATGGGTCTACGTCCAAAATCTTCTTTTCAAGATAGCTTGGCAAGAAACTTGCGATGTCGTCGCGGCTGTAACCGAAAGTCATCTGGGTCAAGTCGTTCGTACCGAAGCTGAAGTATTCAGCCTTGCTGGCGATTAAGTCTGCTGTAAGTGCAGCACGTGGAATCTCAATCATCGTACCCACTTTGAACGGAACTTCAACGCCTTCTGCCTTGAAAATCTTATTAGCAGTCTTGCGAATGATTGCTTCCTGATTGTCGAGTTCGTGCACGATACCTACGAGGGGCACCATGATTTCAGGCATTGGATTGAAGCCTTCTTTCTTTAGCTGAACTGCCGCACTAAGGATAGCACGTGTCTGCATCGCTGTAATTTCAGGGAATGTATTGCCAAGACGGCAGCCACGAAGTCCTAACATAGGATTGTGTTCCGACAAAGAGTTCACACGATTGCGGATAAACTGAACACTAACGCCCATTTCCTGTGCCATAGCTTCCTGTCCTTCTTCATCATGTGGCACAAATTCGTGCAATGGAGGGTCGAGCAAGCGAATGTTTACTGGCATACCGTCCATACATTTCAAGATACCATAGAAGTCTTGTTTTTGATATGGCAACAACTTCTCAAGTGCTTTTTCTCTGTCTTCAACCGTATCTGAAAGAATCATTTCGCGCATGGCTTTAATCTTCAGGTCTTCAAAGAACATGTGTTCTGTACGGCAAAGACCGATACCAACGGCACCAAACGTGCGTGCAACTTCTGCATCGTGTGGTGTATCTGCATTTGTGCGGACACGCAACTTTGTATATTTGTCGCAAAGTGTCATAAGTTGTGCAAAGTCGCCTGTAACTTTGGCAGCCTTTGTAGCAACTTCGCCGAAGTAAACCTCGCCTGTTGAACCATTCAAAGACAAGTAGTCGCCTTCGTGCAATACAGTTCCGTCAATTTCTACTGTACGTTTTTTATAGTTTACAACAACGCCACCAGCTCCACTGACGCAGCATTTACCCATACCACGGGCTACAACGGCAGCGTGAGAGGTCATACCGCCACGGGCTGTAAGAATACCTTCAGCGGCTGTCATACCTGCCAAATCTTCTGGAGATGTTTCGATACGAACCATGATAACCTTGTGTCCATCTTCGTGCCACTTTGCCGCATCGTCGGCAAAGAACACGATTTGTCCACTTGCTGCACCTGGAGATGCTGGCAAACCACGTGTAAGCACTCTGGCTTGTGCCAATGCTTCCTTGTCGAATACAGGGTGAAGGAGTTCGTCGAGTTTGTTTGGCTCGCAGCGCAAAATGGCTGTCTTCTCGTCGATTTGACCTTCCTTGAGCAAGTCCATTGCAATTTTAACCATTGCTGTACCCGTGCGCTTACCGTTACGAGTCTGCAAAAACCAAAGTTTACCATCTTGTACGGTGAACTCCATATCCTGCATGTCGTGGTAATGCTGCTCCAACTTATCTTGAATACTGTTGAGTTGCGCATAGATTTCAGGCATGGTTTCTTCCATTGAAGGGAACTTTGTACGACGAATTTCTTCGTCTACTCCCTGCTGATTTGCCCATTTGCGTGAACCTTCCAAGGTAATTTGCTGTGGAGTGCGGATACCTGCTACAACGTCTTCGCCTTGTGCGTTTACCAAATATTCGCCGTTGAAAACATTCTCGCCATTACCAGCATCGCGAGAAAAGCATACGCCCGTTGCAGAAGTTTCGCCCATGTTGCCGAATACCATTGCCTGAACGGTAACTGCTGTACCCCATTCTTGTGGAATACCTTCCATCTTGCGATAAAGAATGGCACGTTCGTTCATCCACGATGTGAATACAGCGCAGATAGCACCCCAGAGTTGTTGCATTGGGTCGGTAGGGAAGTCATTGCCAGTCTGGCTTTTGATAGCTTTCTTAAATTCTGTAACAAGTTCTTTCAAGTCAGCAACAGTCATTTCGTTGTCCAACTTAATGCCGCGTTTAGCCTTTACATTTTGAATGATAGCTTCGAATGGGTCGATGTCCTCCTTGTTTTCAGGCTTCATACCCAATACTACGTCGCCATACATCTGTACGAAACGGCGGTAGCTATCGTATGCAAAACGTTCGTTGCCAGTCTTCTTTGCAAGACCTTCAACTACCTCGTCGTTCAAGCCAAGGTTCAGAATGGTATCCATCATACCAGGCATCGAGGCACGTGCTCCAGAACGAACACTGAGCAACAAAGGGTTTGACGGGTCGCCAAACTTAGAATTCATCAAGTCTTCAATGTGCTTAACGCTGTTTGTTACCTCTGAAGTTAAAACCTTGATAACAGTCTCTTTACCTTTTTCAAAATATTCGTTACAAACATCGGTTGTGATTGTGAAGCCTGGAGGTACAGGCACTCCGATTAAATTCATTTCTGCAAGATTGGCTCCCTTGCCACCTAACAAATTCCTCATGTCAGCTTTTCCTTCAGCTTTTCCATTGCCGAAGGTATAAACTCTTTTCTCTGTCATAATAAAATATGTAAATATTTAAATCTTTTTTCGTCAGTGCAAATGTAACAATAATTTAGTAAATAAGCAAACTTTTAGAAAGGAAAGTACATCATAAACTTAACATCTGCTATTAATCTCTTGCTTTATTAAGTTTTTAGAATTATTTCTTGACAATATTGTTTGATAGCAAATGGTAAGTGTTGCTGTTTTTGCGCTAAAGCAAAACTCTATTTTAATGAATACATAGATGATGAATAAAGTATAGCTTTTTATGAATGAAACAGTTGCAAGGTCGTAAATATTTTTCACAAGACTACCTATTGTTTAACCACTTCATTATCAGGGCTTTGCAAAACCTATTGTTTTGCATTCCCAAAGCGGCTGTTTTGCACGGTAAAAGCGTAGGTTTTGTGCTGCAAAAGAGCCGCTTTCGCAACGTCAAAGCGCAGTTATTACTTTTTAAGAGAATTATCTTTACAAAATCAAAGAAGTTTTCAACAATTGTTTTGGGTAAGAAAAAGGAAACCAACAGTTTTAATAAGTATTGCCAACCTTATTTTTTAAGTTCTTCAAAAACATAAATGCCGAACTGTTATTGCAACAATTCGGCATTTTATTGTTAATCTTTAAAATCGTTGAGGAACGTTTTTAGGTATATTCTCCTACTTCTTTCCTCTTTTCTTCCCGAAGAAACTAAATAGGCTTGGCTTGCCATTAATGCGTCTGTAAAGCTTCCAACCCAATATAACTGCGTCGGCAACACCTACCCCAGTAGCCATTAAGCCCGAAATTCTTTTCGTTGGAGTAGACGACTTCTGTGGTTTATGGAACACACTGTCCCATAAAGTCGAAATCTGTTTGCTCTCTTTTGTAATGTCGGTAAGCAATTGTGCCTTCCGCAAGCGTATTTCGCTCAAGGTCCTGTATACAGCTTCGTTGTTTGAATTATGATGCATAGGGCATTTACTTTGACATTAATAAATGTGCCAAGAACTTAACGAGCGGTCGCTGGATAAGTTGATGGCGGAATAAAACAATTAAGATGAGCAGTAGCAGATACACTCCTCCAACTATGAGAAAAGCCCAAGCCAACGAGCCTACCAATGGTTGCAACGCATAAGCAGCAGCGAACGAGAAGTAGATTGCAGTCAATGATAGCAAACCAACTATCGCTGTTAAAATCGCAATAGCTGTGAACAAGCGCACCACCTTCTCTATTACATTAAGCTTTACATATTCTGTTTGAAGCCCTATGTAACGTTTCAGTCGCTCTATGAGCTGTGCAAGCGTCTCTACATTATTATCGTTCGAGAACATACTTATGGTTTAGAGTACGTCAGATGCAGCGTCCTTGATGTCTTCTACAAACTCTTCTGCTTCTTTTCGGCTAAGTTTTATATCGTGTTTCTTGCAGAAATCGTCTACTGCATCAGAGATTTTCGTACGTGTGTCAGCACCTTTTTCAGGAGCCATCAATATTCCTAATGCTGCACCTGCGATTGCGCCTCCGAGAAATGCGCCAATATAACCTAATGTTTTCATAATTAATCAATGTTTATAGTTGAACATATATTTTTATCAAAGGCAAATATAACATTTTTTTTTGACTTATAGTAGATATTTGTACTTATTTTGTGTTAATTTTTTTGTAAATAGTTTATTTAACAAACTTTAGTTGGCAGAATAAGTTTAGTTTGCAGCTAAATTAGTAATTTCGCAAAGTTTAATTTTTGAAATCAAAAAGAATATTGTCAAACAAAAACGGAAAGAATATGAAAAAATTGATGATTTTTGGCGCAGCTATCTGTGTTGCGATGGCTTTTACAGGTTGTAAATCAAGCGAAAGTGCATACAAGAAGGCTTACGAGAAAGCTAAGGCACAAGAGCGTACTGGCTATACAACCGATGGAACTGCAAATGGGTCATCAGATGTACCTACGGTTGCTCCAGTTGAAACACAGCCTACAATAGACACAAGTGTTGAAGATAACTACGACAACGTAGCTGTTCGTCAGGAGAGTGTATCGGTTGTAAATGGTGCAGGTTTGAAGTCTTACAGCGTAGTTGTTGGTTCGTTCGGTGTCAGAGCTAACGCTTACAACTTCCAAGAGCGTTTGAAGAATACAGGCTACGATGCACAGGTGGCTTTCAATAGCGGCAACAGTATGTACCGCGTTGTAGCAGCTACATTCGACAGCAAGGCTTCAGCTGTTCAGAGTCGTAATCAGTTGCGTTCTCAATATCCTGACGCTTGGTTGCTTTATGCTAGGTAATGAGCAGAATTTTATCTGTTGATTACGGAAAGAAAAGAACTGGTTTAGCAGTTACCGACCCATTGCAGATTATTGCAAATGGATTGGTAACTGTTGCTACATCTAAACTGTTCGATTTCCTTAAAGATTATATAAGTAAAGAGGAAGTTGAACTTATAGTTGTCGGGCGTCCGTTGCAACTGAATGGACAACCGAGCGAAAACTTGGCAAGAGTAGAGCAATTTGTCAATCGTTGGAGAAAGGCTATACCTGAAGTTCCGATAGAATATTACGACGAACGTTTTACTTCCGTACTTGCTCAGCAAGCTATTATAGCTGGCGGAGTGAAGAAAAAGACGCGCAGAGAGGATAAAGGACTTGTAGACGAGGTGTCTGCTACTATTATTTTGCAAGACTATATGCGGTCGAAAGGTTTGTGATTAGGTATTGATATGGATTTTGAAATATACCTAATATATAATAGAAGAAAATAAAAATGATATTACCAATATATACTTTAGGTCAGCCAGTGCTTCGTAAAGTGGCTGAAAATATTCCTTTGGATTACCCCGATTTGCAGCAGCTGATAGCCGATATGTTTGAAACATGTGCTGCCAGCGATGGCATTGGTTTGGCTGCTCCTCAAATAGGCAAGGCCATTCGTGTTGTTGTAATCGATTTAGATGTTATCTCGGAGCATTTTCCAGAGTACAAAGGCTTCCGCCGTGCTTTCATAAACGGACATATATTAGAGTTCGACGATACAGAAACCGAAACAATGGAAGAGGGCTGTCTGTCGTTGCCAGGGATACACGAGAACGTTACTCGTCCCACTCGCATTCACGTGAAGTATTTGGACGAAGAACTCAAAGAACACGACGAATGGATAGGTGGCTATTTGGCTCGTGTCATTCAGCACGAGTTCGACCATATAGAAGGTAAAGTGTTTACCGACCGTATTTCACCTTTCCGCAAGAAGATGATAACCAAGAAGATGAAAGCGTTGGCATCTGGGAATTTCAATTGTCATTATAAGGTGAAATCAGCTAACCGAAAATAATAAATGTTTCGGTGCTTCGTAATATCCATATTGGCTTTGTTTGCGCTGCCTTCCTTTGCTCAATACAATATTAAACGATTGATGGAGGAGGGGAGACGCTCGCTTGATAGTGGATATTACATTGCTTCTATGGAAATATTTAGGCGAATCGTGGCTCTGAAACCGAATCTTTATGAGGCTTGGTATTTAATGGCACTGTCCAAATATCACCTTGAAGACTATAAAGGAGCCGACGATGATTGCCAAAAAGCACTGCAACTACAACCTTATATAGCCGATATTTACGACCTTTACGGTATGGTTTGTATTCGTGAAGAAAAGTACGATAGTGCCATTGTTGCCTATACAAAAGCATTGGAAATCGACCGCGACAATCAGGAGTTTTGGTTTAATCGGGCGTACAGCCTGTATATGACGGGTAACAACAAGGAAGCCACATCGCAATTGGCGTTTATTCTTAAACGATGGCCGCAGTTTTCTGCAGCACAATTTCTGCTCGGTGAAGTGAAAAGTGGGCGTAAGCCAACTAAAAAAACTATCCAACGTTCGAAGAGCGATAGTCTGAAGCTCCATTCATTGAATAAAGGCTCGTGGCTAATGCAGCGCGTACAGGAAGAAAACGAACAGAAACAAAAGCAGAAAGAAATAAAGATGAAACTGAATTAATGGTTTCATCTTTTTTTCATTTATATGCTACTTGTTCCTCTATTATTGTTTTATAATACGAAAAAATGAGATAAACTTGAGGGATATTGCTTCATTTTCGTTAAAAAGTTGTACCTTTGTTCCCATATTGATTTATAAAAACTAATTTGTATTATGGTTAAAATCACTTTCCCAGATGGTCCTGTTCGTGAGTATGAACAGGGCGTAACTGGACTTCAAATCGCAGAGAGCATTTCACCGGCTCTTGCTCGCAACGTTGTATCTTGCGGGGTTAATGGTGTAACAACTGAGTTAAACCGTCCTATTAATGAGGACGCAACCATAGCTTTGTATAAGTTTGAGGACGAAGAAGGAAAGCATACGTTCTGGCATTCTTCAGCTCACTTGCTTGCAGAGGCATTGAAAGAACTCTATCCTGGTATTCAATTTGGCTTCGGTCCTGCACTCGAAAATGGCTTTTTCTACGATGTGCAAACCGCTGACGGACAAGTTATATCAGAAAACGACTTCCCAAAGATTGAGCAGAAAATGCTCGAATTGGCAAAGAAAGACTCTAAAATAGTTCGCCGTGATGTTGCAAAGGCAGATGCTGTAAAGGAATTTACCGCCGATGGACAAGAATATAAGGTTGAGCACATTGTCGAAGACCTCGAAGATGGTACTATTTCAACTTATTCACAAGGCAATTTCACCGACCTTTGCCGCGGTCCTCACCTTATGTCTACAGGCGCAATTAAAGCCGTTAAGCTTACAAGTGTGGCTGGTGCCTTCTGGCGTGGCGATGCAAAGAGCGACCAGCTGACACGTATTTATGGTATAACCTTCCCTAAGAAGAAGATGCTCGACGAGTATCTCGTAATGTTGGAAGAGGCAAAGAAGCGTGACCATCGCAAGATAGGTAAGGAAATGGAACTCTTTATGTTCTCGGAACGAGTTGGAAAGGGACTTCCTATCTGGTTGCCGAAGGGCACACAGCTTCGTCTCCGCTTGCAAGAGGTGCTCCGTAAGTTGCAACGTCCATACAATTATCAAGAAGTTATCACCCCTGGAATTGGTGGAAAGAACCTTTATGTTACGTCTGGGCACTATGCCCACTATGGTAAGGACGCATTCCAGCCCATTCAAACTCCTGAAGAAGGCGAGGAATATATGCTCAAACCGATGAACTGCCCGCATCACTGCGAGATCTACCGCTCGAAACCCCG
>OLNQ01002102.1_pt1 | contig 17906 bp, 17 predicted proteins | sample 1672821 | NCBI WGS metagenome assembly OLNQ01 (sample SAMEA3136727, study PRJEB25190) | human gut metagenome | biome: human gut; feature: human-associated habitat; material: faeces | place: Austria | collected 2013 | reverse complement strand
GCTGGGACGCCATTCTTTTCAGAAATCTCCAGTCCGTTTCCTGATACTGTATCAGCGTCCCTCCGGTCCGCATGTCGCTCCCTGGCAGTATGCAGGCACTGTGCTCGGTATCTGCTGTTACGGTACTGGCAATCCCCATATAAGTCTGTACTTTTTTCTGAAATACCCGGTTACTTTTTTTCTGATCTAAAAGAATTGTTCCTGACACAGCCTGTATGTCTGCAATCCTGTATCCTCTTTCTTCTTTGATTTCCACCTTTTCCGGATATCCGCTGAACAACGCTCCCGCAGTATTCCCCTGCCCCAAAAGCTGTATGGGTGCATTCATGCTGTTTATGCCTGTCTCATTTTCTGACAACAGAAGTCGAAAGTTTCCTCTGGCATGTTCCCCTGGCTCCTCCCATGTCTGAAAATCAAGGATCTTTTCCATGGCAAAGGAACTGATAAATTTTAAATCGGAATATTCAATTCTCCTTTGTAATCCTTCTGCCATAAACCTCTCCTATTCTTCCTGACCGGATGATATGGGTTCTATCAATCCTCCATAGGCACAAACAAGAAATGATCTCTGTGTCAATGCAGACAGCTTATCTCCTTCACTTGTTGCATCTGCGTTATTTCTAAGAATTTTTTCTGAATCATATACGTCTTTCCATGTTCCAACAATACAGGGTGTACACGGATATCCTTTTACATTCTGCCCATCTTCTGTCTGCAGAATAATTTTATCCGCGTCCTCATCTTCCTCCTCTCCTGCGAAAAAATTTTTTATTTTTTCTGCAGTCTTAGCAAGCCATGATTTGTTTACCGGATTCTCTTCGCTTTGGCAAATTCCAAAAGATGGAATATTTTTGTCATCCCCAACCTCACAATCTTCTTCGTGCATCATAGGCTTCCCGTTTGTATACACCCCATGGCATATTGGCAAATTTAATCTCCTTTTATGCGTCCCGCAATTACAGTAAAGCTCCGCTCCCCGAACCAGATACGGGAACTGCACCTCTTCGCCCTCCTCCAATTCCAATTGGTCAAATAATGCCTGCAGCTCCATCTCATGCTGTTCCTGTGCACTTTCTGATATACCATTTAACTCTTCTGACGATTTTTTCGCATTTCCTGCCCGTGTCACCAATGCGCCATTCGCAAAATTATCTCCTTTTGACATTCAGCTCCTCCTATTCCACCTTAAGCTCTGCTAGTTTGATTCCTTTTGCACCTCTTCGCAAAATACTTTCTATAAAATCCAACCGACAGATGAGATAGTCTTTTTCTACTTCTGCCACTTCAAAAACCGGAGGTACATATTTTATCTTCTCTTTATCCAATATCAATTCCTGAATCACAGAATAATCATTATTAAAAACGGTTTCTTCTGAAAGACAATGATATCGGGGATACACTGGCATATAGTAAATTTCTGCAAAGCCATTCGCACCATCAAGCAAAACCATTTCTTTTCCTCTGACCGGCACATCATACATTTTTGATACATCCCAAAACATTTTTGACACCAGCAAAAACGGTTTTTCTATCACATCAGAAAACAGTGTATCCTGATTTTCTTCCAAAAAAAGAATGGTTCGCTCCGGTAACTTCGCCAATTCTCTTCTTTGAACTGCCTGATAATCCAGTCTCTCCATCCAGTTTCGGATCCTCGGCACCGGATTCCCTGTTTCTTCCCAATTCAGCAGATAATATTTCATTCTTCTTTTTCCCCCACAGCAACAATCCCTTTTCCCATATATTCCCCAAAGATCACAGTCATGTTTTCCTCAGCCACTTCCTGAAACAATGTTTTTGTCTTATTTAAAACCTGTGGCAGTATCTGCTTAAAAAACTGCACCAGCAAATACATATAATTTAACCGATAGCCGTCTATAAACTGCTGCAGCTCATATGTCTTTATCTGTGGTATCTTAAAACGGATTTCTTTTTTAAAGTACTCCACGTCCTGTAACAGGTACCCTGTAACAAATTCCGGTTTCCAGTATGTACAGCATTCTGCACTGTCCAAATAAAACTCTTTATCGTATAAATCAATTCGCAGCTCATAATTTCCTGTCAATACACTGCTTTGCAGATAGCTGATCCCCATTGTGCAAATCTTTCCTTTTCTATCAGCTTTTTGCATTTGCTGTGCTTTTTGAAACACTTCCTGCAGCTTTTCTTCCAGGCCTGTCAATATTTCTGTTTCCCCATCTTTATAATTCTTCATCAATTCTGGAAGCTGTCCCATAAATCTGGGTTCCATCATCCCTTTCCCTATTTCCATGATCTGCTGCTGTCTTTCCGTCATATCCTCTTCCTTTTAATGTTCTCATACAAAGTTTTGCTATTTTTACCCAAACCTCGTGCTTGTTATAAGGACAATTCATACTCCCCACAAGTGTCTGCTCTGTTGCTGCATAAAATAAGAAATTATATAGTTTTCCGCCTGCTGCATTATTAGAATATTCCATCCAATGAACTCTGATACCGTTAATATCCTCCTCCCCTTCCTCATAAAAAATGATTTCCGGTAAGATTCTTCTCCATGCCCGCTTGCAGCCCTGACAAATTTCTCCAAGCTGTCCCGGTTCCACTGATACATCAAGCAGCGAAAACGTAAAATCAACGTTTCCCTTTTGTGTACTTTTAATAATCTGTGGTTTTGGCTCAAATTCATATTTTTGTTCCACCAATTTTTCCGGTAAATCTTTCATAAAAGCAGGAATCTTTATACTGGTCGCTTTATCTGACATTATTACAGTCTGAAGATATTGCTCCGGCAAATCTCTTTCCAAATCAATCTGCTCATCAAGAACTTTCTCTTTCCTCTTTTTACGTTCACTCAATATCAGCTCATCAAGAAATTTTTCCATTATCGTTCCTCTGTATTATTGCATGTTTACACGTCCGCCCTGCACATTGATATCATCCGCAAGTTCCAACATGGTACTCCCCTGTTGAAATGCAATCTTTTCAGGCGCAGACATTTCCACTCCCTGCTCCATGCTGATAATTCCTATATTTTCTTTTGCCTTTATCGTAATACTCTTATCACTTTCTATCAGAATTCCCTCATCATCTACAATTTCGATAGACATTCCCTTATTATTCGTAAATACCAACCGATCCGGCTTAAACAAAACTTCTTTTCCCTGCTTATTCTTTATAGACTTTTCATCTGGATTACTGCGTGACGAACTGTTTGATGACTGTTCATTCACAGAACTATTCACATATGCCTCAGCTTCATTCTCATTCGGAAAATATAAACGGACACTATCGCCTTTTTCTGGCATACAATACCAGCCTGTCCCATCCGGTGAAGAATAAATTGTAGAATAAGCAAACCATTTCTGTCCTGCCCATCCTCCTGTTTCATCCTCCATCAGTACAACTTTTACTGTATCCTTCTTTACAGATGTCACGTTTCCCTTCAAGGATGCACCAATAATCTTCTTGTTGCCATACGTCATCTGCCGTAATTCTCCCTTGGTTTCCAGCAGATAGTAGTTATATATTTCGTTTCCTTCCCATTTCCGCTCCACTTCTCCAACAACATAATTTTTTCCAAGGAAGCATACGGCATCTCCCAGATAAAATATTTCCCGAGTCTTTACTTTATACGCCACAGCATCACTTTCCGTCATGCCGCAATTCTTCTTTATCTGATATTCCCCAATCAGATTTACGATGGAATACGATTCATAGGATAACAATTCATGCCCCGCTTCTTCTATAATTCCAAAAGTATATTTCACACCGGCGCTCTTCTCATTTGCCATTAATACAGTATTTTTTTGAGCTGCCAGACGCTTTGCAAATTCCCAGTCTGTCTCCTTATACTGAACAACCATGTTTCCTATGTTTCCTGCTTCCGTTCCCATGAGAAGCTTTCCGTCAGCGTATCCCTGTACTATAGTTTCAAGTATTTTCTGACAGGAAGTGGTCCCATTCTGATACACCCCAATATGCTCTCCCATATCCATCTTACCTGTCCCCGTTTTTAAAAGTGCCGTCAACAAAAATGTGTCCGCCTCCGCATGGATTCTCAAATCTTCAATATACCCGCAAAATAAAATATTCTTTTCTCCGGTTTCATCATAAAACCAGATATGCGCCCATGTTTCTTCCGATATCATAGCCATTAGCTGATCTTTTTCTTCTGCCGATATATAACCGGATACCTTAGCACAACCATGCTGATTCTTCTTTAATACGCTTTCAAATTCCACCAATGCCAGAACCTGAAATGGAGATGTTTCAATACGAACCGCTTTCATGCTACTCCTCCTCTACCTTCTTAATCGTCCTGATACAGTACATTGCAATTTTTTCCCACTCATCCTGCATTCCCAAAATACAGTTAAATGAACCATACAGCATTTTCCCTTCTAATGGAGTAATAAACATGATATTAAAAATATCTGCATCAATCGCCATTGTTTCATATGCAAGCCACGCTATTTTCCCGCCATCATTCCGTTCACCATATTGTAATTCCTGAAATTTTGCATTTACATACACCTGCTTCATGCTTTTAACAAATCCCTCTGCCGCCTTGTTTAACTGCCCCTCTGCAAGCGTCATGTCCATTAAATGAAATGTAAAATTAACCATGTTATTCTTATCCATCAATATTACCGGCGGTCTGTGCTTAGATGGATATTTCTTCCTGGCAACATAATCCGGCATATCTTTAAATCCTTCCGGAATTAAAATTTCCATCTGTTTTCTGAATAATTTTACCTTCTCATATACCATTTCCATCGTATCCACCTCATTCCACATAAATCATCTTTCTATCATAACCCTTACCTCGTCCGACGCCTCTATGTCTCAATATTCTTTCCAGCTCTGTATAAATCATATTGTTATCCCATACAGATAAATCTTTTTCACTTTCTTTCCTGTTTTTATCCTGCAAATATCTTGTAATAGCCTGACGCTCCATTCTTCCCTTATTACTCTCAATCATATAAGAAAAAATAAAATCAGAAGTCTCCTTCTCCTTCGCATTCCAAATTTCTTCCCCAAACTGCCTAACCACCACCGGATGCAGTGTTTTCTCCCCAACACCTGCCACCGTAGCATAAATCAGATTTATCGTATCGTACTCCGTTGACATATCCGCAAAATTCTTATAACTATCCCGCAGCACCGAACCCTCCCGCAGATAAAACCGACACATTTCTATCTGGTTCTCCCCCAGTTCCATCTCTTCGACCAAAAAGAATCTAACCCGGTATGCCTTATAGTCCAGATTTGTCTCATCCTCCAAAAATTCGGCTTTCAAAACCTGCCACCTGTTCTTCGGCTGATAATCCACTCTCTCCTCTTCCATCATCAGATAAATAAAATCGTGAAATTTCAACATCCCTTTCCCGATGACAAGCCGACCATCTTCTGCCCGTATATCACAGCCCTTTAACAGACCGTCCGTATACTCCGCATAATACAACTGCCATCCTGCATAGGTGTAATCCCTGATATCCCACAAACTTTCTTTTTTCAAAATACGCCTGCCCGCAAACACCGGAACCCTGATTTCCATGAAACTTCACACTCCTATTTCTTCCCGTCAAAAAAACTGTTCACCCAGTTATCACTCTCGAAACTGAAAAATTCTGCTTTCCCCAGATAAAGTTCATCCATTTTACAGTAAACCGGAACAACCTGAAATCCCCATTCCTCCTGTTCTGCCCATACGAAGAACTTCACATCTCCATTCTCAATACTGTCCGTCTCTTTCTGTAGAATATGGGAACCATAAACCGCCTCAATCTCCTCATAGCTTTTCTGTGAAAAATCTTCTTGCCTGCATACATACTGAAAACGGCAATGTTCCTCCCCGTCCGTATTTTTCAAATACAGCGGAAGAATCAAATCCTCCATATTCCTCGAAATAGTTCCCGCCGTATCCCAGTCTTTAAAACCATCCACCAGTACCACTTCTTTTCCATTATGGGTATAAGCGGTAATCCGATAGGGGAGCACAGCTTTTCCATTGTTCAGGTGAATATCTGCCAGCCCATATTTCCGGTCACGCAGATATTTCAGCGCCCCGTCCACACAGGTCATCTTTAATTCAAAATCTGCCGCATCAATATTCGCCCTTTTCCGAAACTGTATCATTCTCCCCGGAACGAACTCTTTTAACGCATCCTTGAACAAATCAATCTTGCAGGACTGCCCCGTCAGCTTAATAAAGGAAAAATCCTGTATTCTTCCGCTGTGGTATAATTCCTCCATAAATTTCTGTACAATGCCGTATATCTCGCCGGATAACAGCAGCTCTATCTCAAAATAGTTCATCATCACTTCCGGTATCATCTTTTCCACTGTAAGGCTGTTCCCTTTCCAGAAAGACAGTTTCCATTTATCCAATAAAACGGTATTTTCCCGCTGTCCTTTTTGTTCCGAAGTTACCGTGACCTCCAACGCTCCGACTTTTCCGTAAAATAATTTTTTTATCTGCTCTGCTGTATTGAACAAGGTATAAAAATTATTTTTCACCTTGTAATACTCGCTGCGGTTATATCTTTCAAAATCGGCAAAACGCGTCGGAAGTGTCTCTTCCGCTTTTTGATATTCCTGCTCTAAATACTGATAAAACTCCTTTACTCCATGCGAATCAATAAAACGGTAAATATCCGTATCCATGTATTCCAGGATTTCTTTCACACTGCTTACATTCTGATTTCCAGTTGCCCGCACCAGTGCGATTTTCAATATCTGCATAATGCGGTATGTCAGGTTATTTCCGCCAAAGTCCGTATCGCCGTTTTCGTATGTAGTTTCCATATAGATTTTGTAAGCGGCTCTGCGGTCCTGAATACGAAAACGATAAGAACATAAATCTGTTGTCCCTCCTCCACAGTCTATGATAAGCGCTTCATATTCTTCGTTTTCTTCCAAAGTATCCTGCTCTAACATATTCGAAATGGTGTTATATAATACAGCCATTCCCTCATCTAACATAATCTCCTGATTGATCATATATTCCGGCAGTATTTCCCGGAACATTCTGCGGAAATAATGCTTCTGCTTCACCGGACTTGAGATATGTACCTGAGAAATGCGGCATTTAAAACGGTTCTCCGTTTTTCTTATGATATACAGGAAAAATCGACGTAAAATCTCCGCCCGCTTTACCAGCCTCCGCCGTCCCTGTCTGTCAACAATTTCTTCCTCTTTCTCGTATTCCCCAATCCAGCGTTTCACATCATAAAAGACACAAAAACCCTCATCCACATAACTTGCATTTGCCAGCCTTATCGCATCATAACCGAACAGCAGCTTGTAATCCTCTTCTTCCACTGCCAATACTCCAATCACGCTAGGCAATAGCATACTTTCTCCGTTACCATCCTCAAAAGCTGTATAATTTATCTCATTTTCCCTGCAATTTTTTACCGCAGCCTGCTCTCCGACATTTTCAAAATAAGCAGAATCCAGATACACCCCGGCAGTGGTATTTACAGAACCAAAATCAATCGCCATGGGCAGCATCAGTGTGACAGGTTTTCTCACCACAAAATCAATCAGTGGTATACTGTAAACCTCGATATGCTCCGGCAATATTGTGTGCTCACCATAATACAAATGATACAAGCTCTCCGATGTCTGACGTCCCATACAGAAAATTCTGTAATCTTTTCTCTGTGTCTCCCGTATCTCTAACTCCGCAGCCTTGGTCAGATACAATTTTTCCTGTCTCTCTCCGTGCTCTTTGAGATTTAAAATCGCACAGAGTGTCATATCGCTTCCCATTAAAAAGGCATTTGTTCCTGACAGTTCTTTCTTATAAGGAATGGTATAGCCGTCATAATACTCGATGGACAGTCCCTCATAAGCTAAAATCTGGGACTGGCAGTATAATTCTTTGCAAGGCTTTATCACAATTCTGGTCTTTTTTAAAAATTCCTCTACCCGCTCTTCTCCCCCTTTTTTCTTGTCACAGATAAGGAAGTCCTGTCTTTTTCCCATGTAACGCATAATCGTCTGGATCAGTTCTTCTTTATCGAGAGGGTGTATCACACCATTCATAATCTTTTCACGACGGCAGATTTCCCTTAGCTGATAGGTGGTCATCAACTCCAGTTCTGATTTTTCATATTTCATTTCGTTTTTCTTTGTATCCGTTCTGGTTGCCTCCATACCTATCACCTCCACATTTATATTAAAAGTACCTTATCTATCACCATGGTTTCTTCCATATCCAGGATTCCAAAATGTTCCAGATAAAAGACTTCTGTCCTCATACCTATTGGCAAAAAGGTGTCTAATAAAAACTGAACCCGCTCTCTTTCTTCCTGTGTCTCTGCACTTCCAACGTAAATATAAAGCTCATTGGCACAATCCATGCTGACGTATATCATGGAATTTATATATATCTCCTGAAACAACCATTTGAAAATTTCAAGATAATTGCGGGAAGCCACCACATCCATGAGAGCCAGTACAAGATATCTTTTTTCATACCGTGAAAATAACCGCATTGCCGCCTTTGCCTTACTTCCAAACTGTCCGCTTTCCAATTCCTCTGCTAAGAACTTAAGATAGTAATCTTTTTTGCTCATGCCCATCCTCAAGTCCGTCAATGCCAGATAATGAAAGACTGTATCCACAAAGATTTCCCTTGTCTTTTCATATCCCTTTTGGTTAATATCCAATATCTCACTGAAAATATCAAAAAAGCGGTAAAATGGATTTACCTCTACAACAGTCTGCTCTACGGTCTGCGTATTTAAGTCACAAAATGAAACCTCCAGATATGGGCTTCGCACCTCTGCCACCTCATACCGCAAATCGGCTTCCCTGATTCCATTTTTTTCTGCTGCCAGCACAACCTCCCAGATATACTGCATACACTTAAACTCCTTTGTCCTATGTCCTGTCTCCCTGTCGTTTTACAAGGCTGTACCGCCTAACATAAAATGGTTAAAGGTGCGAATCCATCAGAATACCAACACACTTATATTCACAGACAGATAGCTGTATCTGTGACACGAAAAAACGTACCATATCTTCGCAAAAGTTCTTTTTCTGTCCCTTTCGTGTGAAATACAATGCCAACGTTTTTCTTGTCTCCATCGGGAAAACGGTATTTCCCAAAAATGGATTCATATCCCCTTCCAGACAGGACTCCGGTGGTGTTTCAAGCACCTCACACTTTTCTAACTCTACATAAACATTATGTTCAAAGCTCTGTACCATCCAAAACAACTCTGTCCGGCTGTCAAGGGAACTTTCCTGCCGTTCTCTGTAATTTTGAAAAAAACTGCTTTTTCTGCTGTTGCTTAACATTTCGCAGGTATACCCATGGGAACTTGTATCTGTCTTTTCAATGAAACGATATGCTTCCCAATCCCGAAAAGATTCTTTCAGCGACGTCATAATAATTTTATCTTTTTCATGCCTGACTTTAAGGACATCTTCATTGATTCCAAGCATATATCCGCTGTCCAAATCATAATTTTTCAAATCCAACTCATGCTCATAATATTTCTCATCCATACACGGGACCATAAATTTACGGCATTGGAATGTGAATTTTTCAATATTCCATAACAGAAGCATGTCATTTTTGATATCTTCCCCATAGCTGCCAAACTCTATTTTCAGACTGTTTATGTCCGTTTCCCCGTCCGTATCTATTTCATAAAATCTATCCAGATATCCCGTATTGACTGTTGTCCAGCATATCTTGTTATAGACGAATACCTGATACAGCTCCGACAACGCCTGCTGATAACATTTTGCTTTGTGCACCCGGACGGTATAGGATTTGCCGCTGTCATCGACCCCTTGAAAATCTGCTGCTTTTTCAAATTCTGCTTTCTTTTGATAACTGCCCGCAAAATAGATAATGCAGGGCATTGCTTCCTGCTTCTCCTGTTCCTTATCCTCCTGCAGTAATGCCGGAACAACCGGGTACAGTGTTCCGTTGATAGGGTCATAATCTTTCTGGGTGATAACCGTCATAGAGACTGCATATTTCTCATTTGGAATCTCTATTTCCCGTTTGATTTGATTTTCCAAATCCAGATACCGTTTTTCCATCCGTTCAAAAATGGGCACAAGACCTTCCAACAATATTTCCCTTGCGTCCTTCCGCTCGTCCAGATCCTCTATTTCTGTCAGCCTTTTTCGTATGTGCTGCTGTAAATCTGTAATACTTTCCACAATGTTCACCCCTCTGTGATCTGCATATCAATATCGCTCAAAATTCCCTCTATCCTCTGCACATCTTCATCACTCCCAAGTTCCTGATAAACCGATTTTGCAGACAGATACTGTGATTTTGCTCCCCACAAATCCCCGGACTGCCGGCAGGCTTCTCCCTGGCTTTCATAGGCAGCCGCCGTATTTTTCTGTTCCTCCTGTTCACTTAATTTTTCTTCTACGGCATCCAATTTTTTCTGTGCATCTTCCTGTCCCGCCGTATCCGCTACTTCACCATACTTGGCAACTGCCATCGTATAATAAACTTTCGCCCCAACATAATCTTTTTCCAGACATGCCTTATCTCCTGCTGCCACCATCTCCGCTGCGGCAACTGTCTGCTGTGCCTGACTGTCTGCTTCTTCCTGTGCCGCGCTCTCGGCATCTGCCTTTTCCTCATAAAGCTTTTCCAGCGAATCCATAGCAGTCTGTTTGCCCTCCGCATCATGTACGGACAACGCGGCTTTTTTTGCCAGCAGATACTTCTCTTCCGCCCCATCATAATCGCCCTGCTCTAACAGGGAATCTCCAAGGTTTATATAATCCTCCACCGACAGGAATACGCTGATATTCTCCAGCTTATTTTCTATGTAATCCGTCCCTACATTGTCCGCATATCTGGTGCGATCCAATGCAGAAAGATAGTATTCTTCGGCCGCTTCATAATCTGCGCTGCTGTAGCTTTCATCTGCCAGTATCACAGTCTCTATAACAAAGGAATATTCCTGCAGACGGTTTCTCATACTGCTGTCTTTCAGCTTTTCTGCCAGTTTCTGCGCCTGCTCGCATTCCTCCTTTGCCCTGACATAATTTCCGGTATTGATATATTCCACCGTATTGGTAAAATGATAATTCATATCCTCAGTACGCTGCACTTTTCTATCACGCAGAAACCACAGCACTACACCGATAACGATTGCCGCTATGACAACAATAACCGTAATCATCACTATTTTTTTTATCCGTTTCCGCTTCTCTGGATTTTGGTATACTTTATTTACAAAAATAACTGCCAGCGTATAGTTGTCCAGATTCTCCGGCTGTCTTGAAAGCAGTAAGTCCTCGATATTATCCACCGTTGTCTGCACTTCGTTGTCAGCTTCTGCAAAGACATCATCCAGTTCCGCCTCGTCCACATTCTCCCAGATTCCCCTTGTATACAGAGCAATCATGTCGGTTTCCGCCAGCTTTATCTTCTTTGAAACCACGGGCTTAAAATTTTTCTGTCCCAGATAGGCATAAAGATTATTCCTCTCTTCATGCTGCATCAACTCATCTTTGGCAATTTTCTCCTGCTCCACCATCTCCTGAGCAAGAGACATATCCCTCGTCTGACGGTAAACCGCCCCTCCCCGGTACATGCGGAGCCTTGTGTTCCCCACATACCCATATCTCATCTTCTGGTAATCCGTTACAACCACTGTAATAGATGCCTTTAACCGTCTGTCACTTTCTTTTCCTAACAATGCCCGGTTTGCCCGCTTTAACAATCTCTTTACAGCCCGCTTTGACAGAGATGGATTTTCCTGAAAACTAAGAATGACTGTCTCAATGGCAAGCCTTGCGCTTTCTACATCCGTGACCTCCGTAATTCCGTCTGCGATGACATAGCAGGCGAACTCATCTAATTCCACATACCCAAAATAATCTCTGTTTTTTAACCTGCTTCCCTCTTCGGAAATAAACCGTGCCTCAAAATCACTGTTCTGTTTTCTCATGTCATTTCTCCAACTCTTATCAGAATTACGCTGGCATTATCCTTATCGCCTTTTTTCTGATTTACCAGTTCCACCAAATCAAATGCCATTCTCTTACAGCTTTTCTTCCGGGCTAAGCAGTCTTCCATTTCTTTCCATGTCACGCTCTCCTGCATTCCATTACTGAAAACTGACACCACATCCCCTTCCTGTAAACGAACCGGCTTGTCGTAGAACTGTATTTCCTTAAAACCGTCTCTTCCCAGGTAATTGTAAATTCTTTTTTCCTGCAGCATAGACAGGGCATCTTCTCTTGTCAGAACGCCTTCCACATACTTATCCTGTGCCAGCACATCTACGGTGTGTCCCGTTCCAAGGGGAATCAATTCCTCATTTCGGAATACTGCAATCTTTACATTCCCGACAATCCCGTAAAACAGAAATCCTCCCTGTATCATAACGGCGCTGACTGCCGCCATTCCTCTTCCCTCATCCATCTGTTTTAAAATTTCCCGGTTTGCCGTCTGAAACGCTTTCTTAAAAAAATAGGACGGGTGGTCTGCCATGTTGTACGTTTCAAAAATTTCTTTAAAAACCCGAATGACTGTCTTAGCAGCAATTCTGCCGCCCGCTTCTTTTCCCATTCCGTCTGCTAAAACCGCCAGTAAACCATTCTCATTTTCTTCTATTGTAAAGTAATCCATCTGTATTTCACGGCTGCCGATGGTCTTGCAGGCTCCCGTCTCATATCCCTCTCTGCTGCTCCGGAATACCAGACAAAAACGGTACAAAAATGCAATTCCTAAGAAAGCGCATAAGATACAGACTGTCAGGTACGGGACACTCATTTATCGTCCTCCCACATATAATGCTCCCCGCAGAAAGGAACAAAAAGGAATGTGCTCTCCCCCATCTCAATCACGTCATATGCGCTTAACGGCTGCGGCAGATAGACCGCTTCACCGTTCAGATAGACCAGACCGTTGCTGTCTCCCGGTAAAATCATGTTCTCCCGTTTCTTCGCATCAAATACAATCACCGCATGATTTCTCCGTGCGATTTTGTTATCCCCCAGAATCTGAATGTCCATATCATCTGCCCGTCCCACAAAATTCTTTCCGTCCATGACCCGGTAATCTTTGCCTCTTCTCGGACCTTTTACGCATACAATCCAGCCGCAGACCGGATTCTCCTCCTCCAGAAAAAGAATGTCCTCAATTTCTTCCTGCGATTTTTCCACTGACTTTTTTTCTTTCGTGGCTGTCTCAATATTGCAGTACGGACACACTGTTCCATATCTCCTGCTTGAAAAAAGATGTCCGTTCTGACAGCGAATTAAATTTCCACTCATGTTTTTTCCTCCATATGTACACGCTATTTTGCCCCTAATCTGGTATTCCCGATAAAAATAATATCGCCTGCGTTAATCCGGCAGGGATGCTCCCTTGACACCTGATACACTTTGCCATCCTTCGCATCCTGGATTCTTACGCCGTTTCTGCTTCCTAAATCTTCAATATACCACTGCCCCGCCGCATAATTTAACACGGCGTGCTGACGGTCTGCCATTCCGCCATACTCTGTATTCTGAAGATTAATGTCCACGTTTTCCTTATGCTCGTCCCGTCCGATTAAAAGGGACGTCTTTCCGCCAATATGCCAGGCTGATATTTCTTTTCCCTCTTCATCTAACAGCAACAGTTCCTGTATTCCCCGCCCATTTCCTCTTTTTTTCTGTCTGCCGGACAGAGAATCCGTCACTGCCAGCAGCAAAAATGCCAGAAATACAATCCCGCAGACAGCCATAAGCGTATCCCGCCCCCTGCTCTGCTCCATATATGTAAAACATAGAATTATAATTGCAGCGGAAAGACTGCATATCATCATGTCCATGAAATTTTTCTTATTCATTTTCACCTCAATATCACCGCAAATCTGCGTCTGAAAAATCAAATCGTCTTTCTCAACGTTTCAATCCCATATAACGTTCAAATAAATCTGTCACATCCATGGGATTAATCTTTTGTTGCGTGCGATTCTCCTTTTTCTCACTCTGCTTTCCCATGGAAAAAAATCGTTCAAATTCCTTTTCAATATCTCCCGGATCAATCGTTCCTCCTCCGGTATTCTTTCTGCCCGTCCCAGCACCGTTCCTGCATGTCCCAGCGCTGTTCCTTCCTGCCGCACTTTTCTGTTCTTTCTGCGCTGCCCTAGCGTTGTACTCTTCCCTCTTTTGTTTATCGCTCAGAATCCGGTATGCCTCTCCGATTTCCTTAAACCGTTCCTCTGCCCGCTTATCTCCCGGATGTGTATCGGGGTGGCATTCTTTTGCCGCTTTTCTATATGCCTTTTTTATGGTGTCCTCATCAGCCGTTTGCGAAACCCCTAATACCTGATATGGATTCATATTTGTTCCAACCTTTCATTCATGGCAATAGAAAGCCCGTAAAATGCGCTTTCTATTGCCGATTTAAGGCGCAGGCTGTCCTATTTGCTGACAATCTGCGCCCTGCTGTTATGCTGAATAATTTCCTTCTACCGCTACAGAAGCGATTTTGTCTTTCTTCTGTCTGAGTACTAATGTGAAGGTTCCGGTTCCCTCTACATCGCCAAACTCTTCTTTGTAGTCAAGCACGAATGCGTTTGGGAAACAATATTTTCTCTCCATTACACCGCCTGCCACATGCTCTACTGTCACCTTCCGATAACAATCCGCTTTCTCCGCCGGAACAACGGACCATAATGCCAGCTTCCTGGTACTGTCAGTAATATCCCCGTCCAAAGCCGCTAAAATCTTTCCGGTAATTACCATAGTTGCGCCGACATCCTTCGTTCTCGCATTAGAATCCAGCGGAATATCAGTAGTAACCTTTACGCTTCTGACACATTCCTTCGCCACTTCAAAGCTCTCGCTTCCTTCGACTTTTACTAAAAATGACATAATTTCCTCTCCTTTCTTTATTCACCGTAGCCGCCTTCGATCTTCACCGCATCATTCTCGTCCTTTTTCTGCTTGATGTGGAGGTAAAATGTACCCACACCGGTTTCATCATCCATATGCTCCTCATATTCCATGACAAACGCATTGGGGATTGTGTACTTTCTTACCACCTGTCCTGCTGATACAACATCGATCTGTGCATTTCTGTAGCAGTCTGCCTGCTCGGACGGAACCTGAGACCATTTGGATAATCCAAGTGTTCCGTCTTCTCCGTCTGCTCCCACCTTATACAACATTTTTCCGGTAATCTTTACTGCAATGCCAAAATCTGTAGCCCTTGCGTTGGAATCTGTTGCGGAATCGGAACTGAACGTAACTTTCTGGATAGTTTTCTCGTCCAGATTGATGTTCTCTGCGCCTCCACTCACTGCTAATCTAAAACCCATGTTCGTTTCCTCCTTCTTTTCTTTTAGACTTTATTTAAAATGTTCTGTCCTCGCTGTTGACCCGGTTAATCTCGATTTCGAGATTCTTCACGTTACCGTTAAATGCGATATCAAGCGTGCAGTATCCCGCTGCCTCGTCGATGGAATACCGGATATCGTCTCCGTTTCCGATAATCGCATTGATGCAATCCTTCTTCTCCATCCATCTGCTTCTCTGGCTGGTAGGCTTGCTGGAGAAAAACTCCACAATATTTTCCTGCTTAAAATCGCCTGTCGCTAAACGCATCACTCTCTGAATGTAAGTAGTCACCTGTGTCTTATAGATTGGCTCATAACTCTTTCCGTCTGTCAGCAGGTTACGTGCCTTGTAGACCATAATGTTCTGGATATTCATATCCTTAAGCACTGCATTTTCGGAAGAAAATACAAATCCGAAATTCTTCCGGTTGATATCGCTCTTGATATCGTTGGTGTATCCTGTAATCTCTTTTGCCATGGTAGTCCGAACCTGCAGTGCGTGATCTCCTGACTCAATGTCAAACCGGACACCCGGAAGCTCATCGTCCACGTTTTTCTTAAACACTTCTTTTAAGTAGTCCGGACTCTGGTAAGCTGCCACCAAACCGGCTGCCACATAAGCAGCTCCTATGTAGACACCATCAATCCAGATTTTCATAACATCTTCTTTTTCTTTAGACAGCGCTGCCGTATTCTGCTCTGTAATGTACATTTTGTTATCCAGAATGACGCCGGACTTGTCTTTTGGTATTACGGTAAAATTCGGGATACAGGGAATTGCATATTCACTAAAAGGCTTGCCAATCAACTGCGTACATTTTGTTTCATATTTTTCAATTCCCTCTGTCGCCATAACATTAAAGGTGGTCTTGTCCCCCGTCTCATAGCTGAAGAAACACTGCACTTCATAATCTTTCAGCGCATCCAGAATCCGAACCAGCGATTCCATGCTGTTCACATCCTCTTTCTCTACGTTCTCATTTCCTTTAAAACGCTCCTTTACCGCCTTCAGCTTAGAACTGCTGTTTAAGGAAACCGACGGAACAATGGCATACCAGATGGTATTCTCAAAATCATTTTTTGCGTTTACCGTATTGAGATATGCTAAAAGTCGCGGAATGTTGCTGCTCTTTGCCAGCATATCGTTGCTCACATTCGATACCACCAGAGAAGGTTTCATTCCCTTGCAGTTTCTCGGATACTGCTCGAAGAAAGCCCATACCCCCATGATTTTTTCCACCAACGGTTTTACTGTCTTGATAAAATCATCCTTGCTCCGCTTGTAGAACTCAAGGTAAGAATTGTAGTTCGCTACTTCTTTCTCAATATCTACCACACTCTCCATCGTAGATGCCAGCGGACAGAAAGTTCTTGCAACCAACGACATAACATACTCATTTCCGTCCTCGTTCAAATCCATATAGTCTTTCTCGATTGCCTGAATCAGTCCGGCGTTGGCATTGTCGTCTAATACCATCAGCTCTTTTTTGTTTTCCTTCGGCGCCTCTAAAATCTTAAGTTCTCCGTGTTCATCCATACTGAGCACGCCAATGCTTAACGGCGCTTCGTCTTTTTTCTTCTGTCCATCGCCCAACAACAGCCTTGTCTTGATATCCTCTATCGCAAGCGGCAGCATTGCCATTACATTGTTGTAATTGACACTTGCTTCTTCAAACATCAGATTCAGCTTATCTGCCGTATCTAACTTCTTCGGATCGCCGTCCTCAAGTTTCGCATATTCGCTGTAGGTATACTGAAGTTCTTTTCGGTTCTGTCGGATATCGTCCATGACCTTTTTGGGTGAAATCATATCCGTCAGTTTCTCAAATTTAAAATCTACGTTGATGCTTCCCTCCGCCCGCTTTGCCTCAACAAGCGTCATCAGCATTTTCAGATAATCATTCTGGCGGTTCAGATGAATTTCACTCAGTAACTCATCTTCAATCGTTTCAGGTTTTTTCAGCGTATAGATTACTTTCTGATTGTTTGCGTCAAAATACGAATACACCACCGGCTCAAATTTCTCCAAAAATTCGTCAAAACTTCTCACCAGCAAGGCATCGTTTATTTCTTTGATTTTGTCGTCACTTACGCTGTTTACCCCCCTGACGTCTCCAACAAGTGTCAGAAGATTCAGCTTTTCCGGATTGATTTCCTCAAAGAGAATCGTCCTGTTTGTCTGTGTTATTGTATTCACTTTGTTCCTCCTTACCTTTCGCTTGGTTTCATATTTTTATAATGAAGTTCAATTTCTGTTCCTCCATTATTAAAAATCAGCAATATTTTTTCTCCATAGTATAAAGAATACTTTCTCTCCCGTTTCAAAATCTGGTTTTCTTTTACGATTGTTGCATAACCACTGTTTTTGAAACACAGTGCATGGTCTTTTCCGCCAGTAAACCTGATTTTATCTGCATCCGATAATTTATAGTCAATCCCGCAGCGGTCTTTGATCCAGTCAAAGGATATACTTTTTCGTGATTTTCCGAATAACTTAATACTGCAGGGCGCAACGTCGTCTTCCTGCTCCCCCTTTAACAAATATACCGCCAACTGTCCCGAGAAATCATATTTCGGCAGCACAGGAGGTTC
>OLNQ01002097.1_pt1 | contig 17916 bp, 16 predicted proteins | sample 1672821 | NCBI WGS metagenome assembly OLNQ01 (sample SAMEA3136727, study PRJEB25190) | human gut metagenome | biome: human gut; feature: human-associated habitat; material: faeces | place: Austria | collected 2013 | reverse complement strand
CAACGGGATGACCGCAGGCAGAGCAGAATTTAGCGGTATCTGAGATTTGATGACCACAATTTTCACAGAACATAGATCTGAACCTCCTATTGACTTAAACTTGCTTCAAAAATGCCCCCGGCATCTGGAGGATGCCGAAGGCGGATGGTCGAATTAGTTGCGGGTGCGGGAGAGCTGGTAATCCAGGCTCTGTTCAGCCGTGAGCCCCTTCTGGATAAAATGTACCAAATTCGGGTAAAAGATGTAGATACGTGATCCGTTCGGTACGTGGCTTATGTAACCGGCGGCTACGAGGTTGCGGAGACTGTGGTATGTTATATCATAACCTTCGCTCCGTGCACGACGTGCGGCACCTGTTAGTGTAAGAAAATCCTGCGGCTTATTAACCATAATGTTTCTCTCCTTTCGTAAAATGATGGAAAGCATAGGTGGCTTTTCATAATAAGCATATCTTTTTGAGATATAGGACTCTTAAAGGGCGATTAAGGGTACCAGGGAAGATCTGGCATTTTTGAGAAGTCATAACGCTCCAAAGAATGCAAATCGGGTTGTACTTCCTCATATTGGGCGTTTAAAGGGGGAACGACATAGCCGCAGTTAAAAAATTGACTCTGGTCACGCAGCGTGATAGCACTACAATCGATGTATCCACAATCGCCGGAGTGGCAACATGGAGGCGCTGTAAAATAGATGGCGGGCCTCATAGTTGATAGCAGATCAGAATACTCTAGGGAGACAGGATCGTTAAAAAATCCATCTGGGATGTTCATGATAAATCCTCCTACTTGTTTATTTAATAATAGATGTCGGAAGGCTGATGCTTACCTGAATACAGTCGGAGCTGGGTTGGAGCGAGTCTCCGATGTACGTGAAATCGGATAACAGAAGGCACTGACCGACCTTCAGCTTTTTAAGAAGCTCGACCGTTCCGGAACGCCGAACTGATTCGGCTAGCATCTCGGAACAGGCTCGAATTTCCGTGAGCGGCGGTTTGAAGAAAAGCTTGGTTCCAGTCTGACTCAACGCCAACTGCTCATCTGGAGCAAAGCACTTCAAAGATTGTGAGATTAGCATAGAGCCGATTGAAAACTTGCGGCCTTCTGTGATAAGTCGGTTAAGAACCGTGCCGCGACCAAGCCTAAGATTCTGCACTTCATCAATCATGATAACGATGGGAATCTGCAGCGCACGAGCGGAGCGAAACCAATCGTACAACAGAAGTTCTGCCAAGGTAGTCCTGATTGTATCAGGATAGCTGCTCACATCAAAAATATGTATATGAGGCGAAATCGGAAGGGAAAAGCTTCCGTTTTGGCGGCGTTCAAACACATCATGCTGGAGAAGCGGCTCAAGTCGATTTCCCAACATGCGGACATTTGCAGAAGTGGAACTTTTCAATGCCTTAAGAATGCTTGGGAAGATATGGGGACAAATTTCCCGGCGCTCCACAATCGTTTTGACCTCGGCTGTGAGCAATGCGATTTGAGCAGGGCCAAAACGATTATTTTGTCCAATGATCTGGCAAAGACCATAGGCCGTGTCATAGGGGGACTCTGTATTGCTTCCACAAGGTTTAGGATTGAGAATGTCGGTGGCCACAGGTTCATTGTAGAGATCATGCCTGATTGCCAGTGCCTCAAATTCAGAGGACAGCGGTGGGCAAATGTGATCAGGCGACAAAGTGTGTCCAAGGTCCAATGCGAGCAAGGGGGTTCTTTGCTTAGCGAATTGAATTGCCATGCATTGCCCCGCCGTGGATTTTCCGCTGCCGCTTGATCCAGTAAGGAATATACTGGAAGGATCAACTCCGGGGTGAAGTTGAAGGTGGACCGGGAATTTTTCAGCACCTTCCTGATACGTGCCAAGGAATGCCTGGATTTCTGGCCTTGAAATCATAAGATAACCTCCTTTAGGTTGAAATAGTTGTAATGTCACGACGACCATATCCATTCACAAAGCTGCGATTAATTGATCGAAGCCTGACATTTTTGGAATGCCCGGTAGAGAGCGTGAGCGTCTTTACAATAGAGCTCGAAAGAATGCCAGCTTCAGTCAACTGAGCCAGAACGTCAGATGTAAGAAATTCCGGCATGCGCTTTGCGACCAAACGTTTCACAAGATCAAGGGTGAGATAGAGCTTATACTCATCATATAGTACCTCCTTTTCTTTGCAATAAGTCTCGTCTAAGTCATCAATGTCCCGGAATCGGATGGTCTGTTCGCGTGCAGCTGCATAAAGGGCATTGCGGAAGCAATCCGATGCGGTTGTGTTTAGCATAGAATCCCACCGGGAAGGATAGTGATCGAAGGCGGTTTTATAAGCATCTCGAACCTTTTCTTCGGATAAAGACGCTTTTTGAGAAAACGTCCAGCAAATGATTTCGCTTACAGCACGTAAAACGGCAATTTCCTGACAAAAACTTGATCCTTCCATTCTGTCACGTTCCTCCTTATATGCGCGATACACGCGGGAATCAAATTCGTTTGGATTGCCCTCTACCAAGGAAATCAAATCACCCCATGTTACAGAATCTACACCGGTAGTAGCGGAGCAAGCCTCTGCCGGATTTAACTGGATCGGAATGCAATGCTCACGAATCTCCGGCGTCAATTCTTTTGCCTGAACAATGTAGATCGAACGACTCGTGCTTCCCTTCTCGGCTTCATCGGAGAGGTAATCATAATTCGTAGCTTTCTGATACCGGTTGGACGCAAATCCACCACGGACATGGATGAGCAAGTCGTCTCGATGATGGTTCAGCTGCTTTTTAAGCTCGGCGAGCTTGCAATTGAGAGTGATCTCTGTTGTGATCGAAAAACTCTCAGAGATCACAGCAAACGGCTTAGTCGGCTGCATGTCTTCAGGAAGACGTGTCTTCAAGAAGGATAATCCGATGACCGCGGCCATCATCATCTGGTCTTCGGATGTCAGAGCATCAGGACGAAGAATCGGACTATCCAGCGGCGCCTCACATCCTGCCGACTCTTTGAAAAACCATCTTGAGGCGTTGATATTCCACCCAGGTATAGGTTGAAAATAGATCTCGTGCTTACTCAAAAGCTGCGCAACGAGCATATAAAACAACCGGGGACCATCTTTTCCACAGCGGAGTGTGCCGCCGCTTTTGTAAAATCCTTGAATCAAAGCGTTCTGCTGAAATTTGTCATCGGCAACACGGAAGCCTGAAAGTGTTCCGTTAGGAAGTCTGTACTGGACTTCAATGCTCTTAGAGCCGTCCCGTGGATCGATCACATATCGAGCAGAGAACTCTGTACAGTCTGACACGGGCTTGACAACCTTGTAGAATTCTCCAAGATTGTTTTCCTTAATGAGGTAATACTTTCCATCGGGAAATTCTACGAGACTCTCTGTTTTATATGCGGTGAATTCTCGCAGGTAGGCGCGATTAGCTGCTTTACAAAGCGGATTCTCCCTTTGCTGCTGTAGAGACTGGTTCGCACTTTTCAGAGCAACGTTTTCCTGCTGCAGAGCAGCGTTTTGCGCCTGCAGTATGTTTACTGTCGATAAATCTACATAATTGCCACCTCCAAATGTGAAAGCTGGCTGCGGAACTTGCGGCGCTTGATAGATACTCATGCCATACATCTCCCTTTTTCTATATTTAGTTTTCAAGGATCAACTGCTACGTTTCCTTCGTAGCAAGGTGCCGGTGCCTCAAGGGCTATGCTGTATTGTAAATCATCGTTATACCTCCTGCCGGTTATGTGTGCATCGAGTGAGCCTTGTTTTGCTTGGCTCAGACCCCGGAGCGCTTCCGGTGACCATATTGTACAACAACCTTATTACAATATGAATCAGGAATATTTTTTGAATCTAGCTGCTTAAATGGTATTGTAATTGATAAAAATATGAAATATAATGAAGAAAAGAATACGCTTACGATAGTGAATTTGAGAGATTAAAATTTAACAAACAAAAAGTAGTAAGAAAGGACGATAAAAAGTTTTATGTTGGAGACAACAAATATGAGCGCAGCAGAATTTGCGGAGCGCTTAGCAGAGTCGGCAAAGATAATCAAATATACCTTCCGGATGGAGATTCCTAAAGAGGAACAAGATCTCCAAGATAATCTTGTTGCGTGTTCCCTGGATCAGGCTTATAGAATGGCAAAACCACTTTTTTTGGATCGATGGAAAAATCACCCATTTTTAATAAACCCAGAGTTCAAGCAGGAAAGCAACCAACAAGTCAAATCAGAGAGTGGCTCGGAGGCCAAACTGAATAGCGACCAGCAGGCCAAACTGAATAGCGACCAGCAGGCCAAACTGAATAGCGACCAGCAGGCAAAATTGAATAGTGACCAGCAGGCCAAACAAGAAGAAAGAAAGAAAAGTTTCAAAGAAGAGGGAGAGAAGATTCTTTGCGATGCTGCAGTGGCTGAACTGTACTGCATAATTCGTAAAATTATCGGCGAGGAAAACCTCTTGACTACGTATGCCGCAAGCGAGTATGCATTTTTTGATCCAAAGGCTTTCGGCACAGAAAAGGTTGACATTTTGAGTAACTTTGCTACAGGCATGGATGACCTTATCAACCGAAAAATCTACCGGTTTGATAATACTCAACCGCTTACATTTGAAAAAGAGAAGCTGAAAACCGAAATTTTGGGAGAAAAACTAAGTAGTCGAAATCAATCATTGAAAACAACCACAAATAATGTGGATGCAAAACTTACTGCCTTCTTGCCCGGCTATCGAAGTTTCTTTCAGGAAGAAAAAACCGACATTTCTATCTCTCCCAAAAATCAGAGAACTATTTTAAAAAGTAGCGATTTGGATTTAATGGTGATTCTGAAACGCTCTGCTAAAAAAATGGATATCTTGGAGAACATTCAGAAAGCCAGAGAAAACCATACTGTGTTGAGCATGCGGCAAATACAAAATCTGCAGATTTTGCACAAGGAGTTAACTAGTCTCTATGAGCAGCGATATAAAAAGAAAGAGAAATATATGACAACAGTCAAACTCGAACATCTGACGGCCGCGGATAATCTGTACATTCAAATGGAACTTGAACGAAGTATGAATTGCACTATGCTAGCAAATCTGCTGAAGAATTTTCAGAAATTTTCAGATGAACAAACCATTGTAATGTTTGCAGATCCAGCATCTATAAGGCTCTTTAGCCGTTGTTTTGAATTGGGAAATATATACAATAGGACGGAAGTTTTAAATCTAACTTTTCAGGGATTACAGAATTCGTCAACATTATTAAGAGATCCCGATTCTTTTTCGATGGATACTTGGGAATATGATGTTAGAAACGAACTGGAAGGTAGAATGGTCGGTCTCGAAGAAGAAAAAAAGATATCTTTTTTTGAGCAATGGAAAAAAGTATATGAAGAAGAAATGGATAGTTGGTCGAATTGGATCTTTCCATTATTTATGTCTTGCTTTTGTGTTGTACTGAATGAAAATATTAGAAAGCAACAAATGACATCAAAAGAAGATGATGAAAAGGCAATGCAAATAATGTACATGAAATTGGCTGAATACATTAATAAAAAAGACCTCAAAATGGATACGATGGTGATAGACGATAGTCTTTTGGAGGAAGCTAAGAAAAGTTCAATTACAAAGAAAGTAATATCAAACTATATACTGAGTGCGATGCAAGAAAAGGATAGAATGTCGATTCCGGTAACAATAAAAGAAATCGATGAAATTATGCCGAAAGATCACAAGGATAGAGGGGAAAACTACTATTTGAACTATGCAATTATTCAATTTCTGAAAAGAAATCGTTGAGGACTAGTTCAAAAGATATGTACTAAAAAGAGAAAGTTTGGGACGCAATCCTACACTTCTGAAAAAATTTGAGCGTTAAATGCTCCCTAATATCAAGAAAATGGGAATTTTCAAGCAAAATTTTTTTGAAAGTGTAGGAACAAGAGACACATAATAGCTTTTTGACATAAATTCAGGGCGATCACGCAAGTGGTCGCCCTTTTTCTGTATCTGGTATGATTTGACCTTCGGCAACATTATAGTAACTCACAAAAGGAGGATTTCCCATTATGTTTGATTGCTATGACACTCTGATCACTCCAGAAGAAGTTGCCGATATGCTGGGATGTGGTATGAACACCACCTATAAGCTTTTGAAGTCAGGAAAGATAAAAGCCATGAGAATCGGCCGATCTTGGAAGATTCCCAAGAGAGCAGTGCAGGAATATATTGTACAGGAATCTCACATGAAATCAGTTGGGTGGTAACATGAAAAAGCCCACATGGATGGTGTTCCATGTGGGTTTTCTATTGCTTGAAAGTAGTGCTTGATGGAGTGATGTACATACGGGTAATCCAATGTTAATGCTAAATAATGTAAGGAGCAAAAGGAAGGTGGAAGTTAATCTTTATTAATGACACTAACATTAGGATAAAGCGGCTGAATGGAATAGTTGTAGTACAAACAGTCGCACAAGAGCAGCCGAATGTGTAGTGTATATACATTTGGCTATTCTTGCTAGGAGGGGGAGGCGGATGCCGTCATAAATAATATTTTATTCTATAAATTCTCATCTATATTTTCAATGATATTAATTTATCTTTATGAAATCTATAGATAGAAAGAAGGTGATTATAATGGGAAATATCTTTAGTATACGATTGACAGATGAAGATAAAGTTCATTTACAACAGAGAATGAATGAAACTGGTAAAAATGCCACAGAAGTATTTAAGAGTGCAATCTACTTTACTGAAATAGATGCAGACCTTGTTGATGAAATCATATCTAATATTGGATATTATGCGAGTGAAAAAAATTGGGAAGGAGTAAAAGAGGAGGTTCATAGGTATGTGTTATATCGAACTCAAAAATGATAAGTATGAAACTTTGGAGGACTTAAAACATTTATTGCAATATATTCTTAGATTAGATAAGACAGCAGAAGATAGTCAAAGAGCGAATACTATAACAAATACCTTAGCAGGTTGTCAGCCAGCGATGATTCCCAATGAATATTTGTGTGATCCGAGTTCAGTTTATCATCTGATGCTTTTTGAAGTCAGGAGAAGACATAAAGGTATTCCGCAGTTTGCAAAACACCGCATTGTTTCCTTCGCAGCAACAGATTGTATTTTGCCACAGGATGTAGTATCTCTAGCAGAAAGAATAGCAAGTATCTATGCGAAGAACGGTTATATTACAGCCTATGGAATTCATGCGGATAGATTTAATGTACATATTCATTTTGCAGTTTGTGCAGTATCGTTTCAAACACAGAATATGTTTCATATTCAATGGAAATCTGAGTGGAAGATGCTTGTAACGGTAACAAATCAATGGAAATCTGAGTTCGACGAACTGCTTCAAAATAATATCCAAATGAGGCAGTCAAGAGAAGCTGCATTGTATGGCGATGATATCGTTCGATACGGAAGCATTTCTCTGACAGCAAAAGGTCAAATGAATCAGAACAGAAAATCAAAGCGCAAATAAGAAGGGAGAATACAATGGATAAGTTTGATGAAAAAGTTATCGGTTACGAATCTACGAAAGACATTCTGCGTCAGATTCTGGATATTCTAAAAAGGCCGGAGGTTTATAAAAGAAAGGGCATTTCTATTCCAAGAGGGCTGCTGATGGAATCTGATCCTGGTCTTGGAAAAAGTCTGCTGGCATCTATCCTGATGGAGGAATCTGAACGAAAGCCCTTTGTTTTTCGTAAAACCAGTCAGGAAAACAGTTTTCTGGATGAATTAAGGGCTGTATTTGCTATGGCGAAGGAGGACGCACCTAGTATACTGCTCTTAGAAGATTTGAACCTCTATGTAGAATCCACCTCTCCCTATGCTCCGGAATGGGCTTGTCTGCAAGCCTGTATTGATGATGCAAAGGACACAGATCTTTTTGTGATTGCTACTACTAACGATACAAGGTATATGCCACCATCCCTGTTGAGACCGGGTAGATTTGATTATGTGATCTATCTGCAACCTCCGATTGGAGAGAATGCAGAGAACATTGTCAGCTACTATCTCAGGGATAAAGATTTGGCAGAGGATGTGCTGATTTCAGATATCGTCAAGGCTATGCCCAAGGTAAGCTGTGCTACACTGGAAACGGTAATGAACCTTGCTGCGCTGAATAGTGTCTATCAAGGTCATGAGCACATCCAGAAGGAAGATATCACAGAAGCTCTTCTTCAGGTGGTATATAAACTCCAAAAGACGGATAAGGAAACCGACTCCACAGAGTTGCAGAAGATTGCAGTACATGAAGCTGCCCATGCAGTGGTCGGAGAAGTTCTTCACCCCGGAAGCATTGGAATTGTCACGATTCGTGGAAGTCGGGGCGTGATTGGTGGTATGGTAAATGGCTGTGCTACTTATGCACAAAATGAGGAGGAATTTCTGGATGAAGTAACCAAAACATTGGCAGGCAGAGCGGGTGTGTCTCTGATCTATGGTGTTATGGATATTCAGGCATCGGCCGATATAGAGCAAGCAGATAAGCTCATGGATATTTGGCTGTGTCACTTTGTAGGTGGTGGCTTCGTAGGAATTGAATCAGGGGACAACAGAATGTCCGAGCAGAGACTTTCTTATAATGAAGCCATCAAGTCAGCAAAACTGGAGGAACTTTACCGCAGAGCCTATAAGATTCTTCATAATAATAAGGAATTTCTGCTTGCTGTGCAGCATGGTCTTCTGGAACATGAAACGCTTTTGAACAGTGACCTTGCAAAAATTCGGGAATCTTGTATCTAAAACCTATTATTCAAAATGATAAAACGGTCAAGTCCTTCATGGGCTTGACCGTATTTTGCTGCGGAATAGTTGGATGTTATCTTATATAAGAAGCTACAAAAATACAGCCCGTGAGTGAGACGCGAGTGTCGAAAGTGAATTTTTGCAAGCGCCCCTATAGCACACCCATTCTGAAAATGGGTGTGCCGTGAGAGGGTGCTCGCGGAAATTCGCTTTTGACACAAGCGGCTCACGAGCGGAAAAAATTTATTCCTCTTCCTTTATATATAGGAAGGAACGCAGCATTTGAGAGACCGCTGTTCTTTGAACAGGAGAGAGTTTAGCCCATAGATCAAGAATTTCTTTTTGATCGGGGGTTAAGTAAACAGAGTCTTCCTCCTGAAAGAACTGGGAAAGCGAGATACCAAGGCCGGAGCAGATTTTCTCAAGAGAAGCTACATTGGGTTGAAGATTCCGTCTGCGCCAGGTAGAAATGGTAGATTGTGTCAAGCCAGAATTTTCTGCGAGGGCATACTCAGACCAGCCACGGGAAAGGCGTTCCTGTTCAATGCGGTCTAGGATATCAAATGTGGGCTTCTCTCGTTCCATGGTTCAGCCTCCTTAGATAAATCGTAGTGTGTACTTACGATTTTATTGTGGTGAGACTTGACCGATAATTATATAAGTCGTATACTTTTGACAGTATATATCGAAACAAGGGCGAGCATTTTGGAAAATCGACACAGGAATTTCAAAGAAAAAAGAAGATGGACAGCTTCTGTCTAACACCCTTGCTATAATGAGAACAAAGGAAGAGCGACCTTCCGTAAAGGATGTAAAGCATTCCGATGAAGTGGAAAGGGAGAATTTTGCAATGGAGAAAACAGAGTTCCTTCCGAATGTTTAGACCGAAGAGAAAAAGGAAAACGCAGAATCTGTCCAGAGCGGCGCAGCAGACCCAGATGGACAAGTTTCAGGCAGCGCAGGGACATGGATTTGCCGCAGAGCAGGCGAATAACCTCCATGATTTCCTGACCGGTAAAGATACAAAGATCGTTGGCGGCGATAACGCCAATGATGGCCCCGACCGCATGGTAAACGGTGTCAACATCCAGACCAAGTATTGCCATGATGCAGCTTCTTCTGTACAAGCAGCATTTGAGAACGGCCAGTATCGTTATGTCAATGCCGCCTGGCAGATGAACACGACCCAGACACTGGCAGAAAACCGGCTCCACAAAATGGCAGACGATGAGCACCAGCATCAGCAGAATATGACATCCATCCGGCAGGAGCGTGCCGAGATGAAAGTGATGAAAAATGAACTTGCAGAACTTATGGGAGGTATTGAATCATGAGCACTGAATTGACTGTAATTCCGTCTTCCGCGTTGACAGAGCAGGAGCAGGCAGATTTGAACGCCAGCATTGATTCTATCATTGCGGCGCACAAGAACAACCGGCAGGAAATCAACCGCCTTGTGTATGAGAGCGTTTCCGCCATGACGGACAGCGAGGGCTATGAGCAGGAGCTTTCCAGCCGGAAGGGTCTGCGCCGTTTTTGGGGTGCAATTACCGGCAGCAATAAGCGCTTGCAGGATAAGATCAACAGCAGCCGTGCAGCAGCACAGTTTGCTGCCCAGACTACCCTGCAGCGACTCTCCGAGCAGAATCTGCTGACCTTTGACCTGATTACTGCTGTCAATAATAAGCTGAACGCCTCCATGACGGCTGTGGAGGGAGAAGTTAACCAGATCTATGCGGCGCTGATCCAGTTCTTTAAACAGAATCGCAGTGATATGATCCAGATGGAAAACCGTGTGGCGCGGCTGGAACAGAACGTCAATCTGCTCAATTGGCAGAATTCCATTGAGTATCAGATGTTGGATGGCGTAGAATATGTTGATCTGGACGATGCTTCCAAAATCGTCTGCATGGTGCGTGATTTCTACGATATCACTAGCGGTGAATGGCGCACCTCTGACCTGCTTTTGCTGAAAACGGTCATGAGTACCATTGACATTTCTCCGCGTGGAAACATCCGGTACTATGATTTCATCGTCCGTGTGGCTGGGGATGAAAAGCTGCTGACCAAATTGCTGGGCGGCAAGCACATCCAGCGTTTGCCTGAAACCTATCTGGTGCCGCTGTTGGGCATCAAGAAACTGGAACTGCTGGATACCGACGAAGCCTACATTGTGGACACCGTGGAAAATTCGCTCCAGAGCGCAGGCGTTGTCGCAGACCGTCACAAGCTGGAAAATAATCTGGTGCAGAACTATGTGGCGCAGGAATCGCAGGTGAATCTCGATATCGAGGTCAACAATTATGACCTGACGATGGAAATGCTGTTCAACCTCCGCTTCGCGGAGGATTCCGGTTTATTCCAAGAAGAGGTTGTGCCCGAAGTGCAGGAAGTGGAACCCGCAGAGCAGGCAGAGGAAGGCAAGGCCGCAGAAGAAGAGTTCCTGAAGGCAAACTTTGGAGAAAGTGTTCCGCAGTTGGAAGACCTGTCCGAAAAAGGCTATGCCCGCGCCAATGCAATGCTTTTCTGGGCGTATTATTTTGGGTACGAGGATTATCCCAGTGACCTGCAAAAGGCGTTGGAATATGCGAAAAAGGGTTCTGATGCAGCAGACCCAATCTGTGGTCTGCTGTATGCGGCTTATTCGGATATTTCGCAGGATGAAAAACTTGAACTTCTCCGCAAGGTTCGGGCACAAGTTCGCAAGATGGCGGATGCAAATGATAGTCTTGCAGCGCTTGTACTGGGTGCGTGCTATTTCCAAGCCCGACAGTATGACGAGGCGGAAAAAGCACTCAGTTCGCATGAAAAAGCTGGTGGTGTATTGGCCTATGAAATGCTCGGACTGATGCAGCAATACGTAAAGCAAGATGGAACAGCTGCGAAGGATTGCTATGAAAAAGCTGTAAAAAATGGAATCTATCATGCCTATGTTTTGCTGGGAGATTTGTATATGGGCAACTTCAGAACCTACTCTGACTCAGCTTCAGTAATGCACAACGAGGAGAAAGGGTTTGCGAATTATAAAAAGGCTGTTGAGTACCATCAAGCAGAGGGAGCATATATGCTATCACTATATACTTTTGGTGATAAAGAAAATTATTGGGCGGCAATGGCGGAAAAACAGGGCTACAAAAAAGGTATGAAGTCGTGGACAAGTGATATTGAAGAATTTAATAAATAAAATAATAAGAAGATAGTCCTTTATTGTCCATCTTCGTTGCTATAATGAAAGCTAACAAAGAGGAGGACAAGCCAATGACAGCAGATACCTTAAAAACCACCCGCGTGCTGGAGCTTTACCAAGCCTTTCTTTCCGGTAAGCTCATCAATAAGCAACAGGCCGCAGAGCAGTACCATGTGAATGCCCGCTCCATCCAGCGCGATATTGACAGCATCCGGGATTTTCTGGCGGAACAGTGCGCCAAAGAAGGCATCGTCCGCAAAATCGAATACGACAAAAAGGAAAACGGCTACCGTCTGGTCACGCAGGAGATCGAGCGGCTTTCCAAAGGTGAGGTGCTGGCCCTGTGCAAGATTCTGCTGGAAAGCCGAGCCTTCACCAGAGAACAGCTGGAAAAGCAGCTGCAAATCATCCTGAACCTCTGTGTGTCCCAGAAGGAAAAGGCAGAGGTCGAATGGTTCATCAGCAATGAGCTGTTCCATTACCACGACCCAGCCCATGCAGCCATTGACCCGGATAACCTGTGGATGACGGCGCAGGCTATCCGAAATCAGTCGGTGCTGGAAATCGAGTATCAAAAGCTGAAAGACCACCAGATCGTAAAACGGACGGTTGAGCCGGTGGGGTTGATGTTCTCGGAGTATTATTTCTATCTCATGGGTATTATCACAGACCACTCCACCAGAGAGGCTTTTCATAAAAAGAATGATCCTTATCCCACCATTTATCGGCTTGATAGAATCCATTCCATCAAGGAAACAGGAGAAAAGTTCTCTGTTCCTTATAAAGACCGCTTCAAAGAGGGTGAGTATAAGAACCGCACACAGTTCATGTTCGGCGGTGAGACGCAGACCATCCGCTTCAACTACTATGGCCCCTCGGTGGAGGCTGTGCTGGACAAGTTCCCCATGGCAAAAGTCGTGGACAAACAGGAGGGCGTGTGCTCCATTGAAGCAGAAGTCTTTGGAACCGGCGTGAAAATGTGGCTGCTTAGTCAAGGAGGCAAAGTCAAAGTGACTGCGCCGGAAACGCTGGTGCAGGAGATGAAACAGGAAATTGAAAAGATGGACGATCAATATTAAGGAGGCTGTCTTACGAACAAGGAGAGCGAATAAAACTAAACTGCGAAATGAACCGAAAGGAACACACTTAGAAAGCAGGAGGTAAAAGAAAATGGCTAAAACTATCAAGTTCAATCTGATCTGTGACAACACACCGGTACGCACGATTGAAGATCTTCAGAACAATTTTTCCATTGAGGATGTGCTGAACTATTACCGCAATGGTCTGCTCTGCCGCTGGCTGAAGGTGCGCGGCTACGAAGAAGAGCTGAAAAAGGTGGAAGAAATCCGTTCGGAAGATTCCATGGGCATCATCAAGGAGTTGATTCGGATTTTTGAGATTCCCTGCGACCCGGCAGAAGTAGAAAAGAGCATTTACATCCTGAAATATAAGGTGGAAAGCGAGAACGAGAACGAGCAGTACAAACAGGAAAGTTATAAGGTAGAAGGCATCATTGAAGACTATCAGCAGGGATATCGGAGCCTGCTCAATACCATTTTCGAAAACCAAAATGATGCTGCACAGATCAAGGCGGCTATTCAGGAGATCGTAGAGAAATACGAGTGGGTGCTGCAATATGATTACCGCAGGGTTTTAACGGAATTGACTGACCAGAAGATGCTTCTGGCTGTTATGTGCTTCCTGATGAATGAGCAGGCGCGTGAAGTTTGCTTTGCACCCGACCCGGAGAATCTGACCTTCCCGGCAGGCTCTGACAACTATGTGCTCTATGAAAAAATTAAAACAATGCTGGGACAAAAAGAAATTATGGAAACACTGGGTGACAACCTGAAATCCTTTTCTGGTGTTACAGACGGTTATTGGAAAGACCTGAAGCCGAAGGGACAGAAATACATGCTGCTCAGTATTGGAGTCGGCGACTTTGCCCGTTCTGCTGGTGTGATCGGTGGAGATCTTGGCAGTGCTCAGATCAACGGCAAATTCCCCGTTGTGGACGGCATTGACTATAAGAGCAACTCTTCCATGCGCACTATGCTTTACATGGAGGTGTAAGGATGAAACGCAGTGCAGAAAATATCCTGGCTTCCTACATTGACGCGCTGCACCCGATCATTTACATTAACCACTTTGATTTCAAGGTGATCGATGCAGCAATTGCGCACGTTGGGCAGGGTGCAAAATGTGTGGAGTTCAACAATGCGCTTGGACTTGTGGACTTTAAGACCAAAAGCCCTATGAAGGGCTGCTCTCTGGAAGAATTTTTGAAGTTGACCATGGATGATGGGTTCGAGCAGCAGACCTTCCTTATTCTGAAGGATGTCCACCGGGAACTGGATAATCCCAAAGTAATTGCGTACCTGAAACGCATTGCGGAAAACAACCTCTATAACGAGAATTACAGTGCTACGATTTTTATTGTCTCAGAAGTGACGGTCATTCCGCGTGAGCTGGAAAATTACATTACGATTTTTGATATCCCGCTGCCGACCATTGACGAAATTCGGGGCATTATTCGTGCGTTCATCACAGATATGGAAATTGAGGTGGATGCTGACACCATTGACGAAATTGCCCTTTCGTTCAAGGGACTAAACGAGTTCCAGATCCGGCAGATTCTGACGTTGGCGTATCAGGACGGTGGCTGTATCACACGAGGAGATAAGGCTCTGATCCTGAAGGAAAAGGAGCAGTTCATCAAGAAATCTGGCATGTTGGAGATCGTTAATTTCAGTGAAAGCATTGAGGACATCGGCGGTCTGGAAAATCTGAAAGACTGGCTGTACCGCAAGGCGTTTATCTTCCGGGAGCTGGACAAGGCCATCAAGTTCGGTGTGGATGTGCCCAAAGGCATTATGATCATCGGTATGCCTGGCTGTGGTAAGAGTCTGACTGCCAAGGCGACGGCAAGTCTGTTTGAGATTCCGCTGGTGCGCCTGGACGTGGGACGGCTGCTGGGCAAGTATGTGGGTGAATCCGAAGAAAATATGCGGAACGCGCTCAAGCTTTCGGAGGCCATCAGCCCGTGTGTGCTCTGGATCGATGAAATTGAAAAAGCCTTTGCCGGTGTCGGCGGCGAGGGCGGCGGCAACGATGTGACTACACGGTTGTTTGGTCAGTTCCTGACCTGGATGCAGGAAAAAGAGAACACGGTCTTTATTGTGGCGACCGCAAATGATATCTCCCGTCTGCCGCCGGAATTTCTGCGTAAAGGCCGCTTTGATGAGCTATTTTTTGTGGATTTGCCCAATGGAACCGAGCGCCGGAAGATTTTGGAAATTCACTTGAAAAAGCGCAAAAAGTGGAATGAGAACATTGATTCCATTGCACTTATCAAAGAAACAGAAGGCTACAATGGCGCAGATTTGGAAGCTGTGGTCAAGGATACCATTGAACGTGCCTTCATCGAGGGCAGAACGACCATTACTACAGCCGATTTGATCCGCTCCATCAAGGACACCAAGTCCATTTCCTGCACACTGAAAGATAAGATCGCCAGCATCCAGAAAACTGTGGAGAAGATCGATATCAAGCCTGCCAGCCTGGACGACAAGAAGGAAAAAGAACCGGACCCCTCACAGGTGTATATGAAGGCTGCAAAAGCAAAAGTATAGCCGAATCCCTTGCGGGCGTGTGCGGAGGCCGCAAAGGTAAAAGCGGAACCGGGAGTAAAAACGGCTGCGAGCGTCACAAGCGCAACTCGCGGGTTATATGCTGATATATTTGGAGTACTGATGGAAGAGCAGAAAGGAAAGCAGCAATGAAAACGGTTGTGCAGCCCTATGATGAAGAAGTGGATGTGACTGTTCTGGAAGTGGATATGCCGGAGCCGGAACTGTTGGAACAGAAAACCGGTTCACCGGAGGTCACACCGGAGGACTGGGAAAAGGTCAAGCCGATCTACACGGACTTTATGCAGAGCTATACCAGCCACCCGGAACAGCCGGTGGAGCAATGGCTGGGTGGAAAGCTGCAGGAATATCTGCCGGAGGAACCTTCGGAAGAGATCCATAAGATGACGGACGAGATCGTTACCACTCTGCACCGGAACGAAGCGATGCACCAGTCCCTGCAAGAAGCTGTTGCCAATGGCCGCAGCAGGGAGAGCTGGTTTGCCGCGCAGACCCAGAAATCGGTTTCGGCAATGTCAACGCAGGAAGCATCGGTCTATTTGGATGGGTTGGATAAGGCGCTGGATACAGCTAACGAGCAGCTTTACCACACTATTAACACCAAGGCTGGTGTGCCCAGCCAGAACCCGAATCTGGACGGGTATATTGCGGAACAGTACCATGCACAGACTTTTAACCTGAATGCCGAAGCAACAGGAAGCGAATATCGTGCTAAGGTGCTGGAACCGGATGGTGCTTACGGAAAAAATTCGGTGGATGTCGTCATTGTAGATGGCGAAGGCAAAATCGTCAAGCGGTATCAGTGCAAGTACGGGCAGGATTCCCACGCAACGGGGGAGATGTTTGAAAAAGGGGACTACCGTGGCCAAGGAAAACTGATCCCGGACGGGCAGGAAATCGAAAAGAAATCGTCCAATGTCATTGAAGCGCCGGATGGAACCACCAGCAAGCCTCTGAGTAAGGAAAAAGCCAAGCAGATGCAGGAAGAGGCCCAGAGCGGCAATTGGAGTGAACTGAACTGGAACGAGTATCAGGTCAAGGATCTTGCCATGGGCATCGGCAAACAGGCGGGTGCAGCAGCACTGCAAGGGGCTGTGATCGGTGCAGGTATGACTGTGGCACAGAAGGTCTGGAACGGAGAAGAAATCGACGGGCAGGAAGTGGTGGAGGCTGCTCTGACCGGCGGTGCCGACTTTGGCGTAAAGGCAGCAACGGCAGGTGCGCTGAAAGTGGCTTCAGAAAAAGAGATTCTCTCCGTGATCCCGAAGGGCACGCCCGCAGGCACTTTTGCAAATATCGCATACGTTGCGGTGGAAAATGTAAAGGTGCTGGGCAAGGTTGCCACTGGGGAGCTTACCCTCCGGGAGGGTTTTGAAAAAATGCAGGAAACCACGGTGTCAACCGTGGCGGGCTTGGCCTCCATGAGCAAAGGTGCAGCGATAGGCGGCGCTGTCGGTCTGGCATTTGGTCCGGTCGGTGCAGCAGTTGGCGGTTTTGTCGGAGGAACCGTTGCCTATATGGCTGGCTCCAAAGTGGGCGAGCTTGCGGTAAAAGGAGCACAGAAGGTTTTTGAAGTCGGAAAAACCGTTGTGAAAAAAGTTGCACAGAAGGCTGCCGATATAGGGTCCCGAGTGCTGGAGCATGTTGGCAATTTAGTCAGTAATTTCGCTGGATTTTTGGGATTTTAAAAAGTTCGTTTTTGGGGTGTAAATAAAAAATAAACAGTGCGGGGTGACATGATGCCACTCCGCACTGTTTTGCTTAGGTAAAGGACTTGAGCACTTCTTTCAGTGCTTCACGCTGCTCCGGGGAAAGCTGAGCCAGAAGCTTCAAAAACTTCTGCTGTTCCTCTGGGGTGAATCCGTTCTCCGGCTCAGAATGATTTTGGCGGTTCATAAAAGATACTTGCTCCTTTCGGCAAATCCTGTTCAGCCATCAGTTCAGCTCGAATCTGACGCTTATACTTATAATAGGTATTCCGGGCAAGACCTGTGAGCTTCATGCACTCGGCATCGTCAAGTGTGCCGCCAAAGGTCTTGCAATGGGTACGGATGATCTGTTTGGCTTCTCTGGCTTTCTTTGTTTCAAAGCCGACACCCTTTTTGCGACCAACCTGCTTGCCGTTCAGCCGGGCGGTCAAAAGGCCCTCACGGGTGCGCTGGTGCAGATCGGCAACTTCTTTTTCGGACTGCTCAAAGACCAGTTTGATCTGCTCCTTTGCCAAGGCCATCAGATACTCGTTGATGCCCTTCAAGATGAAGTCCACATTTGTCCCTGTCATGGCAATGCTGCCGGACAGGGCTTTTTTGTAGGTCTCGGTGTCGATGTGGTGCTCTTTCA
>OLNQ01002092.1_pt1 | contig 17949 bp, 15 predicted proteins | sample 1672821 | NCBI WGS metagenome assembly OLNQ01 (sample SAMEA3136727, study PRJEB25190) | human gut metagenome | biome: human gut; feature: human-associated habitat; material: faeces | place: Austria | collected 2013 | reverse complement strand
CTGTACAAGAGACAGTCTCTAAATAATTATGAATTCCGAATTGTGAATTCTGAATTTTTACTTACCTTTGCACCCGATATTTCAAAGGGGTGCCTTACTGTCAGGCTGAGATTATACCCATTGAACCGGAGACGGGTAATGCCGAGACCGGGACGAAGCGTAATCAACAACACATACCCCTTTTCAGTCCATTAACTCAAAAAGTTTAACGATGAAAAGGATTTTTCTTTCACTTGCGGCCGCCGCGCTCTGCTCGGCCGCACAGCTGCGGGCTGAAGAGAAGCAGCCCGCCAACCAAAACGCCGGCGATTCGGTCAGAATGTACCGCTTGCAGGAGGTCGAGGTGACCGCCACGCGCGCAACCCCGAACACCCCCGTGGCCTACTCCGACATCCGGCGCGAAGAGATCGCCCGCAACAGCTACGGAACCGACATCCCCACGCTGCTGGCCCTGACCCCCTCGATGATCGCCACCAACGAAACGGGCATCGGCATCGGCGGCACGGCCGTGCGCCTGCGCGGCACGGACCCGACGCGTCTCAACGTCACGATCAACGGCGTGGCGATGAACAACCCCGACTCGCACTCGATGTACTGGTACGACACCCCCGACCTCGTCTCGGCCGTGGGAAGCATTCAGGTGCAGCGCGGCGCCGGCATCTCGACCAACGGCACGGGAGCCTTCGGCGGAGCGGTCAACATGTCGACCGACGCCCTGCAAACCGAGTTCGGCGGCGACGCGTCGCTCTCCTACGGCTCGTACAACACCAACAAGCAGGCCGTGCACATCTCCTCGGGCCTGATGGGCGGCCACTGGACCCTCGACGCGCGGCTGACGCACATCGGCTCGGAAGGCTACATCGACCGCGGAGCCACGGACCTCAAATCCTACATGTTCCAGGCCGGCTACTACAACGGCAACACGATGCTCAAGCTGGTTTCGTTCGGCGGCAAGGCCAAAACGGGACTCACCTACACGGGCGCGACGAAAGAGGAGATGCGTCTCAACGGCCGGAGGTTCCACACCGAGGGCATGTACTACACCTCGAACGGACCGCACTCCTATTATTATATGAAGGACGGCGAGCGGCAGCGCGCCACGGTAGACTATTACGACGATCAGACGGACAACTACCTGCAAATCAACAACCAGCTGGTGCTCTCCCACCGTTTCAACGAGAAGTGGACCCTCAACGCCACGGGATTCTACACCTACGGCTACGGCTTCTACAAACAGTACAAGGACGACGCCGACCTCTGCGAATACCTCAACCTTCCCGCCGGGCTGACGGCCGACGTCAGCGCCGACCTGATCCGCGAGAAGATCATGCGCAACCACCTCGGAGGCGTGAACGCCGCGGCCAGCTACACAACGCGGAAGCTCGACCTCGCCTTCGGCGGTTCGTGGAGCTACTACACCTGCCCCCATTGGGGTACGCTGGACTGGGTGAGCGGCATGGAGAAGGAGCAGATCGGAGGCCGCTGGTACGACAACGACGTGCGGAAGCAGGATGCCAACCTTTTCGCCCGGGCGTCGTGGCTGGCGGCCGAGGGGCTGCGGCTCTTCGCCGACCTGCAATACCGCTACGTCAGCTACGAGGCGTGGGGCGTGAACGACAACTACATCTCCGCGGAGGACGGCATGCAGCCCATCGACGTGGACAAGCAGTACCACTTCTTCAATCCCCGTGCGGGCCTGAGCTACACGCTCGCCGACCGCAACGAGTTCTACTTCTCGTTCGCCGTGGCGCAGAAGGAGCCCACGCGCAGCGACTTCACGGACCGCCACATGTTCGCCGAGGACGACAGCTACCCCTCTTCCGAGAAGCTCTGCGACTACGAGCTGGGCTACACCTACACGGCTCCGCGGCTCCGGCTGGGCGTGAACCTCTACTACATGAAATACAAGGACCAGCTCGTACCGACGGGCATGGTGAACGACGGCTACGACGCCCTGAACGTCAATGTGCCCGACAGCTACCGCCGCGGCGTGGAGCTGACGGCCTCGTGGCGGACGACCCGCTGGTTCACGCTGGGCGCGAACGCCACCTTCTCGCAGAACCGCATCGAGAACTACATCGACGCCCTGTCGGGAAGCCCCACCTACGGCGAGAATCTGGGCGACAGGACCATCGCCTACTCGCCCTCGGCCATGGGGGCGCTCTTCCTCGATTTCCACCACAAGGGTTTCCAGGCCTTCTTCCACACGCAATGCGTCGGCAAACAATACTTCACCAACAACGAGGTCGAGGCCCTCTCGCTCGACACCTACTGCGTGACGAACCTCAACCTGAACTACACGTTCCGCACGCGCGCGGCGCGCAGCGTCTCGCTGGGCCTCCAGATCAACAACCTCTTCAATTCGGAATACGAAAGCAACGGATACGGATACTCCTCGATCTGGGAAGGACAGCGGACGGACATGGCCTTCTATTTCCCGCAGGCTCCGCTCAACGTGCTGGGTAACGTGACCGTACGCTTCTGACCGCTCACAGCGGCCCCGGGCCGCACAAGACACGAAAACGATGGACTGGAAACTCGCCCTGCAACTCACGGGGGTCGCGCTCGGCCTCCTCTACCTCTGGCTCGAATACCGCGCCGACATCCGGCTGTGGATCGTGGGTCTCGTCATGCCCGTCGTGCACGGGGCGCTCTACTACAAGGCGGGGCTTTACGCCGACTGCTCGATGCAGGTCTATTACGTGCTCGCAGGACTCTACGGATGGATCGTATGGCACAACGCCCGGCAGCGGAACGCGCAGGCCGCCGGCACGCCGGAGAAGGCCGCGGCGATCGGCCACACGCCGCTGCGGAGGATTCCGGCGCTCGCCGGGGTGTTCCTCGCCGCGCACGGGGCGCTCTACCTGCTGCTCGCGCGCTTCACGGACAGCACCGTGCCCTTCTGGGACAGCCTCACCACGGCGCTCTCGATCGTGGCGATGTGGATGCTCTCGCGCAAATACGTCGAGCAGTGGCTCGTGTGGCTGGCCGCGGACCTGGTGACCGTCGGACTGTACCTCTACAAGGAGATTCCGTGGACGGCGGCCCTGTACGCCCTCTATTCGGCCCTGGCCGTGGCGGGCTACCTCCGCTGGCGGCGGCAGGCGGCCGGGATGCGGCCGTAACACGATGGGAATGCGGCCGACACGACCGATGCGGCCAGCGGTGCGCCCGGCGGAATGAGGCCGCAGCGGCCGCCTCCGAAACGGTGCGAAACGAAAAATGCGGTCGCAATGCGAAACAGGCGATGCCGACAGCCGGCATCGCTTGTTTCATCTGCGGACTTTTCGTACTTTTGATTCCAAATCACGACCCGAATGAAAAAACGCCTGCTTTCTTTCCTCCTGCTCGCCGCCTGCCTGTCGCCGGCCGCAGCGCAATCCCCGTTCGAAAAGACCGTAGAGCCGCTTCCCGGCGAGCGGTGGTGGGGCGGCTTCGTCGCCCTGGGAAACCGGATGCCCTATCCGGCGGAGCTCGCCGAACAGGATCTCGCGCGAATCAACTACAACAACCAGTCCGTGCCGCTGCTGCTCTCGTCCGAAGGCCGCTACGTCTGGTCCGAACACCCCTTCCGGTTCCGGATCGAGCAGGGGCGGCTCCACCTCTCCTCCGACCACGAGGCACTCGAGGCCGTGCACGCCGGAGAGAGTCTCCGCGACGCCTATGCGGCCGCCTCGGCGGCCCACTTCCCGCCCTCGGGAACGATTCCCGCCGAGCTGTTCTTCTCCATGCCGCAATACAACACCTGGATCGAGCTCATGTACGACCAGAACCAGCGCGACATCATGCGCTATGCCCGCAAGGCTGTCGAAAACGGCTTCCCGCAGGGAATCTTCATGATCGACGACAACTGGCAGAACGACTACGGGAACTTCGACTTCAAGGCCTCGCGCTTCCCCGATCCGCGGGGCATGATCGACTCGCTGCACGCCATGGGATTCCGCGTGATGCTCTGGATCTCCCCCTACGTCTCGCCCGACTCGCCCGAATTCCGCGAACTGGAGCGGAAGGGCTACCTGCTCAAAACCCGCCGGGGCGACCCGGCGATCGTCCGGTGGTGGAACGGATACAGCGCCTGCTACGACCTGACGAACCCCGAAGCGGTGGCGTACCTGCGCGGGAAACTCGAGGAGAACCGGAGCAAATACGGAACCGACGGTTTCAAGTTCGACGGCGGGGACGTGGCCTACATGCAGGCCGAACCGTATCTCTACCACGACCCCGAAGGCGACCCGAACCGCTACATGCAGCGGTGGGCCGAACTGGGCGGCACGTTCGCCTGCAACGAGCTGCGTGCCTGCTGGAAACTGGGCGGACAGCCCGTCGTGCAGCGTCTGGGCGACAAGGACTACTCGTGGCGGGCCCTGCAACTGCTCATCCCCGACATGACGGCCGCAGGACTGCTGGGACACCCCTACACGTGCCCCGACATGATCGGCGGCGGACAGTTCACCTCGTTTCTCGGGGTCGAACGGTTCGACGAGGAGCTGATCGTCCGCTCGGCGCAGGTGCACGCGCTGATGCCGATGATGCAGTTCTCCGTAGCGCCGTGGCGCATCCTCTCGCCCGAGAATGCGGCCGTCTGCGCCCGCTATGCGCAGTTGCACCGCCAATTCGGACCCTACATCCTCTCGCTGGCGCACCACGCGTCGAAGACGGGCGAGCCGATCGTCCGGGCGATGGAGTACGCCTTCCCGCACGAAGGGTTCCTCGAATGCCGCGACCAGTTCATGCTGGGCGACCGCTACCTCGTGGCCCCGATGGTCACGCCGGGGACGCAGCGCGAAGTGCGGCTGCCGCGGGGCATCTGGCGCGACGACCGGGGCGAGACATTCCGGGGACCGAAACGCATCGAAACCGACGTGCCGCTCGACCGCCTGCCCTACTACGAACGGATCCGATAAACGACTGCATACATGGACAACAGACACCTCTTCCTGAGCGCCGGCAGCCTGCTGCTGGCAGGCACGGCCCCGGCGGCCCGCCCCGCGAAACCCAACGTCATCATCATCTACACGGACGACCACGGCACGCTGGACATGGGCTGCTTCGGCGCGGCGGACCTCCGCACGCCCCACATGGACTCGCTGGCGGCCAGCGGCGTGCGGTTCACCCAGTTCTACGCCGCACCCGTCAGCTCGGCCTCCCGCGCGAGTCTGCTGACCGGGCAGTTCACCCGACGCGCCGGACTTACGGGCAACGCCGGCTACACGGGGCTGCCGCTCGGCAAGGAGACGCTCGCCGAGCGGATGCGCGACAACGGCTACCGCACGGCCTGCATCGGCAAATGGCATCTGGGGTCATGGAAGGAGTACGCCCCCAACAGCCGGGGATTCGACTATTTCTGGGGCTTCCTGGGAGGCTGCATCGACAGCTACTCGCACTTCTATTACTGGGGCGGCCCGAACCGGCACGACCTCTGGCGCAACGGAGAGGAGATTCACGAAGAAGGGAAGTTCTTCGCCGCCGAGACGCTGCGCGAAGCCGAAGAGTTCATCCTGCGGGACGGAGACGACCGGCCCTTCTTCCTCTACTGGGCCGTCAATATACCCCACTATCCGTTGCAGCCGGCGAAGAAATGGCTGGACCACTACGCCAACCTGCCCGCCCCGCGGCGCATGTACGCGGCCTTCGTCTCCACGTTCGACGACTACCTGGGCCGGCTGCGCGCATTCCTGCGCGAACGGGGGCTGGAAGAGAACACCCTCGTCATCCTCCAGTCGGACAACGGCCACAGCACCGAGGTCCGCACCTTCGGCGGAGGCGGTTACTGCGGCGACTACCGGGGCGGCAAGTTCTCGCTCTTCGAGGGCGGCATCCGCGTGCCGGCCATCGTCTCCTGGCCCGGACATCTGCCGCAGGGCGAGACGCGCGACCAGACGGCCATGAACATCGACTGGTTCCCGACGATTCTGGAGCTGTGCGGGCTGGACGCCTCGGGAATCGACGTGGACGGCCGGAGCCTCGTACCGCTGCTTCGGGACGCCTCGGAAAAGTCTCCGCACGACGTGCTGCACTTCGATTTCGAACGGCAGTGGGCCGTGCGGCAGGGCGACTGGAAACTGCTCTGCAATGCGATCGACGTACGGCCGGACGACCGGAACGAAACGCTCGAAGGGCTGTATCTCACCAACCTCGGAATCGACCCCACGGAGTCGGAGAACCTGCTCGGCGAATACCCCGAAAAGGCGCAGGAGCTGCTGAAGCTCCGCGAAGCCTACGTCGCCTCGCTGGAGGAAAACGACCGGCGATAGCAGGCCGTTCCGGCTGAAAAGCATCGCCCCTACCGCGTTGCGGCAGGGGCGATGACATAAGGAAAAGGACGGAACGGCCTCCCCGCAGGAGCGCCTCCCCGGAATCACTCGACCTCCGTCAGATAGATGTTGCGGAACTCCAGCGGACCGCCCTCGCTTTGCAGGGCGATGTAGCCCCGGGTGTTCACCCCGCTGCACTCGTTCTGCAACACGCCGTTGACATAGACCGTGATGCGGTCGCCCTTGCAGATCACTTCGGCCTCGTTCCATTCGCCGGCGGGTTTCTCCGAAGCGCCGCCCACGCGTTTTTTGACCGGAACGCCGCCCTCCGGCGATTCGACCCCGGCCATCGTGGCGCCGCCCAATCCCAGCAGGTCTCCGGCATTCCCGGACTCCAGCTGGCACTCGATCAGCGAAGGCCAAAGTTCGTCGCCCTCCTGGATGCGCTGGAACAGCCCGCTGTTCGAGGGCTTCCCGATCCAGCGCCACTCGGCGTGTAGGCGGTAGTCGCCGTACTGCTCGGCCGTGCGCAGGAACCCGAAAGGCTGTCCCGCCACGCGGATGCAGCCGTCCTGCACGGTGAAGACCTCCGCCGCAGCGGGGCCGCCGGCCGTGACGCAGACCCATCCCGTGAGGTCGCGGCCGTTGAAAAGTTCGGTTTTCGCGTCTCCGCCGCAGGACACCGCCCCGACGGCCAACGCCAGCAAAAGGATTTTGCACTTCATACGCATCTGTTATTTTTTGGGTTCGGAAAACAATCGCGGGAATCATTCGGGCAGTCCGAGCTCGCCGATACGGGCGAGAATCTCCTCGCGGCGGGCCCGCGGCGTCACATTCCGCCGCACGACCAGCAGGTAGGAGTTGCGTATCTGCGCGCGGATGAAGGCATCGGGCAGGTCGCCCGTCGTGCGCACGTCGTTCCACAGACGCTTGTTCGTATGCCAGGCGGGCGTCACCTCGTCCGGATAGCGCTCGCGCAGCAGCAGCGCCTCTTCGGGATCGCACTTGAGGGCGATCCGCTCGAATCCGACCATGTCGGCGAAGGCGTACATCCGGCCGCCGACCTTATAGACGAGCGTCGTCTCGTCGAAGGGCGTGCACTCCTCGGTGAAGGGCAGCGAAAGACAGTAGTCGCGAAAAGCCAGAACATCCATAACCGGTCGTGTTGTGCGGTAACAAATATACGCAATATTTTTGGCACACGGATTGCGATCCGGGGAATAATGAACCAACATCAATTCGGAATATGAAAAAGATTCTCCTTTGTGTATCCCTGCTGGCGGTATTCGCCGCAGGTTTCGCCGGCTGCTCGCAGCGCCGGGAATGGAACCGCGAAGAGCGCAAGGCCATGCGCGACGCCCTGCGCAGCTACCGGCAGATGATCTACCTCGACGACCTGACCGATTCGGAGTTCGTCCTCTTCTCGGACGGGGTGGCCGGAGAGCTGGAAAACGCCTATCCGGTGTACACCACCTTCATCCAGATGCCGGGCGTGAACGACACCGTGGACATGTTCGTCGTCACGACGATCGTCGAAGAGCTCGATGCCGACGCGCACAACATGCGCCATATTTTCCCCTACGACTACCTCGTGGGGCAGGGCGTGCTCCCGGCCGGACTGGACCGCAGCCAGCAGAAAGCCTTCTACACCTGCCTGGCAGGCAAGGTGAACGCGACCTACTCCACGATGGAGCAGTTCTTCAACGCCGTGCTGGCCGACACGACCGACCTTTCGCAGCTGCGCCGGCTGGAGGGACAGTGCGCCGACGAGCTGTTCGACTGGACGGTGACGGAGATCGACGTCATCGAAAGCGTCCCGGCCCGATAGCCGCCGGAAGGAATACGGAAAACCGGGGCGTGCCGAACATTCGGCGCGCCCCGGTCGTTCGCGGTCTCTCCCCGCGCATCGTCCCGGAATGCCCGGACCCTCACCCGGCCTTGCGGGCGGAGTCCTCCGCCGGGACGTGCTGTTCGTAGAACTCCTTCGCCACGACGATCCGGATCGCCTTGTGGAGAATCGAAAATTCGAGCGGCGTATGGCCCAGCGGCTCGCCGTCCACCTCGACGCCCACTTCGGGCGACGACTCGATGCGGATGCGGCTGCCGCGCTCCTGCAAGATATGCCGGATGCGGTAGATGCCGCCGTTGAACAGGTAGTGGAACCGGAAAAGCAGATGCCAGAAATGCACGGGGCGGATCAGCGACAGGTCGAGCATCCCGTCGTCGGCCACCGCCTCGGGAAGCTGCTGCAGGCCGCCGCCGTTGAACTTGCAGATGCCGACGGCCGCCGAAAGCAGCAGGTTGTTGTAAACCAGCCGCCCGTCCACCCACACCTTGACGCCCGTGGACTTGTAGCGGAAGAAGTTGCGCACCAGACACCACGTATAGCGCCAGCGGCTCTTGCGGCCCTTCTTCTTCAGGTGCGAGAGCTTCCGCACCACATGGGCGTCGAAGCCCGCGCCGGCCACGTTGGCCATGTAGCGGTTCTGCCGGTAGTGCGCCTCCTCGTAGGAGACCACCCCGACATCCTGCAGGAAGGAGCAGCCTTCGCTGATGGCCTGCACGGCGTGCCGGTAGCGGTTCGAAATGCCGAACGTGCGGACCCAGTCGTTGCCCGTGCCCACGGCCACCACGGCCAGCAGCACCTCGTCGGGACGCACCTCCTGCTGGATGAACAGCCCGTTCACCACCTCGTGCAGCGTGCCGTCGCCTCCGACGACGATGATGTGGCGGTATCCCTCGCGGACGGCCGTCACGGTCAGCTCCGTGGCGTGGAACTTGTGTTCCGTGAAGACCGGTTCGCAACGGATGTGCGCATCGCGCAGGTGCTTCGAAATCTGCGGAAAGTGGTCCAGCCCGCGGCCGCCTCCGGCCACGGGATTGACGATGACGAACCACTTGGCGCCGGAGTGCGGCCCGCTACTTTTCGGGAACATTGCGCAGCGTGTGAACCAGGAAGTCGTAGAACTTCCCGACCGAGGCGATCTCCACCTTCTCGTCGGGCGAGTGGGGATAGCGGATCGTCGGGCCGAACGAAATCATGTCCAGACCGGGGTACTTGCCGCCGATGATGCCGCATTCGAGTCCGGCGTGGATCGCCGTCACGGCGGGCTTGCGGCCGTAGAGCGCCTCGTAGGAGGCGGTCATGGCCTTCAGGATCGGCGACTTCATGTCGGGATTCCAGCCGTCGTAGGCCCCCGTCAGCTCCGTCTCGCCTCCGGCCAGCGCGAAGACCGCGGCGATGGCCTCGCCCAGCGCCTCCTTCTCCGAACGCACCGAACTGCGCAGCAGGCACTGCATCTTCACCGTCGAGCCGTCCGAGACCACGCGCGCCAGGTTGCCCGACGTCTGCACCAGCCCGGGCATCGAGAGCGACATGCGCTGCACGCCGTCGGGACACCCCGCGACCGCGCGGATCACCTTCACGGCCACGTCGCGCGGCAGCATTCCGGCGGGCCTGGCACACTTCCCGACCGTGACCGAAATGTTCTCCTCGATCCCTTCGAACTCCTCCCGCACGGTCTTTTCGTACGCGGCGACCGCCCCGGCGAAAGCGTCGTAATCCGCCTCGGGGAGCAGCACAACGGCTTCGGCCTCGCGCGGAATGGCGTTGCGCAGTCCGCCGCCGTCCACCGAGCAGAGCAGCAGGGGGCAGGGCGCGGCATTGAGCAGCCGGAACAGCAGTTTGTTGGCATTGGCGCGCTGGCAGACGATCTGAATGCCCGAATGGCCGCCCTTGAGGCCCCTGACGGAGATCTTCGCGGCGACGTAGCCCGCGGCGGGCGTCGGCTCCTCCGCATAGCGGAACGTCGTGTTCGCGTCGAGCCCTCCGGCACAGCCCACGTACAGCTCGCCCTCCTCCTCGGAATCGAGGTTGAGCAGGATTTCACCCTGCAACACCCCGGGCCGCAGCCCGAAGGCGCCGTCCATGCCGGTCTCCTCGGTGGCCGTGAAGAGCGCCTCCAGCGGCCCGTGCGCGAGCGTGTCGTCCTCCAGCACGGCCAGGATCGAAGCCACGCCGATGCCGTTGTCGGCCCCGAGCGTCGTGCCGTCGGCCGTGACCCATCCGCCGTCCGCATAGGCGTCGATCGGGTCTTTCTCGAAATCGAACGTCTTGTCGTTGTTTTTCTGCGGAACCATGTCGAGGTGCGCCTGCAGGATGACGCCCTTGCGGTTCTCCATTCCCTTCGAGGCGGGTTTGCGGACATAGACGTTGTGCGCCTCGTCCTCACGGGCCTCGAGGCCGAGCCCCCGGGCGAACTCCAGCACGTAGCGGCGGATGGCCTCCTCGTGATGCGACGGGCGCGGGATGCGGACGATCTCCGCGAAATGTTTCCAGACGAGCGCCGGTTCGAGCGCTGCAAGATTTCTGTCCATGACTTATTCGTTTTTGGTTTCCGTATTTTCCGTATCCGATTCTCCGGATTCCGCCGGCCCCGCGCCGGCGTGCCGGTCGAAGGCTTCGACGATGTGCTTGACGAGCGGATGGCGCACGATGTCGCGCTTGTCGAACTCGACGATGCCGATGCCCTCCACGCGGCGCAGGATCTCCATCGCGCGCACCAGTCCGCTGTCGCTCCTGCGCGGCAGGTCGATCTGCGTCACGTCGCCCGTGACGATGAAACGCGCGTTGCGCCCCATGCGCGTCAGGAACATCTTGATCTGCGCGAGCGTGGTATTCTGCGCCTCGTCCAGAATGACGAAGGCGTTGTCGAGCGTCCGCCCGCGCATGTAGGCCAGCGGTGCGATCTGCACGGTCCCCTCTTCGAGGAACTTCTGGAGCTTCGCGGGCGGGATCATGTCGTTGAGCGCGTCGTAGAGCGGCTGCAGGTAGGGGTCCAGCTTCTCCTTCATGTCGCCGGGCAGGAAGCCCAGCTTCTCGCCCGCCTCGACGGCCGGGCGCGTCAGGATGATGCGCCGCACCTGTTTCTCCTTCAGGGCCCGGACGGCCAGCGCGATGGCCGTATAGGTCTTGCCCGACCCGGCCGGGCCGACGGCGAAGAGCAGGTCGCACTTGTCGTAGAGCCCCACCAGCCGCTGCTGGTTCACCGTGCGGGCGCGGACGATGTTGCCGTTGTTGCCGTACACGATCACATCTTTGTCCGCGGGGGCGTCCGCCGCCCCGAAGCCCCCCGCGAAACACTGGTCGATGACCTGCGGGGAGATGTGCCCGTACTTGAGGTAATAGGCCGCCAGCCCCTCCATGCGGACGGCGAACCGGCGCGTCTCCGCCTCGGGGCCGAGCACCTTGAGCGACTGTCCGCGCGCCACGATCTTCAATGCGGGGTGCAGCGCCTTGATCTGTTCCAGATAGACGTTCTGCGCCCCGTACAGTTCGCGGGGATCGACCCCTTCGACGGCGATTTCCCGTCCGAGCGTCTCCGTCATAGGCTAAAACAGATAACCGAAACTCAGTGCGACGTTGTACGAGCGGAGCTTGTCGAGCTGCTGGCCGTCGGGCAGCACGACGTCGTGCTTGGCCCGGAACTGGCCGTTGTAGCGCAGATCGACGAGCAGGTGGCGCATCAGCACCACGCCGGCCCCGACCGTGAACGAGACCGTGGGACGCACGCGCCCGAAATCGAGCAGGTCGCGCCCCGACTTCTGCTTGCTGTCGTTCATCACCGTAAAGACCGGTCCGGTGTAGATGCGCACGGGATGGAGCAGCCGCAGCGACAGCAGCACCGGCACGTCGATCGAATTGGACTTGAGGTTCACCTCCTCGCCCCCTTCGGGCCGGATGCGCATGCCCTGGCGGACATAGAGAATCTGCGGCTCGACGGCGAAGGCGCCCAGATTCACGGCCGTCACGATGCCGGCCTGCCAGCCGCATTTGTTCCTGATGTCCGTCCGGTCCATGTCGGTCGTATAATCGGGAATGCTGATGCCTCCGATCACGCCCCATTCCACCCGCGTGCGGGGCCGCTGCGCCGCCGCGCTCCATGCGGCGGCTGCAAGCAGCAGGGTCAGTACGATTTTTTTCATATCCGTTGTTCGTTGTTTGTCAGTTTCACGCTCGCCCAAAGCATGTAGCACACCAGCACGGCGACGAAGAGCATCCCCCAATGCGGACTGCCCGCCGCACGCGCGACGGCGCCGCACGCCGGACCCGACACGGCTCCCGCCGAAATGGCCAGAATCATCAGCCCGGCCACCTCGTTGGCCCGCTCCGGCACGGCACGGGTCGCCACGGAGTAGAAGGTGGCGAAAACGCACGCCATGCCGAAGCCCATGAGGCCCACGGCGGCATAGATCACCGCCCCGCTGTCCGTGAAAAGCAGCACGAGGCAGAGCGCCAGCACCCCGGCCATGTTCCAGCCCAGATACTTCGTGTCCCGGACCCGCACGAGGGCCCACGCCCCGACGATCGTCCCGACGATGCGGCAGGCGTAGAAACCCGTGGTCGTGAGGATCGACGAGGGGTTGTCGATCAGCCGCACCGAGAGGTAGCCGATCCCCACGTCGGCGGCGATGAAGCATGCCACGCCCAGCGCCGAGAGCAGCACCGCACGGTTCTTCAGCAGACCGAAGCAGGCTGCCAGTCCGACGGAGGTTCCGCTGCGCGGCGGCTCGGGCACGGAGGTCAGTTGCAGCCACACCCCGCCCGCGACCGTGAGGGCCGCGTAGATCGGCAGCAGCAGACGCCACGACCCGGTCGCGGCGACCAGTCCCGTCACGATCGGCGCCAGCAGGAGCAGCGACGTGTTGCGGAAAATCTGCCCCACGGTCAGGTAGCTCGTCATGCGCTCCGCGGGAACGATGGTGGCCAGCAGCGGATTGACGGCCACCTGGATCGCCGTGTTGCCTATACCCAGCAGACCGAACCCGGCGAAGTACCACCCCAGCGCGCATCCCTCGCCGGCGGCATAGGGCACGAGCAGGCCGACGACCGTGAGGAGATAGCCCGCGAGCGCCGTCGTCTTGCGGCCCCGGCGGTTCATCCATGCGGCAAACGGCGCCGAAAGCACCAGAAACCAGAGGAACACCATCGTCGGAAGGAAGCTCACGGCCGCCTGCCGCTCCGCGGGGAACTCCGCGGCGATACGCCCCGTGATCGGAGCCACCATGTCGCAGAAACCCATGATGAAAAATCCCGCGAGCACGGGACCGAGCAACCGTCTGTCCACTCTCTCGACACCCATAACCAAAGCCGTTCCGGTTTTCAATGATTTTTCAAAGTTACGCTTTTTTGCCGAAAAGCGAAGCATCCTCCCCCGTTTTTTTGCGCCGCGCCGCCATGCGAGTGTCCGGACCGGACACCCCTTCCGCCTCTGCATCACGGACATGCCGGCCGAATTCCCCGGCGATGCGGACAACTTCCGGGAGTTGCATGCCTCGCATCTTTTGCCTATCTTTGTCCGACGGCCGGAGGTCCGCCCGTCACCCGAAAACACCTGCCACACATGAAAAAACTGCTTCTGCCGCCCGTTTTCGCACTGCTCTGCCTGTCATCGCGCGCCCAGGAAAACAGAATAACGATCGACGCAGGCGCCAGCCTCGGCGAGATCTCCCCGTACGTGTACGGACAATTCGTGGAATACATGGGACGCTGCATCGACGGAGGCATTTTCGACGAGGACTCGCCGCTGTCCGACAGCCGGGGATTCCGCCGCGACGTGCTGGAAAAGGTGAAGGAGCTCTCCCCGACGATGCTGCGGTTCCCGGGCGGAACGGCGGTCAAGACCTTCCACTGGGAAGACGGGGTGGGTCCCAAAGAGGAGCGCAAGGCGAGGAAGAACCTGATCTGGGGCGGCATCAACGATTTCCATTTCGGCACGTGCGAGTTCATCGAGTATTGCAGGGAAATAGGCGCAGAGCCCTGCCTCGTGGTGAACCTCTCCACCGGATCGCCCGACGAGGCGGCCAACTGGGTCGAATACTGCAACGGAACGGAAAACACATACTATGCCAACCTCAGGCGTTCGCACGGATACCCGGAGCCTTTCGGCGTGAAGTACTGGGCGCTGGGGAACGAGGAGGGGGCCGAACCCGACGCGGGACGCCATCAGGACCCCCGGAAATACGTGGAGGACGTGTGGCATTTCATCAAACTGATGAAACTGACGGACCCGTCCATCAAACTCATCGCCAACGGCGAAGGGGGCGACATGCGCTGGAACGAAACGGTTCTGGACGGCCTGGGCGGAGCCGTGGACTACATCTCCTACCACAACTACGTGAACACGGAGGAGGGAAAGCCCTACTCCCTGTTCCGGAAGATCAAGGCGGCGGACAGGGGGCTCGCTGCCCTGGGCGCCTTCATCCGGGAGAACTGCCCGGACTCCGTTGACAACTGGCAGGTATGGTACCGCTTTCCCCCTCGCCAGGACCGTATCAGAATCGCTTTCGACGAATGGGGAATCTGGGAGGCCGGAGGACCTCCCTACGGGACGACCAACACCTACGAATGGCGTCACGGGCTGGCGACGGCATATTTTCTCAACGCCATCCACCGCAACGCCCGCCACGTAGGAATAGCCAACTGGGCGCAGATGGTGAACATCCTCGCCCCGATCATGACCGACGAAACCGCCTCGGTAAGGCAGACGACGTTCTTCCCGCTCCGGGAATACCGCGCGAAAGGACTGAAAGAGAGCGTAAAGGCCGAGGCCGTATCCCCCGCAATGGACATGGACGTCGGTTCGCTGGACGTCTCCGCGACCATCGACCGGGAGCGCGGAAGGCTCAACCTGTTCGTCGTCAATCTCAACCCGAAGGCCCTGAAGACGCGCATCGTCTTCGAAAACTGCAAGGCGGACAAGCTCATACGGACCACCGTGCTGTCGGCCGCATTGCTCGATGCCAGGAACACGCTGGACGACCCAGCCGGGAACGTCGTCGCAACGGCCACGGACACCGATCCGGGAAAGGCGGACGAAATCACGTTCAAGGGGGAATCCGTCACGATTTGCGAATTCGCACTCTCCGGCCGATGACCTACGGGATTCGCGACGCAGGCCCGGCATATTTCCGCATGCCGGGCTTTTTCCGGATGCGGGACGCGGACGCCCCGGCCGGATTTTTTATCGCCGGGAGCTTGCGCATAACCCGATTTTTCCTATCTTTGTGGAAAGACTAAACACCGCACCGGATGATCCCGTTACTCGCACATATAGACCTGACGCTGCCGCTCGAAGACCCGATCCTGAAATTCCTGCTCATTCTGGTCATCATCCTCGCAGCGCCGCTGATTCTGAACAAGCTCAAAATCCCCTACCTGCTGGGGCTCATCATCGCCGGAGCGGTGATCGGCCCCCACGGACTGAACCTCGTGCTGCGCGACAGCAGCATCATCCTCTCGGGCACGGCCGGACTGCTCTACATCATGTTCCTCTCGGGACTCGACATGGACATGTCCGACTTCCGGCGCAACAGTTGGCGCAGCCTCGTGTTCGGCCTCTACACCTTCTGCGTCCCGCTCGGGCTGGGCATCCTGGCCGGGTACTACGTGATGGGGTTCCCGCTCTACTCCTCGATCCTGCTGGCCGGGTTGTTCGCCTCGCAGACGCTCGTGGCCTACCCCATCGTCAGCAAGCTCGGCATCGCCCGCGACAAGGCGGTGACGATCGCCGTGGGCGGCACGGTCATCACCGACACGCTGGCCCTGCTGCTGCTCACCGTGATCGTCGGCATGGCCACGGGCAACGTGGACGACATGTTCTGGTGGCGCCTCGGCGCCTCGGTGCTCCTCTGCATCGTCATCATCGTCTTCCTCTTCCCGCTGCTGGCCCACTGGTTCTTCAAGCAGGTCAGCGACAACGTCTCGCAGTACATTTTCGTACTGGCGATGGTCTTCCTCGGGGCCTACCTCGCCCACATGGCCGGGCTGGAACCGATCATCGGCGCGTTCCTCTCGGGCATGGCCCTCAACCGGCTCATCCCGCGCACGTCGCCGCTGATGAACCGCGTGGAGTTCGTCGGCAACGCCATCTTCATCCCCTTCTTCCTGATCGGCGTGGGGATGCTCATCGACTACCGGGCCTTCTTCCGCGACTGGGAGAGCATCGAGGTGGCGGCGATCATGATCGCGCTCATCACGGCGGCGAAATTCATCGCCGCATGGCTCACGCAGAAGAGCTTCCGCCTCTCGAAAGACCAGCGGACCGTCATCTTCGGACTGAGCAGCGCCCACGTGGCGGCCACGCTCGCCGCCGTCATGGTGGGCTACAACGTCATCCTGGGCCACACGCCCGACGGGGAGCCGATCCGGCTGCTGAGCGAAAGCGTGCTCAACGGCACGATCCTCATGATTCTGGCCACGTGCATCGTCTCGACCTTCGCCACGCAGCGGGGCGCCCACAACATCGCCATGAACCATGCGCAGGACGATGCGGAGAAAGCGCCGCGCCGCGAGGACCACATCCTGATTCCGGTGGCCAACGAACGGTCGGTGGACGAGCTGGTGGGGCTGAGCGCCATGCTCAAACGCCCCAAGGAGCCCAACGGCCTCTACGCCCTGCACGCCATCGACAACAAGGCCGAGGACCCCAACATCGAGAAACAGGCCCGGAAGGTGCTCGACATCGCGGCGACGACCGCCGCCGCGGGCGACCTCTACCTCCAGCAACTGCTGCGTTACGACGTGAACATCTCGAACGCCATCGTGAGCGTCGTCCGCGAGCGCAACATCACCGACATCGTGCTGGGCATGCACCAGCGCACGCCCGGCATGCCGGCCATTCCGGCGATCCCGGGCATCCCGGGGGCTTCGGGTCCGGGCATCGGCCGCATGGTGACCGACGTACTGATGCAGAGCAACGTCACCACCTTCATCTACAGCCCCGCGCAGCCGCTGGCCACCGTCAAGCGCCACCTGATCGTCGTACCCGAAAAGGCCGAGCAGGAGGCGGGATTCCAGATGTGGCAGCGCCGCATCCGCCGCCTGGCCGAAAACTCGGGGGCCAGAATCATCGTGTTCGCCCCGGAGGCCACGCTGGAATACCTCCGCCCCAAAGGCCGCAAGCACCCGGCCAACATCGACTTCGTGCCCTTCGCGCAATGGGACGACCTGCCGTCGCTCGAGCACGACATCCGCGCCGACGACTGCCTCTGGTTCGTGATGAGCCGCCGCGACCGCGTCTCGTACAACCCCGTGATGAGCCGTATCCCGGCCTACCTCGAACATTTCTTCTCCGGATACAGCTCCGTACTGCTCTATCCCGTGCAGGCGGGCGACACCGAAAGCCGCTATATCTGACGGTTCGGAAGTATAAAATACCCGAAAAAGTTTTTCCCTTCGCGGATTTGCGCTATCTTTGCAAGTGATTCATGGTAGCGGCATTCCGGTCAGAATCCCGGTCGCGATGCGACAAGTCCCCGCCAAGGCGGGGATTTAGGGTGGGTCCAATTTGTAAACGCGGCCATAGGCCGCGACTACGGCGGTCGGAGTTGTAAAACGGAGCAAACAGCAGAATAAGAAAAAGATAAGATATGAGCCTTGTAGCAATCGTGGGCCGTCCGAACGTCGGCAAAAGCACCCTCTTCAACCGTCTGGTGGGCCAGCGGAAGGCCATCGTCGATGCGACGGCCGGCACCACCCGCGACCGCCACTACGGCAAAACGGACTGGAACGGAAAGGAATTTTCGGTGATCGACACCGGCGGCTACACCGTCAATTCGGAGGATATTTTCGAAGACGAAATCCGCCGTCAGGTACTGCTGGCCATCGACGAGTCCGACGTGATCCTCTTTCTGG
>OLNQ01002078.1_pt1 | contig 18060 bp, 10 predicted proteins | sample 1672821 | NCBI WGS metagenome assembly OLNQ01 (sample SAMEA3136727, study PRJEB25190) | human gut metagenome | biome: human gut; feature: human-associated habitat; material: faeces | place: Austria | collected 2013 | reverse complement strand
GCCGAACATCAATCAGAAATCGCCAATTTGGAAAGGAGAGTGAAATTCATGGCTGATAAGCCCACCAATCGAGAACGGTTGCAGGAGATCACGGCGGGCATTGAACAGGGTATCAAGGAGCTTTTCGAGAGCGAAAAGTATATGCGATACCTGTCCGTCATGTCCAAGTTCCACCGCTATTCCGTCAACAACACCATGCTCATCTATATGCAGCGCCCGGATGCCACGCTGGTCGCTGGCTTTCAGAAATGGAAAAACCAGTTTGAGCGCCATGTAAAAAAGGGTGAGCATGGTATCACCATCATCGCTCCTACGCCCTACAAAAAGAAGATTGAGGAAATGAAGCGCGACCCGGACACCCAGGCTCCCATCCTGGACGCGGATGGCAAGGCCGTCATGGAGGAAAAGGAAATCGAAATCCCGCTGTTCCGTCCGGTGAAGGTGTTCGATGTGAGCCAGACGGACGGCAAGCCCCTGCCGGAGCTGGCCTCCAGCCTGTCCGGTACGGTGCCACACTATGAGGCGTTCCTGGAGGCGCTGCGCCGCTCTGCCCCGGTCCCTATCGAGTTTGAGCCGATGGCCGCCAATATGGACGGCTACTTTTCCTCCGCGCAGCAGCGAATTGCCATTCGGGAAGGCATGAGCGAGGTGCAGACTGTTTCTGCCGCTGTCCATGAGACCGCGCACAGCAAGCTCCACGACCCGAAAAAGCATGAGGCAGAGCCGACCTGGAAGATCGTCATGGTGAGTGAGGGCGGCACCAAAAAGGATTACCGCCTGGATTTTGCCACCGAAGTGGAGGCGGAACAGGCCGCCGCCGAGGATGGCTGGCGCTATGTGGACGAAAATCAGTTTGAGTGGCGCTTGGAGGTGGAGGAAGATCTGACAGCCATGAAACAGGCCGCCAAGAACCGCAACACTGAGGAAGTGGAGGCCGAGAGTATCTCCTATGCGGTCTGTCAGTATTTTGGGATTGAGACTGGCGAGAACAGCTTCGGCTATATTGCCGGTTGGAGCCAGGACAAGGAGCTGAAGGAGCTGCGGGCCAGCCTGGAGACCATCAACAAGACTTCCTGTGAGCTGATTACCGACATCGAGCGCAACTACAAGGAAATCTGCAAAGAGCGCGGTATTGATCTGACCGCTGCCCCGGAGCAGGCCCCCCAGCGGGCCGCAGAGGAAAAGACCCCTGCAGAAGAAGTTACTCAACCCAGCGCCGAGTACCGGGAGGCCCTGCTGGTGCTGGACGATACCACCTATCTTCATATCCAGCCTTGTGATACCGGTTGGGACTACACCCTCTACGATGCGTCAACCATGAAGCAGTTGGACGGCGGCCAGCTGGATGGGCCGGACTTGGGCCGCTCCGCAGTGGTCAGCCATATCTGCGAGGACCTGGGGATGGGCGGCAAATCCATCAGGTATGCTCCGCTGTCTATGATCGAGACCTTGCAAGAACAGGCCAGCCAGCAGACCGCAGAAGCCGCAGCCGCTCAGCTGCCGGATGCCCAGGAGCAGGCGTTGGACGAATACCCCATGCCGGACCCGGCACTGACCCAGGATGATTTGGAAAAGTGCGGCTACATGGACAGCGACCTTCTGCCGCTCTCGAAAGAACGAGCCTATGAGCTGATGGAGCGGGACCTGACCGTTTACATTATCCAGGAGGGCGAGAATCCGGCGATGGCTTTTGACACCGCTGACCTGGATGCCCATGACGGTATCTTCGCCGTGTCCCGTGAGGAATGGGAGGAAAGCTCGGAGTTTGATAAGTTGGTCAAGGACCGTATGAACCACCAGCAGGAACGGGAGCAGGCGTTTCTCTCTCATAAAGGAGACTGCTACGCCATTTATCAGGTGAAGCACACCAACGAGCTGCGGGACATCCGCTATGAGGGGCTGGAGTGGATCAAATCCATCGGACGGACAGTTCAGCGAGACAACTATGATCTGGTCTACACTGCGCCACTTGCTCCCGGCGACCTGAAAGGTAGTGTACTGGACAATCTCGAATACCGCTTTAATAATGAACATCCTGCCGACTACCGCCATCCGTCCATGAGCGTTAGCGACGTCATTGCCATTAAGCGTGATGGCAAGGTATCCTATCATTATTGCGATAGCTTCGGCTTTGAGCAGGTTCCCGGATTCCTGCCGGACAATCCGCTGAAAAATGCGGAAATGGCCGTGGAGGATGATTACGGCATGATCGACGGCATCATCAACAACGGCCCCAAGGAACCGACGGTAGTCCAGCTGGAGCAGCAGGCCCGCAGTGGTCAGCCCATTTCTCTCATGGATTTGGCGGCAGCCACCCACCGGGAGGACCGAGACAAGAAAAAATCCGTCATGGAGCAACTGAAAAGCCAGCCCAAGGTGGAACACAAAAAGACCACGCCCAAAAAGAGCGTGGAAAGGGAGATTTGATATGGGAACCTTCACTTTTGAGGAAACAAACCTACTGTGCATCTACAACACCGGCAGCCGCACCGGGTTGATCGAAACTCTGACCGAGATGCGCGGCGAGCTTTCGCCGGAGGAAGCCGAGCTGCGGGAGCTGACGGACAGCGCTCTGGGTAAGCTCCAGGCTATGAGCGACACCGAGTTTTCTGAACTGGCATTATATCCCGATTTTTTTTAATCCAAAGAAATATTGTAAATGTTTATCTCTATAGCGTCCTTACCGTCAGTGATACTGCTTCTGGAAAACAAAAAGCAGATTTCTTGAACCGAAGTGAAATCAGAAGAGTTTCGAGAAAACTCTTTAAGTGGAATGCAATAGTCATTTCTTCGGTTTGTGATTACAATTGGTGCCCTTTTTCTTCGTGCTAAAGCCAATTCTATCTCTGCATTCACGGGTGTAACACTAGAAGATGCAACACTGAAGCACAAGCACTTTTTACTTTCAGCAAACTGTGTCCAATCGTGAATACAGGTGGGAAACACAATACTACAAAGATCTGATTTCGTTAAAGAAAAATTTATGTCGGCAATAACCCTATCAGATTCCTTTTTCACAATATTACAGCCGTCATGTTCAAATTCACCAATACACAAACTTTCTGCTTCATCCATATAAACAGGAGGGCAAATTTCATCTGAATACTGCCTTACTCTTTGGTAAAAGATCTCACGTTCTCTTTCCCACAATCTACTTTCGATTGCGATTCCAAACTTTCTCTCAATGTCCTGTTTAAAATCATAAAGCCGTTCGGAAGTCATTCTGTTAATGGGTGCAAGAGATATTCCAACAGGTTCCTTTTCTTTGACTACGCCCTTGACCTTTTCAAATGAGAAACCAGGCAATATAAAAAACAAGCTTTCAAGGTCTTTTATCCAAGCAGCTCCCATCTCATTTAAGCAGACTGCGCTGGAATAGTAGTTATCAGACAACAGCATAAGAAAGAACACATTGTCCCGAGAAAGTGCTTGATGCAACATCGAGTATAGAGGAGTTCCTGTAAGAATATGTGTTCCAAATGCCGAACTACATGTAATCTGGGACGAAGGAATCCCTATATGGGTCATAAAATCAGAGAAAGCAGTTGCTACTAAAGCATCCTTAGATGAATGACTAATAAATAGAGTTGCCTTATCCATAACAGCGCCTCACAGTCAAAAAGTATTTTATAAAAATATGATATCACATTGATAGTTCTACTTCTATACTTTAGATTTACAAATTCAGAATCACCTTAAAGGGAGGACAGAAAACCATGCCATCCAAAGCTGAATTTTACCGGCAGATGGCCGAGCAGGTATCGACCCGGCTTGTGGGCAGCTGGCAGGAATGGACGGCCTTTCTCATTACCGCCAGCCGTCTCTACAAATATCCGTTCCATGAACAGATGATGATTTATGCCCAGCGCCCGGACGCCACCGCCTGTGCCGAGTACGATCTGTGGAACGAGAAAATGGGCCGGTATGTGCGGCGCGGTTCCAAGGGTATCGCCCTGGTGGACGATTCCGGTGACAGACCCCGGCTGCGCTATGTGTTCGATATTTCCGACACTGGCACCCGTGAACATTCCCGGACGCCCTGGCTGTGGCAGCTGGAGGAACAGCACATCGAGCCTGTGTCGGCCATGCTGGAGCGCAACTACGGCATTGCCGGTGATGATCTTGCCCAGCAGCTTACCGATGTGGCCGGAAAGCTGGCGAGTGAGTATTGGGACGAGCATCAGCAGGACTTTCGCTACATCGTTGACGGCTCGTTCCTGGAGGAGTACGATGATCTCAACGTCGCAGTCCAATTCAAATCGGCGGCCACCGTCAGTATTGCCTACGCCCTGATGTCCCGCTGCGGTCTGGAGCCGAAACGCTACTTCCAGCACGAGGACTTTATGTCGATTTTTGACTTCAATACCCCGGCCACGGTTGGGGCGTTGGGAGCAGCAGTCAGCCAGATCAACCAGCAGGTGTTGCGGCAGATCGGCGTCACCATCCAGAACTATGAACGTGAACATATCGCGGAAAGGAGCATTACACATGGAGAACAACCTGACATACACGAAGAGCGGAGATTACCTGATTCCCGATCTGAGCCTGAGCGAGCAGCCGAAGAAACCCCTGGGCAAGTACGGCAGGATGCGCAAAGCGTACCTGAAGGAACATCGACCCCTGATCTACAACCATCTGCTGATGAGCGAGAAGCTGTACCCGCACCTGCTGGAGATCGAGGAGACGGCGAACAGCCGTCTGGAGCAGATGATGCCCCAGCTGGCGGAGTCGGCGGGCGCGACGGAGGAACTGAAAGCCCGCGATCCGATGCGCTGGGTGGGCCTGATGAACACCTGCAAGGCACAGGCCGAGGAAATTCTGCTGACAGAGCTTATCAACAGCTGAGTTTCTTCCCCTCCGAAGCGGAACAAATCCAAAGAATAGATGAAGCAGAGAATGTGAAAACATCCTCTGCTTTTTCTTTTGCCCAGGAACAGCCGCAGCCGGAAGCTACTGACCAGGAGACAGAGGTGGCAAAGCCAACTCTGCGGGAGCTGCATGAAAAATACAAGCCCATCGTGCTGGAAGCTGTTTTCCAAGACATCCGATACCGTAACGCCTGCGGTCATAGTGATTATGAAAACGCTATGATCGAGTGTAATGCGGCTGTGCGCCGCGCCATTCTCGACTCTCATGATATAGAGCTGATCCGCCTGTTCTCTGATGTGCCGGAGTTTCGCCAGCGGTTGCACCGGGAAGTGGCAGACGAAACCTATCCCAAGCTCCATGAGCTGCTGCGCCCGCTCTCGGACAATGACATTGACCGTGCTATCCAAGCCTGGAATGGCAAGATCGAGAGCAAACACGCCGTTGTCCGCTACATGAAAAAGCATGGGCGGGAAAAAGATACCGCAGCATGGCTGGCCCATGAGTTTGACGGCGGCGACGGCAAAACCCTGTTTGCGGTCCGTCCAGAAAGTCCCAACGGAACGGCGCTGCCCTGGCCCAAGGTGCAGCGCCGGATTGCCCAGCTCATCAAGGAGGAGCGTTTCTATACCCAGGCCGAGCAGGACAATTTGGATGATGTGGACCCCGTCGCTATCCGGGAGACCCTGGCTCAGCGTGGGATTGTGGACGGACAAGTTGTGAACCCGGAAAAGCTGGACAGCGATCCCTTTGTGCAGCAGGTTATGGCCGATGCACAGCGGATTGCTGCGGAGGAAACGCCGGAGCAACCCACACCACCAGACTTATCCGATCAGCCCATCACCCGCACGGGGGACACTATCACTATTGGAAACGGTGAACCGGTCCATGAGATCGACATTACTGTGTCGGATGAGGAATATGAAGCAATCCGGCAGACCATCCCGGAAGAAAAAGCCTATGACCCCTCCACTCCAATCTACCATGTGGGCGACACAGTATATCTGGAAAATCAGGAGTATCGCATCACGGAACTGCGGGAGGACACAGTGCAGCTGCTGCCCACCGGCATGAGCTACCCCATCTACCGTGCTGAGAGTCGGGAACGGTTTGAACAGCTGCTGCAGGAGGATGCCCGCAACGAGGTGGCAAGCGAGTTCCTGCCGCTGAATCCCGAAACGGCAGACCAAGATCTGCGAGATGTGCTGGCTCATGGTTTGATCGGAGCGGCGGATAAGGCGGAACTTTCCAAACTGTTGCGCTCTGGTAAGGATAATAGTGAGGTTGCCCTATGGCTGAGCCGGTCCTATCCCGACATTGTGGAAACAATGGAGCTGGAAACCGGCGATACCGCAGACTACCGGACAACGCCCGAAGGTATTGAGCTGGAAATTCTGGACGCAGATGAAAAGCGTCTGGCTATGCGCTATTTTCGCTGGGACGAGGTTGCGCCTTTGCTGCGCGGGCTGTATGCCCGTCAGCTGGATGGCTTTGAGCTGGAACACACCGAACCGGCTGCTGAGACTCTGCTTTCTCATTCCGAGAAAACCAACGAACCGGAGCCGCCTGCGCCCGTCGAGCCGGAAAAGCCCCAGGATGAAGTGCTGAACGAACACCCTGTATCTATCCAGGTCAATGGCGAGTGGCAGACATTCCCCAATGTTAAAGCTGCCGAGGAAGCCTCTTATGAGGAATACAAGGCCAATCTGCGCCGCAGTGCCGAGAATTTCCGTATCACCGACGATCACCTGGGCGAAGGCGGCCCTAAGGCCAAGTTCCAGGCCAATATTGAGGCAATCAAGCTGCTGAAATACCTGGAGGAAACTACCGGACAGGCAACGCCGGAGCAACAGAAAATCTTATCCTGGTATGTAGGCTGGGGCGGCCTTGCCGACGCCTTTGACCCTGACAAGGAAAGCTGGAGCAAGGAATATGCCCAGCTGAAGGAGCTTCTGACTCCAGAGGAATACGCCGCTGCCAGAGGGTCCACCCTCAACGCTCACTACACCAGCCCCACGGTGATTCGGGCCATTTACGAGGCCGTAGGTCACATGGGATTCAAGACTGGCAATGTTTTGGAACCGTCCTGCGGCGTGGGCAATTTCTTTGGTATGCTGCCGGATAGCATGGCCGGAAGCAAGCTGTACGGTGTGGAGCTGGATTCCATCAGCGGGCGGATCGCCCAGCAGCTCTATCCCAAGGCTGACATCACCGTGGCGGGATTTGAGACCACCGACCGGCGGGACTTTTATGACCTCGCCATCGGCAATGTGCCTTTCGGTCAATATCAGGTCCGGGACAAAGCCTATGACAAGCTGAATTTCAACATCCACAACTACTTTTTCGTCAAGGCGTTGGACCAAGTGAGAGCCGGTGGCATGGTAGCCTTTGTGACTTCTCGTTACACGATGGACGCCAAGGATTCCACCGTGCGCCGGTATCTGGCCCAGCGCGCCGAGCTGCTGGGGGCCATCCGTCTGCCCAACAATGCGTTTAAGGCCAATGCCGGGACCGAGGTTGTATCGGACATCATCTTCCTGCAAAAGCGGGACCGTCCGCTGGACATCGTGCCGGAGTGGATGCAGACTGGACAAACCGAGGACGGCTTTGCCATCAACCGCTATTTCCTGGACCACCCGGAAATGGTGTTGGGCCGACAGGAGCCGGAAAGCACTGCACACGGCATGGACTACACCGTGAACCCCATCGAGGGCCTGGAGCTGGCCGATCAGCTGCACGATGCCGTGAAGTATATTCGCGGCACCTACCAGGAGGCCGAGCTGCCGGAGCTGGGCGAGGGCGAAGCCATCGACACATCCATCCCTGCCGACCCCAATGTGAAGAACTACTCCTACACCATTGTGGACGGCGCTGTGTATTTCCGGGAGACCAGCCGCATGGTGCGGCCTGCTCTCAATACCACCGCCGAAGCCCGTGTCAAAGGCATGGTGGGGCTGCGGGATTGCGTCCAGGAGCTGATCGACCTGCAAATGGATGCTGCCACACCGGACAGCGAAATCCGGGAGAAGCAGGCGGAGCTGAACCGGCTCTATGATGATTTCTCTGCCAAGTACGGTCTTATCAATGATCGCGCCAACCGGCTGGCCTTTGCCGATGATTCCAGCTATTATCTGCTCTGCGCGCTGGAGATCGTAGACGAGGACGGCAAACTGGAGCGTAAGGCGGATATGTTCACCAAGCGGACCATCAAACCCCATGAGGCTGTCACCACCGTGGACACGGCCAGCGAGGCCCTGGCGGTTTCCATCTCAGAGAAAGCCCGTGTGGACATGGAGTACATGGAACAGCTCACCGGCAAAACCAGCGACGAGCTGGCCTCCGAGCTGCAAGGTGTAATCTTCCGTCTGCCTGGGCCTGTGCCGGAGGGAGAACGGCCAACCTATGTGACCGCTGACGAATATCTGTCCGGCAATGTGCGTCGCAAATTGCGGCAGGCACAGCGGGCCGCACAGCAGGACCCGGCCTTTGCCATCAATGTAGAGGCCCTGACCGATGCCCAGCCTAAAGACCTGGACGCTTCGGAGATCGAGGTGCGCCTGGGTGCTACCTGGATTGACAAGGAGTACATTCAGCAGTTCATGTATGAGACCTTCAATACCCCGTATTACCTTCAGCGCGCTATCCAGGTCAATTATGCCTCCTATACTGCCGAGTGGCAGGTCACGGGCAAAAGCGCCGTATCCGAAAAAGATGTAGCGGCCTACACCACCTACGGAACCAGCCGCGCCAATGCCTACAAGATTTTGGAGGACAGCCTGAACCTGCGGGATGTCCGCATTTACGACACTGTGGAGGACGCGGACGGCAAAGAACGGCGAGTCTTGAACGCCAAGGAGACCACCCTGGCAGCTCAAAAGCAGCAAGCTATCCGGGATGCTTTCAAAGACTGGATTTGGAAAGACCCGGAACGTCGCCGGGCTTTGGTCGATCTATACAATGAGGAAATGAACTCCACCCGGCCCCGTGAATACGACGGGTCTCACATCACCTTTGGCGGCATGAACCCGTCCATTACCCTGCGGGATCACCAGCTGGGTGCTATCGCTCATGTGCTGTATGGCGGCAATACACTATTGGCACACGAGGTAGGCGCTGGCAAAACCTTTGAGATGGTGGCCGCTGCGATGGAATCCAAGCGCCTGGGGCTGTGCCAGAAGTCCCTCTTTGTGGTGCCGAACCACCTAACCGAACAATGGGCGTCGGAGTTCCTGCGGCTTTATCCCTCCGCAAAAATTCTGGTCACGACCAAGAAAGACTTTGAGACCCACAACCGCAAGAAATTCTGTGCCAGAATTGCTACGGGAGACTACGATGCCGTTATCATCGGCCACTCGCAGTTTGAGAAAATTCCCATCAGCCGGGAGCGTCAGGAGCGGCTCCTTCAGGAGCAGATTGACGAAATCACAGAGGGCATTGCCGAGGTGAAGTACAGCGGCGGTGAGCGTTTCACGGTCAAGCAGTTGGAACGCACCAAGAAATCTCTGGAGGCCAGACTGGAGAAGCTCCAGGCCGAGGGCCGCAAGGACGATGTGGTGACTTTCGAGCAGCTGGGCGTGGATCGGCTGTTTGTTGACGAAGCCCATAACTACAAAAACTTGTTCCTCTACACAAAAATGCGGAATGTGGCGGGCCTCTCCACCAGTGACGCCCAAAAGTCCAGTGATATGTTCGCCAAGTGCCGCTACATGGACGAAATCACCGGCAGCCGTGGTGTTATCTTCGCCACCGGTACGCCGGTCAGCAACTCCATGACTGAGCTTTACACTATGCAGCGGTATCTCCAGTATGAACGGCTGCAAGAACTGAACATGACCCACTTCGACTGCTGGGCCAGCCGCTTCGGAGAAACCGTCACGGCGCTGGAGCTGGCACCGGAAGGCACCGGCTACCGGGCGCGCACCCGCTTCTCCAAGTTTTTCAATCTCCCGGAGCTGATGAACCTGTTCCGCGAAGTTGCTGACATCAAAACCGCCGATCAGCTTCACTTGCCCACGCCGGAGGTGGAATACCACAATATCGTGGCCCAGCCTACCGAGCAGCAACAGGAAATGGTGAAGGCACTCTCCGAGCGTGCCTCTCTGGTGCACAGCGGCACGGTGGACCCCTCCCAGGACAATATGCTCAAGATCGTGCGCTGCTAAGCGCAAAAGTGTATCTCCCCCGCAGGGGGACATTATTAAAAGTGAATAATGGGAACAACCAACCTACCTGGCGAGGAAACTCAAAGGGGACAATCGCATGTTGGTAAAGCGGATAAGGAGTTAATCGCAAGACTTCGACGCTCCGCAAGTTCCGTGTCCTATGGTTAAAGCTATACTGCCTGAACCTTAGTTCCGACTTGGTGCACAGCATCGCCCACCGGAAAGCGATTGATACCGGTGTCATTGTATGCTCGCTGTTGTTGATTTTGGGCGAGTAACTTTTTGCAATGAAAGAGCGCACAATGAGTGTGAATAAAGGAACGAAAAAGGAACCTAAGGGATGCTCGATTCGTACACTTTTGACGAATGGCAGGATTGCCTAAAGGGGGCGACCCCCATGGCAACGGAGTCACCATAGTAGTCAGAGCAAGGGAAAGCCTTGTACACGGCGAAGGGTGACAGGTAATTTAGACTTAGTTAGAAAGGAGTAGGTGCGTGAGATGCGTACAGCCCAAACTGTTTTAACGGTCATTCAAGAACGTGGAAAACAGCACAAACCCATTGAAAGAGTTTACAAACTCTTGTTCAACCGGGACTTCTATCTCAATGCCTATGCGAAGTTATACCCGAATAACGGCGCAATGACCAAAGGTGTTACAGATGAAACGGTTGATGGTATGTCGATCCAGAAAATCGACAGGATGATTGAACTTCTAAGAGAAGAAAAATACCAATGGAAGCCCGCAAGACGTGAATATATTCCAAAGGAAAATGGAAAGAAACGTCCTCTTGGTATTCCTACATGGGGAGACAAACTATTGCAGGAGGTAATGCGAGAAATATTAGAAGCGTATTACGAACCGCAATTCAGCAATCATTCCCATGGATTCAGACCCAATAGAGGATGTCACACAGCGTTGCAGGAAATTCAGATTTGGAAAGGAACCCGTTGGTTCATCGAGGGAGATATATCCAAATACTTCGATACGATTGACCACGATGTTCTCTTGAAAATTCTTGAGAAGAATATCCATGACGGAAGGTTTCTTCGCCTTATCTCCAACATGCTGAAAGCTGGCTATTTGGATGATTGGAAGTTCAATCAAACAATCAGCGGAGCTCCACAGGGAGGGGTTATCAGCCCTCTACTGGCAAACATCTACTTAAATGAATTTGACCAGTGGATAGAGAATACGCTAATTCCCCAATATACAAAGGGTAAGCGGCAGAAATCTAACCCTGCATACAACAGGATGAACGCTGAAATCAGCAAAGCCAGAAAGAATAGAAATATACAGACTGCCCACAAACTTGAGGTAGAACGGCGAAATATTCCGTCTGTTGACCCGTATGATGAAAACTATCGCAGATGCAGATATGTTCGCTATGCTGATGATTTTCTCATCGGTTTTACAGGCTCCAAAGCTGATGCCGAGGAAATTAAGGCGGCAATGCACAATTTCCTTGAAAATGAGCTTCGTCTGGAATTATCGCAGGAAAAGACCTTAATTACCAATGCAAGTAGTCAGGCTGCTAAGTTTCTGGGTTACGAAATCAAGGCACAAAGGGCTAATGACTACATCGACCCCAAAGGGCGCAGAGGTGCAAACGGTGCCATCGCACTACTTGTTCCTGCAAAGGTTATTGAGAGCAAGTGTCAATCCTTCAAGCGAAATGGAAAGGTTACTCATAGAAATGCGTTGCTCCAAGATGATGATTTTTCTATCGTGCAACAGTTTCAAGCGGAGTACCGTGGGTTGGTTCAGTATTATATCCTGGCACAAAATCTGTCGTGGTTTTCTACGCTGTATTGGGTAATGGAAACTTCTTTACTGAAAACATTAGCCTGTAAACACAGATCTTCTATGAAGAAGCAAAAGAAAAAGTACAGAACCACAACTACAAGCACAAGTGGAAAAGAAGTCCCCTGCTTACAAGTGGTTGTTCCACGGCCCGGTAAGAAGCCTCTTGTGGCAACTTGGGGTGGTATCTTCCTTGTCCGCAAGCGTAAAGCCATTATTGAGGACAAGCCTTATAAAGTATATGGCGGACGAACGGAGCTTGTAAAAAGACTGCTGGCAGATACCTGTGAATTGTGTGGAAGCAAAGAAAATATTGAAGTACACCACATTCGCAAACTTGCTGATGTGAAGAACAAGGGGCTGCTTAACTCTCCCACATGGGCGCAAGTTATGGCAGCAGGAAACAGAAAAACGCTCGTGGTATGTCGGGAATGCCATGTAGCAATCCACAATGGAACAATAAATAAACCACTTTCTTGAAATTAAATTACTGGGGAGCCGGATGATGCGAAAGTATCAAGTCCGGTTCCGTGGGGGGATAACGGAAAAGGAGCATAGCTACCTCGCCGGTATCCTACCCGACACATCAGATGGCCGAAAGCTGGGTTTGGATCAGCGCATTATCAATCAGGCGCTGCCGGACGAACCCGGCACCAAAGTCAACCAGTGTGTCGCAAACATCATGCAGATTTGGCGAGATGGCGAGGCCGACAAGCTGACCCAGTTGGTGTTCTGCGATATTTCCACACCCCAGGCACCCCCTTCCAAAAAGGCGGCCAAGGCACTGGACAACCCCACACTTCACGCGCTGGAGCAGTCTGTACCGCTGGCCGAGCCGGAGCCGGTCTTTACCGTCTATGAGGACATCCGGCAAAAGCTCATTGCCCAGGGGATGCCTGCCGATCAGATTGCCTTTATCCATGAGGCCAACACTGAGGTGCGGAAAAAAGAACTGTTCGCCAAGGTCCGCACTGGTCAGGTGCGTGTCCTGCTGGGGAGCACCGCCAAGATGGGCGCTGGCACCAATGTGCAGGACCGGCTTGTGGCGCTCCATGACCTGGATTGCCCCTGGCGGCCGGGAGACCTTGCCCAGCGTAAGGGGCGCATCGAGCGCCAGGGAAATCAAAATCCCCTGGTCCATGTGTACCGCTATGTGACGGAAGGGACATTCGACGCCTATTTGTGGCAGACGGTGGAGAACAAGCAGAAATTTATTTCGCAAATTATGACCAGCAAAAGCCCGGTGCGCTCCTGCGACGATGTGGACGAAACGGCGCTGTCCTTTGCCGAGATCAAGGCCCTGTGCGCCGGAGACCCTCGTATCAAGGAGCGCATGGACCTGGATGTGGAGGTTTCCAAGCTGAAGCTGATGAAGGCTGACCATCAAAGCAAGCAGTACCGCCTGGAGGATCAGCTGCTGAAATACTTCCCGGAGGAAATTGAGAAAAACAAAAGCTTTATCGCGGGACTGGAGGCCGATATGGCAACCCTGGCCGCCCATCCTCACCCGGAGGACGGCTTTGCTGGCATGGAAGTCCGAGGTGATGTGCTGACCGACAAGGAAAACGCTGGTGCAGCTCTGTTGGATGCCTGCAAGGAGGTCAAAAACTCCGAGCCGGTGCAGATCGGCAGTTACCGGGGCTTTGCTATGTCGGTGTTTTTTGACGCATGGCGGCAGGAATATACGCTCCTGCTGAAAGGCCAAATGACCCACCGGGCAAGTCTCGGAACAGATCCTCGTGGTAACCTGACCCGTATCGACAACGCTCTCACGCAGATGCCCCAACGCCTGGAAGCAACCAAGGCCCAGCTGGACGATCTGTACCAGCAGCAGGCCGCAGCCAAGGAGGAAGTGGGAAAGCCTTTCCCTTATGAGGAAGATTTGCGGGCAAAATCTGCCCGTCTGGTGGAGCTGGACACGCTTCTGAACCTGGACGGTAGGGGCCGCTCCCAGCCGGAGTCTGTGATCGCCAAGAGCGCCCGGTCCTCGGTGCTGGATAGCTTGAAGCGCCCAGTGCCGCCTCGCAACCCCGAAAAGAAACCGAAACAGCATGAGGAGGTGCGATAAAAACATGAAAACAAACGATTTGAATACTGCCATTTACCCTCACTCCGCTGCCTACGCGAAAGAGCATGGGGAGCTTGAGCAGTACCGGGCCTCCAACCGGGCCAATCTCCAATGCAAGGAGGCTATTGAATCGGCGGTGCGGGAGCACTTCGACGGGATGTATCTCAGCCGTGATGCTGCCAAGGATGTAATTGAGACCTACGGTATTGACCGGGTGATGTTTGTTCTGGCCAATACCGTCCAGCTCCAGGACTGGGATGGTCGTTACTCGCCCCGCAACAAGGCGTGGGCAAAGACCATTCCCAACGACAACTCCGATACTGTCCGCTACGGCTATGCCGTAAACAGCCATCCCGCCGTGCTGGATGGGTTTATAGATCTGGTCCGTATGGAACAGATGCGCCAGCCCTTGACGGCAGCGGACATCCAAGCAGAGGCAGAACGGATTCTGCGGGAGCTGCGCGCACCGGATGTGCCGAACAGCCCTCACGGGACCCATTACATGGCCCGCATTTCCCCGGAATTTCTGAATCGTGCCGGAAGCAAAGACCATGACCGGCTGATGAATCTTCTGCCGTTCCGCAGTCTGGCATTTACCGGCATGAAAGGGTTGCCTGGAACCTATGCCACCATTCTGGCCAGCGAGGACCGCACCAAGGAGCTGCGCCAGCCTCGTTCCTCCGTCCGGGAACATCTGAAACAGGAGCCGAAACAGGCAGCCTCCAAAACCCTGGCCCATAAGAAGAAGGAGCCGGAACGGTGAGCGTCCCGAAGCGCAAACGGGAAGTCCAGGTGAATTTCCGAGTCTCCCCGGAGGAGCTGGCGCTAATCGAGCAAAAAATGTCCCAACTTGGGACCAATAATCGGGAAGCCTATCTGCGGAAGATGGCTCTGGACGGTTATATGGTGCAGCTGGATCTGCCGGAGTTGAAGGAGCTTGTGTCCCTGCTGCGCCGGAGCAGCAACAATCTGAATCAGCTCACCCGCCGGGTGCATGAGACCGGGCGAATCTACGACGCTGATCTGGAGGATATAGCCCAGCGGCAAGAACAGCTATGGGAGGGCGTGAAGGAAATCCTGTCCCAGCTCTCCAATCTTTCGTGACAGGGGTATATACCCCATCTGCGGAGGGAGGAACGGCATTCTTTTCGCCGCGCCTCCCTCCGCTTTTTCTTTTTGACCGTATCCTTGCCTTTTGACGGGGCTTGCCGGATAATAAAGGCAGATAGCAAAGTGTTCTCACATCTCACAAAGGAGTTGAGATACCAATGTTGACCTTTGAAAAGGTTTTAGAGATTTTCGAGGACTATCTGGCGCAGGATATGGAGTGGGAAGTCTACAAGAGCCGGTACGGATATGTCTGCGTGTCCTTCAACGGCTCACCCCCGGACCCGCCCTATTGCGAGGGTGATGTGTGCCGGACCCCGGAGGAACTGTTTGACCATCTGCTGGTTGAGTATAAATCCTTTGTCTCCATTCAGCTAACAAAGGGACGCCGGGAAGAAAACGAAGCCGACGAGGAACAGGTCCGCCGTCTGTGCCAGAAGTATTTGGATCGTCGAGAGGAGGCTATGAAATGACCGTATTGAAGCTGGTTTTGAAGATTGTGATTGCGCCGGTGATCCTGCTACTCACCCTGGCTATCTGGATTTGCGTGGGGTTGGTCTATGTGTCCGGCTTGGTGCTGGGGCTTCTCAGTACGGTGATCGCCCTGCTGGGCGTGGCCGTCCTGGTGACATACTCCCCGCAGAACGGCCTTATTCTGTTGGTGATCGCGTTTCTCATAAGCCCCTTTGGGCTGCCGAAGTTAGCCTTTTGGCTGCTGGGAAAGGTGCAGGATTTGAAGTTTGCGGTTCAAAATGTGATATACAGATAAAATTATCTGGAAATCCCTCTAGCGGCACGATAAGATTGCTTGCTAGAGGGATTTTTACCTTGGGCGGCATTTTCAAAACAGCAACTGAAAATAGGAAGACAACGCGCAAAAAAATTGAAGGATAATGAGACATGAGTTATACTATATATTACTGGAAATACGGACCAATAAATAGGATTGATGCCGCCTAAATAATAAGGCGTGTTTTATTATATGGAACGAGTTACGAACAAGGGGGATATTATGTATCTAAAATATATTCAGATTGTTAATTTCAAAAATCTCAAAGCAGCGCGTTTTGAATTTGCTAAAGGAGCCAATACCATAATTGGAGAAAATGATTCGGGTAAATCAAATGCGTTGACGGCTATTCGAATTCTTCTTGATGACAATTACTACTACAATACGAAACGCCTCAAAGAAACCGACTTTTCATACGCTCTTGGTGATTGGAGAGGCCATTGGATTATAATATCTGCTTTTTTTGATGAAATTTCAAGGGAAGACAAAAGCAATGAATTCTGTGCAGAATTAACTCCAGAACAGGAAAATATTGATTTCTTAAAATCATATATTCGTTGCGCAGATAAAGAGTTTGGAACGGTTTCCCTTTTTATTCGTCCTTGTAGGGCTAAGAGAGCAGAATTGGCCGAAGCTGCTCAAAATGGTACATTTGAGGCAGTTCGTTCTCAAATAAAATTAAGTGACTACGAATTTTATTATACATCACGTTCACAGGCAGATTTTACAGACGAAAATGTATATAAATCTATCGTTGGAGATATTTGCGCTGGCCAGTATGTAAACCCTGAGGATGACGATCAATCTGTTCTTGGTAGTAAAATCGATATCATGAACGTATGGCAGCATATATCAACAGTATTTATCGATGCTCTTCGCGATGTTGAGTCAGAACTTAGGAAACCGAAAAACCCCATCCGCCAAATTATTGACACTATTGAAGGAAATATTGAAGAAACTGATATCGATGATATAAAGAGAAAAATTTCCGAACTAAACCAAAAAATATCTCATATTCCTCAGGTTTCTGATATTGGGAGTCAAGTAAACCAAAAATTACTTGAAATGATTGGCGCAATTTATTCGCCAGAAATCAAGCTAGAGTCACGTCTAAAAGAAGATTTTGCTACACTTGCTAGGTATTTGACGATTTCTCCTTCCAATCAGAAGGATATAGATTTGTTGGGATTAGGGCATCTTAATATTTTGTATATTGCTATGAAGCTGGTTGAATTCGAGGTTAATCGTAATCGCGAACTTCTCAATATTATGATTATTGAAGAACCAGAAGCTCATATTCACACACATATTCAGAAAACCTTATTCAATAATCTCCAAGTTACACATACCTATACCCAAGTTGTGATGTCTACACATTCAACTCATCTTTCTGAAGTGTCAGATATTGAAAAGGTCAATGTCATGAAAAAAGTTGATGAACAGACATCGCTTGTAATGAAACCTACCAATGGATTGGATCAGTTCGGAGCAGATGTTTTGGAATATAAAGGGATATCTTTTTCGAAAATACTATCGAGATATTTAGATGCAAAGCGGAGTGTTTTATTGTTTTCTAAAGGGGTTATTATGGTTGAAGGGGACGGTGAAGAGATACTGATCCCCGCGTTGGTCAAAAAAGTCCTTGGAGTGTCTCTTGATGAGATGGGAATTGGTCTGATTAACATTGGAAGTGTTGGATTTGAAAATGTTGCATGCATTTTTGACGAATCACGATTACAGCGAAAATGCTCTATCGTGACAGATTTGGATGTAGTAGTTGATGGAGCAAAAAAGTCAAGCCAGGTTGCAATGGATAGAGGTGCCTCGCGAAGAGAAAAGTTGTCCCGGCTCTTTGATGCAAATCCTTATGTTAGTGCATTTTATGCCCCGCATACCCTTGAAGTCGATTTCGCAAGCGAAGATAATAACAAACGTTTTGTTTGCGCAATCATAAAACGTGCATATAAAGATGCTGCTACAAAAGAGAAACATGTTTTAGCAGTTAAATCAGGAACAGAAGCAGAAAGATACGACTCGGTAATGACTGTTGCAAAGAATATTAAAAAGGGCTGGTACGCAACATTGCTCGCTGAGAAGATCGATGCTGGTGCCACGATTCCAATGTATATTCTCGATGCAATTGCATTTGTTGCAAAAGACATTTTGTCCGAGAAATTATTATGGAAAATGACAAGCCATTCTTTTAATGCGTACGATTTGGATGAAGACTATGACGATTTGAAAACTGCATTTAAAGAAGCAAGA
>OLNQ01002075.1_pt1 | contig 18068 bp, 10 predicted proteins | sample 1672821 | NCBI WGS metagenome assembly OLNQ01 (sample SAMEA3136727, study PRJEB25190) | human gut metagenome | biome: human gut; feature: human-associated habitat; material: faeces | place: Austria | collected 2013 | reverse complement strand
GTTTCCAGCGCGTCAACATCCTGCTGCCAGCTCGTGTCATATTGCAGCGTGATGTTTGAAATCTCATCCTGCCCGCCTGCGTAGTCCGTCCTGTCTTTGTACATATCGGCGTACTTGCAGTAGACGGACAGCGATGCCGCATCCCGATACCCGGAAAGCTCCGAGAAGTCCTGCTCGGCAGAAGTGTAATTGCCGTTTGACAGCTCTTGCAGGGCTGCTTCATAAGCTGCCGCTCTCTGTTTGTTGCGGTTCGAGACGGAAATAGAGACCCACGCGATCACGGCTACTGCCAGAACTGCCGCGATGAGCTTTCCAAACGGAAACGGCTTCTTTGACAGCGTAGATTTCTTTTCGGTTATTTCTAGCTCCGTCGGCGTCTGGCTGACGATCGGCGGTGTGATTGCCGATTGTACAGTCGGCGCAGACTTCTGCGGATTTGCGGTCGGTGCGGACTGCACAGGCGGAACTGCGCGCTTCGATTCAGTCGGTGCTGACACGTCTGCCTGCTTCGGAGCAGGATGCTGCGGCTTTGTGCGTTCCAGAAAGGCTGTCCGTTCAGACTTGCGGAGCACAAATTTCGCCTTCTCCGGCGGATATGGCGCATTCTGTGTGCTGCAAACGAACACCTCTGTCACCCGAGCAAGCTTTTCTGCTTGATGATCGCCAATCGGAACGACTACAAAATCGCCTGCTTTCAGCGAAATTCCCCCGGTCAGATAGGCATATGTCGCTCCATCCTCCTTGAACTGCACATTGCAGAACTGATAATAGCTTTCGCCAGCCGGCTTTTTCTGTGTGCTGACGGGCGGTCTTGCAAGTGCACGGGCAGGTGGCTTTGTGCGTTTTGAAGAAGGTGCAGCCGCAAGGACCTGTGTATACCGTTTCCTCCACCGCTCATCCAGACGGGGATTTTTCAGTGCAAGGTCCATACAATGCCGCGCCAGCGTTTCCTCCCCACAATCCCGACAGATCTCCAGAACATTGAACTGCAATCTGTCGAGGTACGCGCTTTCAAAAAGCTGTGATACAAACCGCTCGTCATCCAACGCGACCAAAAGCGGAAGCGCCTGATCGTCCGTTGGAGACTCCAGCCAATCCCAATCCAGAAGCAGTTTCTCGGCAGTTTTGGCGTTGGTTTTCAGATTCGGCTCTGCGACATCCAGAAGCCGCCGCCACATCTCCATCCCTTTTTCCGGGTCGTCTGCAAACACATCATCCAGAACACGTTCCCACGACAATTCATCGAAATCCTCGGCGGTTTCATGCGGGACTTCCTCCGGATATTCGACCAACAAAATCTCGCGGCAAATATCCTCGTAGTCCGGAAACTTGCCCTGCGCCAAGAGGCGTTTTGCGCGCTCTACGTCCGGATGCAGCAGCACTTTGTTCTGCCAATGGGTGTGATAGGCTTCTTCCAGCGTATTCCGGTAGTCCTGCGCTTCGCCCATTTCCTCATCCTTTTTCCCGCCGAAGTAGGCATAGACAGAGGATAATTCAGAGAAAAGTTCAAACAAGCCGTCCGGATCGACGTGGTTATAATAGTCTTCCACCGGGCGCGTCGAGAGCAATTCCGTCCAGAACGTGCCGCAGTCCGCTTCGGAAAGGGCAGCTTCTTCACAGAACAGAACGCCGCGTTTTGCATCGCGCATGATCTCCTCTGCGCTTTCGCCCAGATTCAGGTCAAGAGTATTATGTAGAAATGTCCGCAGTTCCTCCGCCTTTTTCTCGTCCGGCAAAGCTCCCGCGTGCTGGATTCCGGCTGAGATATGGTGCAGCAGCACTTTTCCGAGTAGCTGCGAGAGTGAGGTGTCGTTAGGCGCGATCTGCCTCAGTGCCTTTTTCAAATCGCTCCAAGTTTCGGGTAGGTCAACATGATAGACGAGGGAAAGCGTCAGCGTGATCTGTGCCGTATTCTGTGACTTTTTTGCCGGTGTTCTTTGCAGACTTCCAAAGTCTCCGCACCAGCCGCATTCCCAAGATGACCCGCGTATCATAACCGGACTTCCGCACCACGGACAGCGCATATTGCTCTCACCCCTTCTGATTGCAAAAGAAACTTTATGATAGAGTTTTCAACCTACTTCATTACCTTTTCCAGCAAGGTTTGGTAACTGTCCACCACATCATACACAACATTTCCGTCGCTGATGGCCTTGAAGTGCACTCTGGCACAGTCGATTTTTGCCTGCTCAACCGGCGTGATATGATTAAAATGCATAGAATCCAGTGTTCCTTTTGTTTCAGCAACAAAATAAATGTGTTTCACCGAGCCTTCATAGAAGGCAATCGCCCAGTCCGGATTATAATGTCCGACCGGCGTTGCGATATAGAAGCTGTCCGGCAGCTTTACATAAACCGCAACATCTGTGTTGGTGTCCAGATCAGTTGCAAAATCGCGCTCGTTCGTGGAATCGTACACGATATGATCGTATAGATGCCGCTGCGCTTTCATTGCATTTGTACCGAGCTTGCCCTTGATGGTCGGTTCGGTAAAGATGTCCGTGTCGTAATGTTCATCCAGCACATTGTAGGTGATGTGCTGAATAATTGCAGTTGCCTTTTCATCATTGATCAAAGCTGCCGCTTTGATGATAAATTCTTCCGGATTGAACTTGAATTGCTCAAAGACAGCCTTCTCGATACCGGTTAGAATGGCAACAACTGCTTTGCGTGTCAAACCGGTCTCTCCGACCAGCTTGCCGATTAAATCATACTTCACGCTGCTGTTGGCGCGGATTTGCTTACTGCTGTCATAAGTTGACGACTTCGATTTTGAGAACGCACTTCCGTCAAGGAGAGAATCCTTCGACTTGATCTCGTCCATTGCGCCGGTTTCAACTTTGAAGAAGATTTTCGGCACACGAAGATTTCGGTTGATGGAAACAATCGCCTTGTCAACAAGTTCGTCCGTATCAAAGTCCACCACATATACGGATTTCGGGCTGATGCGCTTCCAGAGAGCTTTGAACTCCGGCATAGCGAGCTTGTCGGGATCAACTTGCAGCTCGACATTCTTGTCGCGGGCGTTCTCCGGCTGCATAGCGCGGCTGTCATAGACGGAATCAAGAATATTGATCACAGAATCGCGGCTGTCCGCCACTTCCTCCGCGACCTGAATTGCACCATTTGCCTTATCGGCATAATATTTATCGGTCAGTACACCCTTCTTGTCGATATAGCCGTTGACAATCAAATCAAAATAAATCGCCTGCGCCGTATCGCCGTCCACGACCTGCTCGTTGCCTCTGGCATCCACAATGACCTTGCCCTTGAAGAGGTCGGCAGTAACAGCCACAGGACGTCCGGCAACTGCATCGGCAAGCTCAGTCTGCAAGCCCTTTGCAAAGCTGTCATAGCTCTCACTGGCGATGACGGTCAGAACATTGATGGACTGCACATCATTTCCAAGCACGTTGGCGTCCATGCGCTCGCCGTCCTGATTGACGCACAGGCGCAACCCTCGACCGACTTCCTGACGCTTGCGAACCTCGCTGCTGCTCTGCTTCAGCGTACAAATCTGGAACACGTTCGGGTTGTCCCAGCCTTCGCGCAGTGCGGAGTGCGAGAAAATGAAACGCACCGGGGACTTTTTCGGATCACGATCCAGAAGCAGTTCCTTGTTCTTCATAATCAGGTCATAGGCGTCAATATCGTCGGAGGTGCCTTCCTTTTTGTCAGAGAGCTTGCTGTCAGTCATCTTGCCCTTTTTGTCAACGGAAAAATAACCTGCGTGGGTGTCATGGGCGGAAATTGCGTCCAGATACCGTATGTAATCCTCGTCTCCGATTTCCCGCTGCATGGAGCTGAGAATGTCGCTGTACTCTTCCTCGAACATATCCGCATAAATGCCGTTGAACGGATGTCCAGCCTCGTCGTACTGCTTGTACTTTGCAACTTCGTCGATGAAGAACAGCGACAGAACCTTGATGCCCTTATGGAAAAGCTGACGCTCCCGCTCCAGGTGAGAAAGAATCGTCTCACGGATCTGAATGCGGCGAAGCTGGTCTTCGCTGACCTTACCGATCACATCTCCGGCAAAGATTTTGATGCCATTCAGGAACTCCACAGAGTTATCGCGTCCGTCGATAGATTTCACCACAAAGCCGACTTTGTACTCGTCCAGATTACCGGAATTGTCGTAAAGATTATAACCGACTCCGACCGTCGCTGTTTTCTTGCGGATGCCGGACGCGCCCTTGTAATCAAACTGAATAGTTGCCGTCGGGTCAGCTTTGGAAAGATTGATGCTTTCCAGATAGACAAATCCTTCGGTTGCCGTGCTGCCGGACTCCGTGATGCCTTTAACGGCAATCTTCTTGACCAGCCGCTTGTTGTACGCTTCCATCGCATCAAGGCGATAGACCATGTTATAAATGCTGTCCGCCTTATGCGTGGCGGAGTAGCGCAGCGTCAGCAGCGGGCAAAACTCTTTCAGACGTTCTTTTGTCTGCTTGCCCTCGACCGACTGCGGCTCGTCGATAATCAGAATCGGGTTGGTCTTTGCAATAATGTCAATCGGGCGACGGGAGCGGAACTCATCCAGCTTCATATAAATGCGCCGTGCATCCTTACCCTTGGCGTTGAACGCCTGAGAGTTGATGATCATGACATTGATGGCGCTGTCCGACGCAAAGCGGTCAATTTCCGTAAGCTGTGCGGAGTTGTAGATGAAGAAACGAATCTTCTTGCCGTATTCCTCTGCAAAATGCTCCTGCGTCACCTGAAAAGATTTATAGACGCCCTCGCGGATGGCAATGCTCGGCACGACCACGATGAATTTGCTCCAACCATAGTGCTTGTTCAGTTCATACATGGTCTTGATGTAGGTATAAGTCTTACCGACGCCGGTTTCCATTTCAATCGTCAGATTATAGCGACCTTCCAGCTTGTCCGACGGCTTGATTTGATTGGTACGCTGTACCTTTTGCAGATGCTCCAGAATCAGCTTGTCGGAAAGCTCCGGCACAATACGCTCGTTGCGCCAGCCGGTGAAATCCGTATCATCCTCCAAGCCAATCTGATAGTTTCCATCACCGCGGTCCATCATATATGTAGGCGTGAGGTACGGCTGTCCGGCAAAGACGTCAACGACCGCTTTTGCCGCATCCGCTTGAAATTTTTGGTGTTTGAATTGCAGTTTCAATCGTCTTCACCTCCAGTTTCTTCTTCAATCCACTCTTGCAGTTTCTTTTGCAGAAGTTTTTTATCAGGCAAGTATAACTGATACTGTGACGCAAAAATGTTGGAATTTTCGGGGAGTGTCAATTCGACTACAGCATCATTTTTCTGCGGGCACAGCAAAATCCCGATTGTTGGATTTTCAAAGTCCGTTTTCTCATATCGGTCATAGTAGTTCACATACATCTGCATTTGCCCAAGATCCTGATGCTTCAGTTTTTCGGTTTTGAGATCAAACAGTACAAAGCATTGCAGCAAACGGTTGTAAAAGACAAGATCAACACGAAAATGGTCTTCCTCGAAAGTAAAGCGTTTTTGTCTGGCAACGAAAGCAAAGCCTGTCCCAAGTTCCAGCAGGAACTCCTGCAGATGGTCGATCAATCTGCTTTCCAGCTCTGTTTCCGAAAAATCGGTTTGCTCCGGAATGCCCAGAAATTCGAGAATATAGGGGTCTTTCACAAGATCGGCTGGCTTTTCTGCAAGCCGTCCTTTTTTTGACAGTCTGAGTATTTGCTGCTTGTCCTTCCCAATCAGCATCCGCTCGTAAAGAGAACTTCCGTACTGACGGCTCAACTCACGCTTGCCCCAGTTTTCCTGAATTGCCAGCTGTTCATAAAAATCACGTTCATCTTCGTTCTGAATCCGCATCAGAATCAGATAGTGCGTCCACGACAGGCGAAAAGGCACATCATTTCCGAATTTCGTAACCAGCGGTTGCGAATTTGGTTCTGCAAAATCCGTAACCATCGGTGCCGGAATTCGGTTTTTATAAATTTCGTAAAATTTCCGAATATTCGTCAGCGTAGACACAGAATACCCTTTTCCAAACGCATGATTCAAAGCGTCTGACAAAGTTTCTAAAACCCGTTTCCCATACTTTGCTCTGCCGGAACCGCCCTGCTGTACCTCTACGATCCACTTTCCAAGCGTGTAATAGGTCAGAAGCTGGACCAGATTTACCTCGCGAATTGCCGTATTTCTTGCACGGTCAATCAGATCGACTGCCTTTTGGCAGAGTATTTTCAATTCCGGCACAGAATCCTCGGGATTTGCCGGCAGAATGTTCTTGTTCTCCATGTCACGCTCCATCAGATCACCCTCACGCGCTTGGAAATGTCGCCCGCGTCCTCCGGCATATAGAGCTTGAAAATCTCAAACACGTTGATCTTCTCTGGGCTGGACGCAAAACCGGAATCGCGGAAGACGGCGCGGAGCGGGCGGCGCTGTGCGATCTCCTTGACCACGCTTTCGGGAATGTTCGTGTCAAAACAGGCGATCAGGTCGCCGTCATTGTAGGTATGGACGGTGCAGCCGCCCAACTGCTCGGACTTGTACGGCAGGGACAGCGGCAGCCCCCAGTCGATCAGGCAGCCGAACAGCAGGTCGAGGTCGGTGCGGTCATCCTTGATGTTGGATTCCAGCCCCGCGAGCATCCCCTGATCGTAGTCATCCGGCGCATAGTAGACGTCCTTCATGTTGGTATCGTCCAGCTTGAGAACGCGGAAGCCGACGTCGAGGTCTTGCGTGGTCATGGGGCTTTCGGATTTGATCTTATCCCCAGCGCGGCGAATACGCTCTTTGCCGATTTCACAGATGTTATGCGGAACGCCAATGGTGTCCAACAAATTCACTGCATTTTGAGCAACCTTCTTGGCTTTTTCAGAGGCTTCTTTTTGAGGATCAATCGTTTCGGGAAGTTGAACAAGAATGAATTTACGATGCTTGTTCTGCTCAGCGTCCGCTAAAAACATCGCGTGTGCCGTCGTAGCCGAACCGGAAAAAAAGTCCAAAATAATGTCTCCATCATCAGTTCCGCAGAACTGGATAATTCTCTGAATAATCTCTTCATCTTTCGGATTTTCAAACACTTTGTCGCCCATTAGCGCCGCAAGGCGCTTAGAAGCCGCTCTACCATCCTGATAGAAAACGCTATATGGGACTCCATATTCGTGTTCTTCAAGATAGGACTTAATCGTTGGGACAAAGCTCTCGTCAGCTCCGAAGTTTACACGCCCTTCTTCTATCCAACGTTGCATGGTTTCTTTGTTTGTAATCCACCCTCTCGATGGAATGCGTACCGGCTTATGAGTAGTTGGGTGCAAAACCTCATATTTGGGACCACCTCCACCGGGCCACGAAATATCAGAGGCGAAGAAGATTCCGCGTTCATCCACTTTGTTATAATGTGAATGATCTTTTGCAGGATGTCCGTCAGCCAACGCTTTATACCATTTCCGTAGTTCTTTTTCAATCAAGCCACAATCATTACCGTAAATCTGTTTCAGGTGCTCATACTCAGCATAAATGTCAGAAAGTCCTTGCTTCTTTTCGCGCCACAGAATTTTATGTTCCTTCACCCATAGTGCGTCTTTGAAATAGCACAGGATGTACTCATGAGAGACTGAAATGTACTTGGAGTCATTTTTCCTGCCAGCAGACCAAATAAGCTCTGCAATGAAGTTGCTCGCCCCGAACACCTCATCGCAAATTGCCTTGAGTGTGTTCACTTCATTTTCGTCAATGCTGATGAAAATAACACCGTCAGATGTAAGAAGATTTCTTGAAAGTAGCAAGCGGGAGTAGATCATCGAACACCAGTCCGAATGAAATCTGCCGTTGGTGTCTGTGTTCTTAAACATTCTGTTCCCTGCATCATCCGTCGCTCCGCTTTCCTCGGAGTATTCATCAGAAGACATAGCAAAATCATCGCGGTAAAGAAAGTCGTTGCCAGTATTGTACGGCGGATCAATGTAGATCATCTTGACCTTGCCGAGATAGCTTTCCTGCAAGAGCTTGAGGACTTCCAGATTATCACCCTCGATGTAGAGGTTTTCGGTGGTGTCCCAATCCTTGCTCTCTGCCACACAGGGGCGCAGCGTCTTCCGGATCGGCTTGTTGGCTTCCACGATAGCCGCCTTCTTGCCGACCCATGTGAACTCGTATGCCTCGTCGCCGTCCACCACGTCCGGCGAGAGCATCTGTTTGAGCAACTCAAAATTGACCGCCCGCTTGTACACCTTCTTCTCCGGCGTGCTGTGTTCCTCGTCCAGCATCTCCGTGATGCAGTTCGGAAACAGGGCAGCAATGCGGTCTATGTTCTGCGCCGTCATATCCGGCGATTCAAATTTCATCTTGTCCATTTTCCTGACTCTCCTTCTGCTTTCCATAGTGGTCTTTTTTTATCTTGTCATAGCTTATCTGTCCATAAATAATAGAATCTAAGTAAAGCCTCTTTCGTGTGATAAGGATATCCATTTCATTCCTAAATGCCTGTCTTGATTCTATGAATGCGATTACATCTGGTTCAATGTTCCCTGTGCTGTTGTGCAAATAGACCTCATACATTTTCTCCAGAAGATCCATGGTTTTTACCTTTATATCGAAAATAACATCAGAAGTTTTGTCAAGTCTATTAAAGTTATGGAAGTCAAGCTTTACCTCATCAAACAGGTCAGAAAAAAGCTGTTCCAGCTCACTTTTCTTCCTTTCTTTTGCCAAACAAAATCCGTTTTCGTCTTGCGTGATATTATTGAGTTTTAGGTACTCAATAAGCCCATCAGCAGAGCAGGCTGTATAATACTTCTCTACTTTTTCTGTGAGTTTGGCAATATTAGTGGATTCATATTCTATCACCTTGCCTATGACAGACAATTCATTAGCATTTAAGGCAATCTTTTCAAGTCGCTCTTGTGTTTTATCATTTTCTTCTTTGAACTTCTCGTTTTGACGTATAGCAACATAAGCTAAAAGGATTGTTCCAATAGCAGAAACAGCTTGTATTATATATCCAAGCAGTCCATCTGCTGATATTTCTGAGGAAACCGATGGTGCAAGTATAGTAATTAAAACAGGAACAAGGATAAGAACTACAAGTGCAATCAAAATGATGCACCATATATGTTTCTTGAACCACATAGAGATTCGGAATTTCATTATATCGCATTCAACTCCTTTCTCAACACCTTCAACTCCGCATTCATTTCCATCTGCCGGTTAAGCTGTTTCTCCCGCCGCATTTTGTTTTCCAGCGCGGCAATCTGCTTTTCAAGCTGCTTCTTCTTTTCATCCCGCTCAACAGACTCTTTCAGGCTCTCGCCGGAATCTGTTTGCAGCTTCTCCACGGCAATCTGGCGAACGAGGCTTTCATAGACGGCATCCATATTCAAGCCGTCGATACTAAGATGCAACTCATCTTCTGGCATCCAGTCGGTATGATAATAGCGTCCTACCTTGAAGGCATTGCTGCCGGACGCAGCAGCCTCCTTGTAGCCGATCCACGCCTGAGCCTTGTCGTCACAGGTCAGAATAAAGAGGATATGGTACGGGATTTCCTTGTCGATTTGTTTCAGCACCGCTTCGTCAAGCTGCGGATCATTCAGCCGCACCTCGAACACTTCGATTTCGGTTACAGACTCACCCGCCGCGATATTCAGCGTAGACGCTGCCAGCTTGTTTCGCCAGTAGACCAACTTGATCTGATCAACAAACATACGGTGTAAGGCAGGGGAAACATCAAGATTTTCATAGAACTTCTGCTTCGGTATTCTTTTGCCAAACTCCGTAGATGCAGGAAATCCAAGCATAATCAGGTCTCCTTTCCTTCAGTAATTTTGGTTCTCTCATTTCGTAAGGTCATTTTCTGTTAGGAAATTCAGAAATTCAACCATGATCTGATTTGTACGATTACGGATATCATCTTCTGTAAAATCCGCTGCTGCGGCAAGGTTAATCAATTCATGATTCCTTGTACCGTCTTTCTTTTGGTTTCGGCTATTCGTAAATCCCTGGTAATATTTGACCTTATCAGTAAACCGATAATCCGCAGCACGAATATTAATCCGTTTTTCTAGAAGGGCCTTATTACCAAGTGCCTCCAAATTCTTCGCATCTGACAGCGATTTGTCTTTGTCTAAGCGATTACGAGCATAAATATGTTCAATTTCCAAGACCGTTTCTAGAGAAATCAATTCCTGCGCATCATCTTGGAATGCCCACCACGCAAGCATTGATTTTGTGATTGGCCGAACATTGCTAAATGTGAAGTTTGCAAACATGCTTTTCACAGTTGTTGGCTCAAATTTGAAGCCATCAAAAGATATCGGCCGATTATTGACGATATTGACCATTTCAGTGTAAACGGGGGTACGAAGTGCATTTACTCCAGGATTCGTAACCGCATAAGTCCAGATAAACCCCGTAATTTTATTGAGGAACTGATAAAACTCTTCATCATCAAGCATACCATTGGCATCTTTGTTTTTCATGAAATAGACAGATACAAAATATGTCCACATACTGTTTGGCGCATAGTTCAGCACAAATAATCTACGCAGAATCCGTAGTGAGAATCTGTCCTTATCCTGATTGGAAACATCTTCCCAGAAGTGAGCAAGGGTGATCATATCGTTGAAGGTACTATCCTGCTTCAGAAGTGTATAGTTATCCTTTTCATAAAACTTGCGCAATGCCTCCGTCGTAGACGACTTGATCCCCATTTGGGCGCGGACAAAGTACATATAACGCGTAAATAATTCATCCATTGGAGTGCCATTTTGTGGGTGAAATATTTTCTCGGAAAGTTCCTCAAGCCCCTTCCACCGCTTAATAAAGATATCTTTTTCACCCTTAGCAGTATAGAATTTATAAAACTGCGCTTTAAAAATGTCAGAATCTGAAAGTGGCATGCCGCGATCATTTAAGGTGGAAAAAATCCGCAGTGCGGTATCTTGCGATTCTGCTTCAATTGGCAGCAGAATGCAGTTGTTCATAATTCTGGTTGGGAGGTAAGCGAAATATGTAGGATATTTCGCCAGGAAGGAATCAATACAATCCTGAAAAAACTTGAAATTAGCTGCATAACGGCTTTTTTCTCCAGGTTTTACCGTTCCTGTCCTAAGAATATCAAGAAATTCATGTTTATCCTTGTCTGTTGCCACCTCGGAATCTATCTTCAGCGCGGCCATATCCGGCTCGCCAAACTCATCCGTTTTCCATATACATTTTTCGATATTTTGCTTAGTTGCAATGGACGCTCTGTCTTGCATATGACCAAACTTCGTATAAAAGGCTCTTAGTAGGAGCATTAACGTGGTAAGCCGTTGCTGTCCATCGATGACTTCCAGTTTGGAATTTAAATTTCTGAAGGTGACAATTGGGCCCAGAAAATATTCGCTATTACTGTCAAACTCTATTCGCCCTTCATCGGGAATTGCGAATGAAAAAATATCATCCCACAGAGTTTGGCATTCTGCTTCTCCCCACGCATAGGGACGCTGATAGTCCGGAATCAGAAAGTCCGCCTTTTTGTCCTGAAACAACTCTTTTATTGTTTTCTGATCGACATTCAATTTAGACATGTCGTAATCCTCCCAAATATATATTGAAATGAGGCTCTTCCTTTTTAGAGGTGGATTACTATTTCACAACCAAAAAGCAAATCAGCTCAAAATCATCCAGCCCCGAAACCGCACTGAGCAGCGCAGATGTGCCGCCGCTCTTGAACAGACTGTCAATATCGTTTTCTTCCTTTGCGTCAATAATGGAATTGATCGCCTCACTCAGCAGTTCAGAGATTTCACTCATTTTGCGTCCATCATCCGTCTCATCATTGAATCGCTTACAAAGCTCCGCACAAGGCTCACCCTTGCCACGGCAGAGCAGACGCATCGTGTCAAGCAATTTCTTCGGGTTCAGGTAATCGCAGACAATTTCGCCCTCTTCGCTGATGTAAACCATGTAGAAGGGGTGAATGCGGTTCCGGTTGTCAATGTTCACGCTGTCATTTATATTTCTGAGGACGAAAATCACACCGGCAGGAGAATCCTCCGTCTGTCCAACAACGGTGTGCAGACCCTTTGGTGCGGTTTCAATGTCCTCGTGCTGCTTCATGTATTCGAGCAGATCAAGCCGGAACTCATTGAGGCCCAAATCCATGATGGAAATACCACTGGTCATGTCCTCAATGTCCACGACTTCTTCTTGCAGCCGCTTGAGCTGTGCGCGGCGGTATTCAAGATCGCCCTTTTCCTCGGCATTGATCAGGTCATCGTCGCCGGTGGAGGTCATAACTGAAATCTTCATGCGGGTTTCCACACGGCTTTTCAGGTTGATATACTCGTCGAGGTCCATATCCGGCCAGAAGTTTACAAGCTGGATATGGTCGTTTCTGCTGCCAATACGGTCAATTCGACCGAACCGCTGGATAATGCGGACAGGGTTCCAATGAATATCATAGTTGATGAGGTAGTCGCAGTCCTGCAAGTTCTGACCTTCGGAAATACAGTCGGTTGCAATCAGAATATCAAGCTCATCGGTACTTCCGGGCAGGAGTACCGACTTGCCTTTTGAAACAGGCGAGAAGCAGGTCAGTACAGTGTTGAGGTCTGCCCGGAGCTTTGGGATGGTAGTCTTACCGTCAACTGTGCCGGTGATCTCTGCCGTTTCCAGCCCAAAATTCTCTTTTGCAAATCTGCTGACGTTTGCAAAGAGATAGTCTGCGGTATCAGAGAATGCCGTGAAAATAATGATCTTCTTATTGCCAGGATTGATGGGATGCTCGATTTTCTTCCGGATCAAGTCAAACAATGTTTGCAGTTTCGTGTCATGCTCCGGCGTGATGTCGGCAATCATGAGGGACAGGAGTTCCAGATTCTCCGCATCCTTTTCCAGTTCGCACATCCATGAAACATAGTCCATATCAGCAAGGTCAATTTTGACTTTCTTGCCGACGGAGAAGAAATCAGTGTTCTGATCGTCGTAATCAAAATCTTCTGCGCCGGAAATCTCCGTCAGATTCAGGACGCAGTCCCCAGACTGATAATTTTTGATCGTCCCAATCGTATCGTTGATCAGCTTTTTAATGCGGTCAATCGTCAGGCGGAAAGAAGCAACCGAGCTTTCCAGCCGCTTGAGAAGGTTGATACTCATAAGACGTCGAATGCCTTCTTCACGTCCCTGCTGGGTCAGGCTGTTTCCCTTGTGGTGCGTCATGTCGATGTACTTTGCCAGCTTCGATGGCATGATATAATTCGTCGGCGTATAGATCATCAGACTCAACGACATGAGCAGATTGTAAATATCGTTATAGTTGATCGCATCATTCAAATCGGTCAAGCAGGGACGCAGCGAAATCGGCGGCAGACGCTCCGGAAATTTGCCGATGTCAGAAGTGTTGTAATACTTTTCAATGTGCTTTCTTGACCGTGCAATCGTCACGCTGTCCAGCAATTCAAAGAAATCAAAATCCAGCGTCCGCAAAAGCTCGTCCGTCGTGCGTTCGTCGGCAGGAAGCTTGCTCCATGCGTTGAAAGCCTTCTGTGCCTGACGGAAAATTTCATCAATATTTTTGGTCGTATCGAGCTTTTTACTCATCTGTGAGGCATCACCCTCATAGGCGAGTGCAAGCTGGTTTTTAAGGTCGATAAACTTGTTATTGACCGGCGTTGCCGAGAGCATCAGCACTTTTGTCTTCACGCCAGCGCGAACAACCTTATTGAGCAGTTTCAGATAGCGGTTTTCCTTTGCATCCTCGCCGGACACCTCGCCGCCGTTGCGGAAGTTGTGGCTCTCATCAATGACAACAAGATCATAGTTGCCCCAATTCAGGCGGTCAAGGTCAATTCCGTTCGACCGCCCGTGCTCACGGGAAAGGTCGGTATGATAGAGGACATCATAGCGCAGACGGTCTGTGGCAATGGGATTATTGATATAGTTGCCCTTGTATGTATTCCAGTTCTCAGAGAGCTTTTTGGGGCAGAGAACAAGCACGGATTTGTTGCGGTTCTCGTAATACTTGATGACGGCAAGCGCAGTGAAGGTTTTACCAAGACCTACGCTATCTGCCAGAATGCAACCGTTGAATTTCTCAAGCTTGCTGATGATAGCAAGAACAGCATCCCGCTGGAAGTTATAGAGCATTCCCCAGATTTTGCTTTCCTTAAAGCCTGTCGCTTCGTTCGGCAGTTCGTCCTCTGAAACGTCCTCAAGGAACTCTTTGAAAATGTTATAGAGTGCAACAAAGTAGATGTATTCTGGAGCGTTCTCACGATATGCAACGGAGATATTCTCAATTACGACGTCAGTGACTTCCTGCAACTTCTTCTTGTCGTTCCAGAGTTGTTCAAAGAGCCTGAGAAAGTAGTTGGCATTTTCAAAGCTCTCTGTCTTCTGCACCGGATAGTAGGCGTTGTTGCCGCGCTCGCAACCGAGATCAACCGTCGTAAATCCATTGATGGGCATATAGGTACTTTCATCGACCGTCATAAAGCCCATCATCTGCTCCTGCGTAACGTTCGATTTGAAAACCACCTTGCGTCGAATCCAGTCTGCACACTCTTTTGCAATCGCTTTTTGCGTCAATTCATTGCGGAGCTTTACTTCAAATTCGGTGCCATACAGACTGCATTCTCTGGAAATGCGAGGAATATAGAACTCGCGCTGAGCCTTGGAAGCCTTCTCAGTCACGAAGGTGGGAGAGGTGAAGATAAAACGCAGTTCGTCAATGCCATCAAGTTGTTTTTTGAGTTCCTGATACGCATAGATTGAGAAGCAAGCGGCGGCAACAGACATCTTACTGCCTTTATGAATACCCGCTTGCAGATCGTCTTTGACGGTCTTGTTAATGTTGTCTATAATCTGCATTCCATCACCTCAAAAGAATTTGAGATTCACGGTTTGCCAGGGCTTATCTTTGCGCAGCTACATTTCTCGCCCTGGCGCACACATATCTTCTCATTGAAACCATCTAAAATTCGAGACGGCCAAACAAAGTACTTATTACGTGCTATCCTCTCTTTTCGTACTTTGCCCGCAGATCGATCAATACCTGCTGGTAGCTGATCTGCCCGCTGGCGATGCGGTCGAGGCTGCTGTTGGTCGATTTGCTGATCGTCATGCCTTCGGCAGCAAAGGTTCCGCGGATGTTGCGGAGATTGCTTTTATGCTGCGGAGTAGCAGTATATTTCTCGGAAGCTCATTGTTATCATATCATATTGGCTGTCCCATAAAGCGGACTTGATCATGTGTTTTCACTCGAATCCGGCACAATTTCCATAATATCTTCCACGCCGCAGTCCAGCGCCGTGCAAATTTTCAAAAGTATCTCCGTCGTAACATGACCGTTTCGCCCCATTTTTGTGACGGACGCCGGGCTAATGCCCGCTTTCGCGCACAGATCTTTCTTTTTCATATCCTTGTCAATCAGCAGTTTCCAAAGCTTCTTGTAGCTCACAGCCATAGTTCGATTCCTCCAGATGAAAAAAGTGCTCTGCTGCTTGGCAGAACACTTTTGCGCAAAGCTGCCAAGTCTAACAACAGCGCTTCGCAGCGTTGTATTTTATTGTATCAAAACAGAATGGGAAATGCAAGGAAATGATAAATACGAACGATTTTTATTTCGCAGATCGCTTTTCAAATTCACCCTTATCTTTGTATATTGCCGCGCAAATTCTGCATCTCATAAGGCGCATGAATCGTGCCGTTTTGCGCGCGAAAATTCTATGCTATTCGTACCGAATGCGCAAACATTTAATGGATTTTCCGCATCGCCTTGAGAAGTACGCTTTATTGGACACTTCATGTGCTATGATGTTCCTACCAAGATAGAGAAGGGGCGGAGCGCAATGTTTGTCCTGTTGGATATGGAGTGGATTGAGAGTCGTGGCGGTCATCGGAGTTTGACGCAGCTATACGCTGCGCGGGTCGATGCAAAGTGGAACACGATCCGTGCGTTTGACGCGCTGGTCTGTCCGCGCGACCCCGGAACTGCGCCGTGGGAGCATCTGGCATTCAACGGCTACGCTCCCGCTGAGTTTTGCGCGTCGGATTCAGAGAAAAGCTGCGTCCAGCGTTTCTTCCGCTTGCTTCAGCCGGACGACGTGATTTGCTGCTGGCACGTTGAAACAAAAAATACACTGAGATCGCTGTACCGCCGCTATCTGTTCGGAACGTTTTCCGCAAAGGTACGCTGCATGAACCAAAAAGTCTATGCCGCTATCAAGGCACGCGAAATTCCGGCGCGTTCTCTTTACAAAATTGCAGAAGCGTGCGGTCTTTCAACGCCCGCGCCGGAGCATCAATCCAGCAACGATGTTGCCGTCATGCAGATGCTGTTTCAGGCGCTTGGACTTGCGCAGTCAAAAGTGCCAAAACGCGCGCCAGCCAAAGAACCGATCCCCAGACAGGAACGAAACGCAAAGATCATCGCGGCGTCGAGCTATAACTACCTGTACGCTCCAAATTCCGAGATCTTTCACTGCCGAAATTGCAAGCAGCTTCTGCGCGTGAAAGAACTTCTTGGCAGCGTGTACTATCAGACGGCTTCCCAAAATCGCCGCCCCTGCAAACTGTGTCACCCAGACTTGCAGCCGATCATCGACCGTCCGTCGAAGGAAAAAACAGCAGAAACAGGAAAGTCGGAGCTTGTAAAAGCGCGGCTGCTCGGAAATCAGTGCGTGATCCTGCCGCAAACGCGCATTGTCGGCTGCTGCCACAATCTGCTGCATCCCGGAAAACTGACGAAGCGGCTTATGACGCAGCATGACTGCCTTGGGAAGAACTGCCGGTACTTCGAAAAATACGAGGACGCAGGGTATTGGAAAGAATGTGACCGTAAGAAAGAGCAGAAACGGACGGCCAGACAGCTTCAGCGCATGAAACGGGAGCAGGAAGCCGCCACGGAAGCGGTACTGCAAAATCTCGCGGAGCTGTTTCAGTCTTACATAGACGATGCCGGTTACGCCATGCAAATTGTCCGCGTGGACACGGAACGGATCAACCGATACCGCGTCTTTTATGTGTCCGAATATCCGTTTGCCGATGGAAACCGCTTCCCGAAGTTTTTGGAAACCGTCCGCTTTTTCTTCCCGGATTATCGCCTGAATCTCCGCCACATCCGCGACGTGGATGGGCATTTTGTGACGATTGAGGAATATCAGCAGCGGGCGCGGAAATGAGTGTCTTCACCGAAACTCCCACAAAGGCAGTTGAGCCTTACCCATTTCTCTGCTACAATAAGATAAAACACAGCGGAGGTTTTCTCATGATCCGTGAAATATGCAAAGACGATTTTTTCCTATCCCAGAAGGCAGAGCCTGCCACGGCGGACGACTTGAGCGTAGCGCAGGACTTATTGGACACCCTCACCGCGCACAAGGACGGCTGCGTGGGCATGGCGGCGAATATGATTGGCGTCAACAAGCGCATTATTGCGTTTGACAACGACGGCGCATACATGGTCATGTTCAATCCGGTGATCGTCAAAAAATCCGCGCCGTATGACGCGGAGGAGGGCTGCCTGTCGCTGACCGGCACGCGGAAAACGAAGCGATACCAGACCATCAAGGTGCAGTGGCAGAATGAGCAGTTCCAGACGCGAATCAAAACGTTCACCGGCTGGACGGCGCAGATCATTCAGCACGAGATCGACCATTGTGAGGGGATCATCATATGATTTTATACTTTTCCGGCACCGGAAACAGCGAATACGTTGCGAAACACATTGCGGACGCGCTGGGCGATGAGATTTTGAATTTGAATGACCGCATCAAGGCTTCAGATACTTCACCCATCGAAACCGACGAACGGCTGATTATCGTCACGCCGACTTATGCGTGGCGCATTCCGCGCGTCGTGCGCGACTGGCTTCGGAAAACGGAACTGCGCGGCGCGAAGCAGGTGTGGTTCGTCATGACCTGCGGCAGCGAGATCGGCAACGCCGACAAGTACAATCGCGAACTCTGCACGGAAAAGGCGATTTCCTGCATGGGCACGGCACAGATCATCATGCCGGAGAACTACATTGCGATGTTCTCCGCGCCGCAGGCGGACGAAGCGCGGCAAATCGTCGCCCAAGCCGAGCCTCGCATCGACCGCGCCATCGCCGCGATTCAAGC
>OLNQ01002074.1_pt1 | contig 18078 bp, 13 predicted proteins | sample 1672821 | NCBI WGS metagenome assembly OLNQ01 (sample SAMEA3136727, study PRJEB25190) | human gut metagenome | biome: human gut; feature: human-associated habitat; material: faeces | place: Austria | collected 2013 | reverse complement strand
CGTCTGTGACGATGATGCGGAAGCGCTGCTCCTGAGCCTCCTGAAGGCACTTCTCTAGCTCCTCCATATTAGCGTTAGCGTAGCGATAGCGCTTAGCCTTGCAGAGACGTACACCGTCGATGATCGAGGCGTGGTTCAGCGAGTCGCTGATAATCGCATCCTCAGGGCCAAAGAGTGGCTCGAAGACACCGCCGTTAGCATCAAAGCAAGCAGCATAGAGGATAGCGTCTTCCGTGTGGAAGTAGTGTGCGATAGCCTTCTCGAGCTGCTTATGGATATCTTGCGTACCGCAGATGAAGCGTACACTACTCATACCGTATCCGTGCGAATCCATCATATCCTTAGCAGCCTTGATAAGGCGAGGATTGTCAGAGAGACCCAGATAGTTGTTGGCGCAGAAGTTCAAGACCTCCTTGCCCCCCTCTACCTTGATAGCGGCCGTCTGAGGGGTGATGATAATGCGCTCCTCCTTGTAGAGACCTGCATCTTTGGTGTCTTGGATCTCCTTAGCGAGGAAGTTCTTCAGTTCTTTGTACATGATATTATGTGGTAAAGTTATTAGACAAGAGTCGGTGAGCCATACTCGGCTCCAGAGAGGCTTTATTATTCCTCAGCAGGGGCCTCCTCACTAGTCTCACTAGTCTCCTCAGGTGCTGGCTCGGAGAAGTCGGTGTGACCCGTCTCTACGAGGATATTGTACCAGCGAAAGATCTTCTTGATATCGTTGTCGTGGACACGCTGACGGTCGTACTCGGGGAGTACCTCTGCGAAGAGGTCGAAGTAAGCCTCCTTGCCACTGAGTCCCTTAAGGTCGACCGTCTTGCCCTCATACTTGTCGAGCAGCGTCTGCAAGATCTCTCGCAGAGGCGCCTCTTCAGTTGTCGTATAGATTGATATATCGCCTAGAGACACGACACGATCCGATGCGTACGCAGGGATACGCCGCTTCGTCTCTAGATCCTCGACGATGATACTATTCTTAGTGTGTGTCAGGAGCTTAAAGAGTCCTGGCTTGCCTGAGATGGATAAGATTTCTTTGAGCATAAACTATATTATGTGGCGAAAGCCCTCGAGGCTCTCGTGATATCTACCTGCAAAGATACCAAAATAGTATCGTATGGTGTGTACACGGGTCACGCTTTGATCCCGTAATCCGAGCCACGATAAGGGTTTGGACTACGAGCGTCACTACCTGACGCATTGATACAATGACGGACGCCCGATCTCGTGCGTCCGTCGTCCTAGTGAAGAGCATTGACTCGATGAAAAGCGTCTTGAAGCATACAAGGTCCTGCTTATTTACTTTTTGTCATCCCAGATGGCAATGTAGCTGCCATTGCACTTTAACCAGCGTGATGCCGTGTTAAAAGAATAGACACCCCAGAGTGATATATCGTCTATTACCTTGTATCTCTTACCGTAGGTGTATTTATTTTTTTCGTCTTCAGTAATTTCTAAGACTGGGATACGAACAGATGGGTGGTGAATGACGCCAAATTGCTTAATAGGGTCGTAAACGACATTCAAACGCTCATAGCCAGGTATTGGCTTTCGCAAGTCTGAGTCGTACTGGTCAAAGTCTACATACAGCACTTTGCAATTATAATCTTTGCCAAAGATCGCAGCCGATGCTACCATAGATTTCTTTCCTCCTGTAATGTCTATTGCATATGATGAAGATGGGTTTTGCAACATCTGCTCTCGTAGCGTAGCATAGATATCATCAAAGGTCTCAGACCTGAACTCTAGGTACGTAAAGTCCATCGATTTATGCTGCTGGAGTATCTTTTTGATCTCATCATCTCCCGCATCTGGTTTCATAGCGTGACATATTATGTGTACTCTAGGCTTGAGCGCCTTTTGCATCAAAAGTGCAGGCTCTGGACTATATCCAAGAATAGAGAATAGCACGTCTATTTGGCCTATAGTTCGCTGATACTTATGTGCAAACTGCTCTGACACAATTGGGAACAAAGCGTCGTAGTATAAGTCTCGCGCTTCCTGATATAGACCTTGCTTGCTTAGGTCCAACCACTGCTTTCTTAATTCGTCCATTTTAGCTTCCATATTTTATTGTCTATCTTTTATCTGTTCACACTCTCCGACCAAGTTTTGGAAATGGCGGACAGCCTCAATGCGCTCACTTTGACTCAGCATACACCCCACCTCAAATCCTGTTAGTAGTCCTGATTCGCCATCGATATTTGCGGAAAAAAGGAGTCCTGAGTGTTCATTTACCGCAAACTTAGCATGGTTATTCTTGTGTCCATAATGCTTGCAACCGATCTTGATTAACTTATCTACGGCTTTTTGATTGTAATCCTCTGCATCACTAACGCTACTCACTAAAGCAATTTGGACTCCTCGACGATTCGCTTGTTTTAAGGCATCAAGTAGCTCTGGAAGATTTCCCAAAGCTTTGAAATGCCAGTTGACGATATAAATATATTCTTTTGCAGTCTCTACGACCTTAAGGATGCTTTGGTATATGGATATTACTCCAGCCTCCTTATCTTTAGGCAGATTAGAGTGGTGATCAGCATTACGGTATGAATTTGAGGCTACAATTGTAAAGCGCATCCTGCTGTTTTCTAGCATTGCTTTATTGATAGAGGTCACTGAGGTTTGAGTGATGAAAGCGTGACGACCACTTGATGAAAAAACCGATTTATCCGCATTGCAGTATAGCGTTTCAAAAACATACTCAAGGGCTCTGATGTCTTCCCCAATAATTCTCAGACCAGATTCCGATTTGTATTTGAGACTAGCCTCCTTGAAATTGGCACTTCCAACTATAGCTTCTTTGCTATCTGCTATGAGAAACTTGGCGTGAAGATCATCGAGAAGTCCTATATGTGCTCCAGAATAACTGAGCTCAGTAAGATTAAAGAATGTCGTATCATTCTGTAATTCCTCTTTAGTAGATTCCTTACCATATTTGTTTCGCCTGATGTTTGACAAAACAAATACAGCCACCCCTCGATCGAGGGCTCGTGCTATAGCATCAACCACTCCTTTATATTGGAAGAAGAAGTTTGCGATTTTAATATTGGACCGAGACTTTTCGATGAGCTCTAAGAAAGCTTGGGTCAAAGCGTCTTTGCCCGTAGAGTCGTTTACTAGATAGTTACTTATCATTTATATGCTGGTATATTTAAAATGTTCGCTTCTGTCAATGTATTCTAGGATGTCCATTCTCTGGAACTTAATAAGCCAATATCTCCAATCTGTTTCCTTATAGATTGACAATATAAACTGCAGATCTTGTTTCGTGAATGCTTGGTTTCTGTGATTGGCTTCCCATTCTAGTATTTGGTCGTTTATGTCAGAAGCCTTGAATAAAACATCGCTCACTGTAACCTCGATAAATAGTTCTCCAGCCTTGCTTGACATTTGTAGTTTGATACAGCGATCCTTTATGTCTGCAAGGATTAATTGGCGATTTCTCGAGTTGTCAAACATCTCTTCGGTGATCATTAATGGCTCCAGACCAGTGAGGTCTTTCATATCAGACTTCCATCGATCTCCTTGCAAAGAGTATCTTTTGCTCAAAAAAGTAGCTAAGTCGTTTCGTGAGAAGTAATATGCAGACTTTGCGACATCGCTATTACGACTTATCCCTGAATTATGGTTGAGACTTCCGTCCTTAAGCACGAAATAATACTTTTGCATCTTGTCCCTCATTGTTGGGATTTCGGTTTCTTGTCCTCTGAGACAAAGTATCTTTTTGAGTCCCTGTGTGCGAGTCGATACAAATAGAATCATCGGCCCTCTAAGGGCTCTATCGTCGGAGCTATGATACACAATGTCTTCAACACCCTCCCCTAAGGCATAGTCAAAATCATTGTCGTCTATACTTTGCTGTATATAGTCGAGAGTCTCCTGTATCACTGGATCATCTTGCATTAAGGGTCTAGCGGGAAAATCTGAGTATCTCTCCTGTATTGATAGCCTATCGTCTAAGTCATAAAACTCCTTCGGAAGCAGCTCTAATGTTGTCCCATCAAGGATTATCGAGTTCGTTACCCTTTCCTTTCTAGCACCTCTAGCATCGTCAAGGTATATGTCTCTACCCCTATTCGTAACACTCACCTGTTGGGTAAGCTCATCTCGTATGAGACATCCATCCGATATTAAGTCTTTCACAATCTTCCTGATAAAGACCTCTGCATAACCCAATAGAGCTGACATAGCTTTAGTGCTAATGCTGTTATCTAGCTCAAGCAATCCAACTATTGCTTGATAAAGCGCAAAGTAAGCGTCATTGTTGGTTCGGTAGTACTCAATATTGAACACCTTAATAGGAGTGCTGACAAATACGTATCCTACGATTACTCCGTCCTTACTCTGTGCGAGCTCTTGAAGCTTCTGATCAAAATCTAATAATGTCTTTCTCTTCATCACTCATCTACGTTTAGCGTTATCCGTGGTTGTTTGCTGGATCCTTCTTCTACTTTGTAGACTCTGAATCTGTATACGCTATTACAATTTAGTGGTTTCTTGGTGTAGGCGACAGCTGTCAGTCCTCTGCACTTTACAAAGTTTATGAACCCACTATATTCAGCCAGTTCAGTTTTCGTTACTACACCTGTGATAGGATTGTCTTCTCTCTTTTTTGTCTTGATATACTCTATACTCTCCTTAAGGTTGTAAAAGCCGAATCTCTCTCTGAGTAGAGCATCCGAAAACTCGAATTGTGGTCGTGAGTCCTTATCCGACCCGATATATCTGATATCTATCTTTGTATTAGGAGTGCATTCCATCAAGAAAGTCTTATGTACTGGCATAGACACTCTTATGTTTGTGTCTGGGAGGGTGACTTCGATTCTAGACCGCACCATAGGTTTCCCCTTATTGTTTCTTCCAGTTATCTCCTTCCATGTACACTTCTCAAATGTGCTGTTTACTTGGTAGCCCTTGCTTTTAAATTTCTCGATATCTGAGCTCTCATAGGATAGTATGGTGGATTTCTTCCTCAGCCTCTCAAATACCTGTATGGGCTGAACACCACTTTTGCTATCAGATAGTCTGATATGCACTCTTGGTCTAGTGAGCGTGTTCATGTCTCCTACTATAATCAGCTTTCTTTTTGCTCTGCTGAGTGACACGTTTAATCGCCTTAGATCATCTAAGAAGGAGACTTTCTTTTTGACCTCCTTAGGAAATGACCGCACAAAGCTGAATAGCACAATGTCAAACTCATTCCCCTGAATAGAGTCGACAGTATAAACACTGTCCGTCAAACTAGCATAGCTCTTTCTTTCGAGCATCTTCTTGATATACTCTCTTTGTGCCACATAAGTAGTGATAATCCCGAAGGTGAGCTCCTTATGAGACTTGAGTACAGAAAGAATCTTGGGTATAATCTCGCATATATATTCAGCCTCGCGCTTGTTGAAATATCCTGGGTTGGCATCAGTTTCATAATGCTTTGGGTCGTTTTCTGTAGAATATACTGTCACAGCCTCTTCAAATCCTTCTAGAGAGAGGGTATTCTGGCTGGTGTTAGCACCATTTCGGACAACACTTTTGTAGAAAACATCCGATATAAAGTCCCCAATGTCTGGGTGCATTCTATACTGATAGTTAAGTGTGACAACACACTCATCAGGAAAGCCTGGGTCCGTGTGATAATGGAAATACTCAAACAAGGATACACTCATAGCCTCCTCTATCTCCTTTCGCATGGCTTTTTTGTCTCTCTCACCACCTTCGTTCTGAATCATATCTGAGATAAGCTCGGTATCTACAAATGGAGGTAGCTGGTTATCGTCTCCAACTAAGAGATACCTACTTCCTAATTGCATCGGCACGATTGTTTCAGCCAAGTTTGCTTTTCCAGCCTCATCAATTATGACCATATCAAACTTAATCCGGCCTTTCCTCAAGATGCTGTCCATTCCTATGCCAATACATGTGCCTAGGATCACTTCCGCTTTTTGGTATGATTGCTCCTGTAGCAGATTACGTGACACACCTTTCACATTTTCACTTAGATTCTGAAGTAGATTCGCTAGCCTTTCGGCATCAACATCTTTGATTGAGTTGTAATCGTTGAGAAGATTCAAATGAAAATTAGCGAATACCTCAACGGAACTCTTATCGTATTTGAATGACTTAATAAACGATCGGATATCGTCGTTGTTTTTGCCATCGCTTTGATGGAGCTTGTCCAGTAACAATATATTGTTCTCTATGAAAGAGGTGTAGTCAGCCAAGCCATATGTACTTAAGGAGTCTTGCTTATCATCAATTCGCAATAGTCCTATCTCTTCACGGTTTATTCTCTTATAGATATTATCTACTGCTGCATGGCTTTGGCTACAGACTAAAACCTTTTTGCCTTGCTTTGCTAGTTGTCTTATCACCTCAACAATAACCGTGGTCTTACCCGTTCCTGGAGGTCCTTGAACGAGAAGAATGCCTTTTTCCTCCAGCGCTAGAGCTTTTAAGACGGCTTCAGGCTGTCTATTTCCATCTTCCGCATTTTGCAAGCATGGGTTGAAGAATTGAGTATCCTTCAGCTTTTCAATATTAGGGATTTTGATATTGTCACCGATGAGTAATTGGAATAGGCTCTCCTCCTTATCATAAGAAGTAAATCTCTGTAAGGCCTTAATTTGTAAATCCAAGTGTCTTACATCAACACCCGCCCAAAGGGTAATACCATTACGAAGATACTCGCTTAAGTCTACCCCCTCTCGACCTACAGTCCAAAAGTACTCCTCTTCTGGTATTGCAGTTAGCTTTCCTGTTTCTTTGCGATTTCCAGCATCATCTTTAGTATAGGCAAAGCCTTCCTCTGCACCACCCAAAAACGTCTCAAACTCGGTAGCATCTATCTTTAACTTAAGTGCTCCACTATCGCCTTGAAAAGCTCCTGCTCCAAGAGTCAATCTTTCAGCTGGGAGGTACATCTTCTGATTAGAACGTTCAGTCTCTCGGTTCTTCTGATATCTCAGAATGTTTTCTTGGATATCAAAGTTTTCGGAGCGACCTTTAACCCAGTTCTCAGTACTCTCTTTGACTTTGTTTTTTATGTCTACATACTCCTTTAGCCGATCGATATACTGCCAAACATACTCCGCATCACATTTATATGGAGCTGAGTCTGTAATCTCTTGTATTGAAATGCGTCCCCCTCTAATCTTGAGTTTTGTGTAGCTTGACTTTTTGCGAATCTTGAGATATCTCTCTGTCTCGTTGGCATCTTCTATCGAGACGAGATGAAATTGGTTGTTGTCTATCTCTACCATCATTACAAGCCCCTTCTCATTGAAAAGTGTAAGCGCCGAAATTTTGTTTTGTCTTAAGAAAGGAGCTACCCAAAAATTACTGCCTTCTATCATTTCCCGAATTTCGCCTATCTCTTGATGGCCGATGAGATCTAGTTGGACATTTTGCGAAATGACAATTTGTATCTCTTTGTCTACCTCTACCTCTTTAGAATTAGGATCTATCACGCCCAAGGTGGGATATAAGTCGAGCATCCCTTCTATTGTATACCGATCCTCTATATCCATTGCGTTTAATTCAGACGGGGTAAATAACTGCTCTAATCGCTCCTGTAGCTGTGCTTCGCGCGATCTATTTATTTGAATGTGAGTAGGCAAAAGCTCCCCGAATACGATTGGCAGTGATGGGGCTTTCGGAATAGACGCAATAGGCAAAAGGACTTCATCACCTCTAACCTCGCTGTATTTGCGAAATGCCTCATGACTGACAATTCCCCAAAAGGCGTGCTTGGGATCTCTGAGTATTTTGTAGTTAGCTGTAGCTCCTAAGAGCTTTAACGCCATACTATCACCCACTTTGAGGTTAAGAAAATTTCTCTTTGCCTCATCAGAGTAAAAGGTCTTATGATCCTTTTGTAATATCGCATACTCAAGTTCACCACTTGCAAATGAGCCTATCACTTCAAAGGTCACAGGAGTATCTAAAGTACTGTATATCTCCAATAAGAAGTCGGTTATATAGACAGGTAGTGAATGCCCATCTGCCTTAATGTTGTGTCCATATAGAACCCCAGCGACATACTGCCCAAAGGGCTCAGTAAATGCACAATGGTTTTGATGAACATCAAGCACTCTGAGTTTAAATCTATTTTCAGCTGGGTTTTCTATCTCCTCATCGCTCTTTTGTGCCAAGTCTCTATCAATGACCCTTATTACAGTCGGCATATTAGACGAATCGGAGAAATCTGAAAAGATGAATTCCCATCGACTAGAGATTAAATCATTGCTTTCTGTACATGGGATGCATTGAGATGGCCAAAGAGCCTCTATTCCTTTGATGCTGACGATATAGCCCCGGCTGTCACGTCTGACGATAATGCCTTCCCACTCTGATTGGCTAGACTCCATTAATTCTTTTACTTTTCGCTCGTTGTCTTTGTGCATCATTCTCAAAGAGACAATGACACTGTCGACATTAGAGTCTTTCACCATCATCTCCATTGTCTGCCCAATCAAGCGCTCACGCTCAGACTCCTCAAGAATACCAGCCTCAGAGTATGGCATAAACACCTTTTTCTCGCAAACTTCTATGATGAATCCTCCTTTGTTCCGTTTTAGGACCTTGCCTTCTACTACATCTCCAACATTAAAGTCTAATACATCTCCAGCATTAAAGTCTAATCGTTTTTGCCGATCAATCTCTAGAGCTATCCTCAATGAGACGACTACACTACCATATTCGCTTTTCAAGACGACAAAGGTATGCTCTTTCCCCAACAAGCGATTCCATGTGTATGGGTGCGATCCCGTTTCTTCTTTTGGTAGAAACGCCATGTCCTCTAACCCGATATCTACGAGCAATCCACCCCTTATTATTTTTCTGATGACTCCTAGTACGATATCTCCTCGCTCCACCTCAACAGTGTCGTTTTCTTGACTACACATATCTGCTGACTGTTCCGATGGGTATCGCCTCTCTCTATCTTCACAAGTGTCTGAGGTTGGTTCCTTTTTAAACCAGCTAAACAGGCTACTGAATAAACTCATAATTGCTTTTGGTCTGTAACTGTTTTAGAGTACTTTGATTTCGTCACTTGCTCTCTTTGTATTGACTTATGCTCTTCAAGAGTATGCTTGCTATATTCTCCTGAAGAGATTTGGGCGTCATCACAACCACATTATCACCAAAAGAAAGAAGTCTTTGGATCAACTCAGGATTTGGGATTACTTCGATTTCAATCATAATATTCCCTGGCTCATCAGATACTACTCTTTGTGAGTGATGGATAGGCTTGCTCTCTATATAAGGGTATTGCGCATCTGAGACCTTCAGTCGAATGACTTCTTTGTCTTGATCTGGAACCATCGAAACACCTATAATGTCATCAAAATAGGTGTTGAAATCAATTGTGTCGTTAGGTAAGTATGTTTCAGTAGAACTTTCTATTTCCTTTATGCGGTCAAGTGCGAATATAGTGATATTGTCGTATTCTGTGGTTTGTCCCAGTACAAACCACCTATTAAGATATTCCTTGAGAAAGTACGGAGAGAATACATAAGTAATCGGCTCCGAGTGGTATGGTTGATATGTGATGTTTAGAGCTTGTCGGCTCGTAATTGCATCAAAAAGAAGAGATATATACTGCTTCCCAAAGGCCTCCTTGTTCTCGTCAAAGCTAATTACCATCTGCTCTTTATTTGCGAACCGATGAGCGGATTTTGCGAAGCTATGTGCGGACTTTAAGCGTGAGCGCATCTCATCAATCCACTCAAACTGAGGTAGCCCATCAAACCTGCTGAGCAGCTTAATTGCTTGGTCAAGCTTAGCAAACTCTTGATCAGTTAGTCTTTCTTGGTTAATGGTAAAGTCTAAGTTTTCATATTGATAATATAGCTCGCGTCTGTCAGCGCCTTTTGTCCTTATTATTTTCGATTGTGGCTCCCAATCGTCTTCTATTTTACGAATATCCTCCCTTATGGTAGTGGGAGAGGTGACTTGATACTCATCATCTCTAAGGGCCTTATTGCACTTATCCATTATCTCTTTCAGCTGATAGCCTTTAGATTTTTTCTTATCTCTAAGACACTGATCAACAACTAATCGCCTTTTCCATACAATCTCATTCGCAGCCATGTCATTTGTTCTTTTAAGTGTTTCTAATCAGTCTTACCTCGAGCTAATCATTCCAAATGGCAGTCTTAAGTGCCAGTGAAGTGAGCAAGGTTAGTATGTTGCTCTCGGGTGTACCAAAGTTACTGAAATCTCAGCAAGCTACTCTGTTTTTATCCGAAAGCTCCACACTACCCTTACCACACCTCCCCATCAGTTTAGCTTTCTCAGGTCACTGAGTGCCTTTGCCTTCAACTTACGGGACCAAGGGCCTCTCTTTATCTTGCGTGCCAGAGACTCTTTCGTTTCGCCCTTCGCATAGAGCTTCTTGATGACTTCTCTAAATAAGGCGTCAAAGCCATACTCGGTAAGACCTGCTGTTATGGCACCAGCTACAAGAAGCGTCGCTATTCCGCCTAGCATGCCGCCTGGGCCAAGAAGTGCTAAGCCTGCTGTTATGGCTGCCGCGCCATAGAGTCCTGTCATTGACATCGAGACTAGAAGCATAACGCCTGGAACTCCGAGTCCGACGATTTTTTCAATAAATCGATCCATAATAGTTTCCTTTTTTGTGGGTTAATTATTCTGTTTGTATAGTGTTTCGTTCTTACGATGGCAAAGGTATTAAGGGTAGAGTCAACTTTATTGACGATACTTCATCATCAACATTGATTCTATACAACAAGCCTTCTAGGAATAATAATCTAGCTGTAATTTCCTAGCTCTAATCTCTATACGATCTAAAAGAGAGCGAAAGTCATTCCATAAAACTTGAGAGTAGTCTCTACGTGGGAGATTTCAAATATCTACGTAGCTATCTCACATTCTCCACGTGGGCGAGAAACATTTCCTCGGACATATCATTTGATTCCTCCGAAGTTTCATTTCTCCTCTACGTGGGGATTTTTTTATCTCCACGTGAGCATTCGCAAATCTCCACGTGGATAACCGCTTTTTCTGATGATTTGTGTCCGCCTCTATACAAACGAATCTGCGACACGGCTCGTCGAGCCATACAAAAGGGTTGCTCGTTTCGTCGAGCTACTCGTACTGCGGGATCTAGGACTTTCCGTGAAGATTACCACAACTCAGATATTATTGTTATCTTTGCGAGAGATTCGTGTGAGCCTCTGCTCGCGCTTGAAGGGCTAGGGGCTACGCACACCTATGTATGATGACTAACTTATTTAATTTCACATAGAATGAAAAGAGACCAAGAGATCTTTGATCTGATCGAACAGGAGCATCAGCGCCAGCAAAAGGGCATCGAGCTGATCGCCTCTGAGAACTTTGTCAGCGACCAGGTCATGCAAGCTATGGGTAGCTGTATGACTAATAAGTACGCTGAGGGATACCCCGCTAAGCGTTACTATGGCGGTTGCGAGGTGGTGGACAAGTCTGAGAATCTAGCTATAGAGCGTATCAAGAAGCTCTTTGGCGCTGAGTATGCCAACGTGCAGCCGCACTCAGGTGCTCAAGCTAATATGGCTGTCCTCTTTACCTGCCTCAAGCCTGGTGATACCTTTATGGGTCTAAACCTAGACCATGGTGGTCACCTTTCACACGGTTCGCCTGTCAATAGCTCTGGTACACTCTACCACCCCATCGGCTACAATGTAAGCAAGGAGACGGGTACGGTAGACTATGATGAGATGGAGCAACTAGCTCGCCAGCACAAGCCTAAGCTTATCATCGCTGGTGGCTCGGCTTACTGCCGCGAGTGGGACTATGCACGCTTCCGCAAGGTAGCTGATGAGATCGGCGCTATCTTTATGGTCGATATGGCTCACCCTGCTGGTCTAATCGCTGCTGGGCTGCTCGACAACCCTGTCAAGTATGCGCACATCGTCACCTCTACGACGCACAAGACTCTACGTGGTCCTCGTGGTGGTATCATCCTGATGGGTAAGGACTTTGAGAATCCTTGGGGACTCAAGACTCCTAAGGGGGTTGTCAAGATGATGTCTCAGCTACTTAACTCAGCTGTCTTCCCAGGTATCCAGGGTGGTCCGCTAGAGCATGTCATCGCTGCTAAGGCTGTCGCCTTTGGTGAGGCTCTCGATCCTTCATTTAAGGAGTATCAGAAGCAGGTGATGAAGAATGCTAAGGCACTTGGCGAAGCTTTTGTCAAGATGGGCTATAACTGCATCTCTGGCGGTACGGACAATCACTGCCTACTCATCGATCTACGCTCTAAGTACCCTGACCTAACGGGTAAGGTGGCTGAGAACGCACTCGTACGTGCTGACATCACGGTCAATAAGAATATGGTACCCTTTGACTCACGCTCTGCATTCCAGACCTCTGGTATCCGTGTGGGTACGCCCGCTATCACGACGCGTGGTGTCAAGGAGGACAAGATGCCATACATCGTCGAGCTCATAGACCGCGTACTACGTGATCCTGAAAACGAGGCTGAGATAGCTAAGGTTCGCAAGGAGGTCAACGAGATGATGTCTCCACTACCTATCTTCGCTTGGTAAGATAAACTCAACGAGAGGCTTTCGCCTCTTACAAACCTGATAGAGACTGAATGCAGGGGGAGGACGCACGCTTAGACTTCTAAGAAGCAGACCCTAGCACTCAGTCTCTTATTATATACACACACTTAACTGACACACGAGAGATGCCCACACCACCGTTTCAGTACCAGCCGATGTACCCCGTAGGGTCCGATCGGACTGAGTACGAGTTAATCACCTCTGACTACGTTCATACGGTCGACTGCAATGGTCACCAAATGCTACAAGTCGAGCCAGAGGCGCTGCGCATACTTGCCGAGCGAGCTATGCACGATGTAGCCTTTTACCTACGCCCTGCCCATCAGGAGCAGGTCGCATCGATACTATCCGACCCAGAGGCTTCGGACAATGATAAGTTTGTTGCTCTGACCTTCCTCCGCAATGCTGAGGTGAGTGCTCTAGGGCAGCTTCCCTTCTGCCAAGACACGGGTACCGCCATTATCCTAGGTAAGAAAGGGCAAAACGTCTGGACTGGTGCTTGCGATGAGGAGTACCTCTCGCACGGCGTCTACGACACCTACACACGCTACAACCTCCGATACTCGCAAAATGCACCACTCGATATGTATCGTGAGGTCAATACGGGGTGCAACCTCCCCGCGCAGATTGACCTTATGGCGACCGAGGGCGATGAGTATAAGTTCCTCTTTATCGCTAAGGGCGGTGGCTCTGCCAATAAGACTTACCTCTATCAGGAGACCAAAGCGTTACTTACGGAGGAGCGCCTCTTCCCCTTCCTAGTTGACAAGATGCGTTCGCTAGGTACTGCTGCTTGTCCTCCTTATCATATAGCTTTCGTCATAGGCGGCACCTCGGCAGAGGCAAACCTCAAGACGGTCAAGCTCGCCAGTGCTAAGTACTACGATGAGCTACCCACCGAGGGCAACGAACTGGGACATGCCTTCCGAGATCTAGAGATGGAGCAGCGACTCCTAGAGGCGACTCACGAGATTGGTCTAGGAGCGCAGTTTGGCGGTAAGTACTTCGCCCACGACATACGTGTGATCCGTATGCCACGTCACGGAGCTTCCTGTCCAGTCGGACTAGGGGTAAGCTGCTCCGCAGACCGCAACGTACGGGCTAAGATCAATAAGGAGGGACTATGGATCGAGCGACTGGAGAAGCACCCCGCACGACTAATCCCCGAGGCTATGCGTCACGGCACCGAGGGCGAGGTCGTAAAGGTAGACCTCAACCGCCCGATGGATGAGATACGCAAGCAGCTGAGTCAGTACCCAGTCTCTACACGTCTCTCGCTCTCAGGCACCATCGTCGTGGGACGTGACATAGCCCACGCCAAGCTCAAGGAGCGCCTCGATCGTGGTGAGGAGCTACCCCAGTACATCAAGGATCACCCGATCTACTACGCTGGCCCCGCTAAGACGCCTGAGGGGATGCCTAGTGGTTCTTTCGGGCCCACCACAGCAGGGCGTATGGATCCCTACGTAGATCTCTTCCAAAGCCATGGCGGTAGCCTCGTTATGATTGCTAAGGGCAACCGCAGTCAGCAGGTTACCGACGCTTGCAAGGCGCACGGTGGCTTTTACCTCGGGAGCATCGGTGGTCCTGCAGCGATCCTAGCACAGGAGAGCATCAAGCGTGTCGAGTGCCTCGAGTACCCCGAGCTGGGTATGGAGGCGATCTGGCGCATAGAGGTGGAGGACTTCCCCGCTTTCATCTTGGTTGATGACAAGGGCAACGACTTCTTCCAGCAGATCAGACAGTGTGCTGGCTGCTCCCGTGGCTAGACTCACACGATGCTGAGACTTGTCTGCTCCCACAGCGGCTCAGACCACGGAGACGCAGACGGCTGAGATGAACAAAAATAACGGAGTGATCGGAGTCGCTAAAGACTCGGATCACTCCGTTTACGTACGATCTATCCGACACATCTGATCAGTTCAAAATCTGAAGCTAATATAACTTTACGACCACAACGAGGAGCTATCTAATGACGCTACTCGTAACTTATTCGTAATCCCTTAGATAGCCCTCGTTCTTGATTGTCTATTACTCTATACACGCCCCAATAAGATCAGTGTAATAGACTAATCAATAAGCGATTAGCCAAAAATCCTTAGCTGTCAACAACTCTAGACCGTAACCCTTTGACAACAATACAGATAGACGGGAGGAGAGGTGCTTTTGTCGTTTTGTCCTGTTGCGTGGCATCGTCAAAGTTAGGATCTTTGCAAATGAAAAGTGACCCCTCACGGAGAAGCCTTCTCTTGGGCCACTTGACTATCCTACTGTTGCAAAGGTAACAGTCTCACGTTACATCAACTACTATCATAGAACTGACTACTTAATATGACTGACAGAGAAGCTGCCCTGCGGGCGTGGTCTGAGTGTACAGTCCTGCTCCAAGCGATGATCCAACCAGAGGTCTACAACGCTTGGTTTCCACACATCAAGCCAGTCTCACTCATCGGAGTGGAGATGACGCTCGGTGTGCCTAGTCAGTTCTTCTGTGAGTACATCGAGACACACTTCATCAACGAACTCAAGCAGGTACTCCAGCGTGTCATCGGCCCTAACGTAGTCCTTAAGTACAAGGCGCTGGTAGACAGCGCAGCCTCTCATCGCAAGAATTCGTCCGTGACGCTGCCCACGCAGAGCTATGCAAGCAATGCTTATGGTGCTGCTGGTGCCTATACGATCAATGCCAACGGAGCTGCCGCCGCACTGAAGGCAGAGCCACGCCAGCTACCAGACTTTGACTCGCAGCTCAAGCCTCAGCTGAGCTTTGACACCTACTATCAGGGGGAGTCCAATCGAACCGCCAGCTCCATCGCACGCTCTATTGCTGAGAAGCCTGGACAAGGCGCCCTCAACCCGTGCTTTATCTATGGCCCTTCGGGCGTTGGCAAGACACACCTGTGTCATGCGATCGGACTACGGATCAGAGAGCTCTACCCTGAGCTAAAGGTGCTCTATGTCTCCTCACATATGTTTGAGATGCAGTACGTCGCAGCGACGAGAGCCAACACGACCAACGACTTTATCAACTTCTACCAGCAGGTAGATGTGCTACTCATTGACGACATACAGGGGCTGATCGCCAAGAAGAAGACGCAGCTCACCTTCTTCCAAGTCTTCAATCACCTCTACATGCTAGGCAAGCAGATCGTCCTGACGAGCGATACGGCACCGGTCAACCTGGCGGGGCTTGAGGAGCGACTCATCTCACGCATAGCGGGTAGCTTGACGATAGAGGTAGAGCGTCCCGACTACGATCTCCGCAGAGAGTACCTCCGCCACAAGAGCGAGGAGAGCGGGAGCATACTACCCCAAGAGATGATCGACTACATAGCTCGCACGGTCACCAGTAGCATCCGTGGCTTGCAGGGAGTCTTCTTTTCGCTTATCACCCGTGCAGCGGTCGAGGGTTGCGACATCACCTCCTCTTTTGTCAAGAAGATCGTCAGCCAAACGGTCAAGCAAGAGAAGAAAGAGATCACCGTCTCTATGATTGAGAAGACGGTGTGCGAATACTTTCATGTGCCGATAGAGCTAGTGCGCAGTCGCTCGAGAAAGGCTGACGTAGCTCAGGCGAGACAAATGATTATGTACTTTGCGAAGCGCTACACGGACCAGTCGCTCAGCGCTATCGGTGAACTGCTCGGTGGTCGCTCGCACGCCACTGTGCTACACAGTTGCAAGGTGGTAGAGGATCAGGCGCAGGTCTCCACGGCTTACCGCTCTGACCTCAACGCTATCGAGTCGCTGATCAAGTAGTCGGTCGCCATAGTCCCCTACTCTATGCCCCACCCATCCCAAGCTACCGAGACCGGCTACATAGACCCCACGACGATCATTGACGAGGGGGCTCACATTGGTGCAGGTACGACTATCTGGCACTTCTGCCATATTATGCACGATGCCGTCATCGGGGCGCAGTGTCATCTAGGACAGAACGTCGTCGTCCAGCCAGAGGTTCGTCTAGGCGACCGTTGCCGTGTCCTGAACAATGTGACGCTCTTCACAGGAGTTCATTGCGAAGAGGAGGTTTTCTTAGGACCTTCGTGCGTTTTCACCAACGTGATTAACCCGCGTGCGGCTGTCTCACGGAAGCACCAGTTTCGCCCCACACATATAGGTCGAGGAGCCTCTATCGGAGCCAATGCGACGATCCTATGCGGAGTCAAGATTGGCGCTTACGCTATGATTGGCGCAGGCACGGTCGTGATCCGTGATGTGGCGCCCTACGCCCTGGTCGTGGGCAATCCCGCTCGCCAGATCGGCTGGGTAAGCCAAAAGGGACACAAGCTAGACTTCTCTGAAGGTTTTTCCTGCTATGTCGCGGAGGAGCAGCGCACTTACCACCTAAGCTCCGACGGCAACACTATAACTTGTGACAACCAGTAATCGATATATGACTATGGATAATAAAGCAACCACCCTAACCAAGCAATACATCATCGAGCCTAAGCACAGTGCTGCAGAGGTTGGATCAGGCGATATGCCTGTCCTCGCCACACCTGCGCTGATCGCCTTTATGGAAAACGCAGCGATGCTCCTCGCTCGCAACTATACCGAGGAGGGCTCGACGACCGTCGGCACGATGATCACGACCGACCACCAGCATGCGACACCCATCGGAGAGACAATCACAGTCACAGCACAGCTCTCCTCGATAGAGGGGCGCAAGCTCACCTTTGCTCTTGAGGCTACAGACCAAGCAGGCGTTGTGGCTCAGGCTACGCATGAGCGGTTTATCGTATCTCGTCAACGATTCCTAGAGCGTTTAGGCATTAAGGAGTGATTATTTGGCTAGATCCTATTTCGAGGCGCTAGGGAGCAGAGCACTCTAGGGATAGAATATTTTAGCCAAACGAGACAATACACGATAGCCACGTAGAGATTCGTAGATCTCCACGTGGCTATTTTTGATTCTCCACGTAAGCGAGAAACAATTCCTCCGAAGTTTCATTTGATTCTTCCGAAGTTTTATTTCTCGTCCACGTGGAGAATTTTTCTTTTTCACCTAGCGATTTGAGATTCTCCACGTGGAGATCAACTTTTTCTGCAGCAAAAGCGTATGGCATCCCCAAAGATCCCATTTTATCAATGTATCCTATGCAAATTTCTCCAGCACCTCAAAAGATAGAAGTTAGCTTGATATTTCAGTACCTTTGTACCAAATATCACGACAGACTATAAGCAATGCAAGACGATTCTATCACTTCTCAGATAACTAGTGTCTACGATCCTGCGGGTGTCGAGACTAAGTGGTACCAGTACTGGCTAGACCACAAGCTCTTTGAGGCACACGTGGATCACAGCAAGAAGCCCTACACGATCATTATGCCACCGCCCAACGTGACGGGCGTACTGCATATGGGGCATATGCTCAATAACACGATCCAGGACATACTCATCCGTCGTGCTCGCATATCGGGTTATAACGCTTGCTGGGTGCCAGGCACTGATCACGCCTCGATTGCTACGGAAGCTAAGGTGGTAGAGCAGCTTGCTAAGCAAGGCATTC
>OLNQ01002058.1_pt1 | contig 18148 bp, 15 predicted proteins | sample 1672821 | NCBI WGS metagenome assembly OLNQ01 (sample SAMEA3136727, study PRJEB25190) | human gut metagenome | biome: human gut; feature: human-associated habitat; material: faeces | place: Austria | collected 2013 | reverse complement strand
AGGGCGAGTGAGAAGAAGGTAAAGATTTCCTTTGTATCAGTTATAAAAACTTTATTAGAGAATGGCTGAAGGATTGTATGGAGAAAGCCTACAACAAGCCTTTAGTACGCGAAACTATAGTTCAATATTATAATTTACTATCCTCTTTAACATATCAGAATATGGAAGAAAAAACTAAAAAAGAGCTAATAAATCTGCTTGCTACTGAAGATAATTTTGCTATTGTATTTGGAATATACAATAATTTTAATGAAATTCTCAACAAGATTATACAAACCGAATTAAGAAAACAAGTAGAAGAGATAGCAACAGAACTCAATTTAAAATTAGATTTCCGCAACATCAATTGGTCTGAACAATATAGTCATTTCCTTTTGGATAAGCCAGAATGGAATACAGGTTGTATATGCTTTGAGTTTCTCAAAAATGGATTTCGAGACTTCAAGTATGGAATTCATTTCAAAGATAAAGATACCACAGAACAGAATGAAAAACTACGCGCAAAGATTCAAGAAAGAATCCCTGGACACAGCAATATGTGGTGGGCTACCTTAAACTGCTTTAAGATACGTGACTGGAATAATAGAGGAGTCTATGAGAAATTATACAGCGGAGAAATAAAGAAAGAAATGAAAGCAAATATAGATGCTTTAATTGAAGCAACTAAAGATATTGTACTATAAACTTTAGGTCTTTTTGCCTCTGCAAACAACTTATTTTAACGTGAGTTCGGCATAAGAAAGCAGGTTGAACAAGTAATCCCATAGATATTTTTTTAGCAAGTTCCCTAATGAAACTGTAAGGGCTCTTCGGTCTAACTTTGTAAAAATAATTCTCTTAAAAAGTGATAACTGCGCTTTGACGTTGCGAAAGCGGCTCTTTTGCGATGCAAAACCTACGCTTTTACCGTGCAAAACAGCCGCTTTTGGAACGCAAAACAATAGGTTTTGTAATACGTTGATGTATAGCAAGTTACGTAATAGCCACCCTTGCGAAAAATATTTACATCGTTTTCGTTCATAAAGGTGGTATATTTACCAACAAAGAGTGCTACTTCCACAATGTGAAAGCAGCACTCTTTTTTGTACTTGAAACTTGTTTTACAACTCTGTGCTTGTCAAATCAAATTACAAGTTAGCTTGTAAAACACGTTTATTTTACCACGCATTTCTTGCCATTAATGATATATACGCCACGCTTCAGACCATTCTTGTCCTTAGCACCCGTACGTACTCTGACGCCGTTGATGTTCGTTATATCGTATGACGAAGGAGTTTCCTCGACCGAATTAACGGAAGTTGCACTGGTAGAAGCATCGTTAGAGAAGCCCGACTCATTAACCTCGCCGTCCTTAGAAGTGTACATGACGGTAACATTGTACACGTGGTCGCCCGATACACGACTGTTGGTATAAGTCTGTTGGTTGCCTTTTACGCTGGCAATCTTCTTTCCGTCTCGATAGATAACGTATTCTGTTATATCATCGTCAGCACCTGTTGACACCTGCTCGTAGCTTACATCATCGACGCCGAAGATATAAGATTTGCCTTTAGGCGTGTTATGATGAATGGCAAAATACTTTGCACCTTCTGGAACCTCAACGGTAATGTATTTCCAGTTGGCACTTTCGTTGTAGGCAATGGTTCCATCTGCCTTTTCGCTCTTTATCTTAACGAAGTTGGCAGTGTCGGTACCTTCTGTCGAATAAAGAATATCGAAATGTTCGGCATAGTTCGTATCGCCTGTACGAGTGGCGATGTTCATCACATAGAACGTTACTTCCTGCTTTCTGCCAGACAATCGTGGAGAGATGAGCCAGTTGTTTTGTGCTACGAATTTACGATTTGAATCGTATCCGTAAACAGCTGCAGCATATTGGTTGCCACTGTGAGGAGCCAGTCCTGGATTCACGTTTATCATATCTTCAAAGATATTGTATCGGTTGCCATCGGAGAAAGCTCTTTGAGTCTGCTAACTGCATCGCACTGGTTTCCATTTATGTAAAGAAGGGCAAAGTATCTGCTTACCGTTGCAGCTCCAAGATTCTTCACAACCATTTTAACTTTTCCCTTCTTGCCTGCAACAACGCTTTCTGGTGCCTCGATGCTTACTGCTGCGAGGTTGCGTTCAAGATGATTGAAAAGCTCGAAGACTTCGACGACGTGCAGAATGTCTACACAAAGATGAAACCAGCAGAGTAAACCGTTCCGCAACATTCACAAAAGAGCCATATCAAACTCTATTTACGAGTGATGATATGGCTCTTTCTTTCATTTTTAGGTATCAAGTTTAAACCTAAAAAAGTATTAAGTATATTCCTTGCTTATTAGAGCAAGTTGTACTTCACAGGTTTGTTTTTGCCAGCATTAAGAGTCAGACCAGTGTAGGTTTTATATTGAGTTTCGGTAGAACCGGTGTTGTTTCTGAGCTTATATGTCACTTTAAGCGAAGAGTAATAACCTGGTGCCAGTACCATAATGGCAGCATTTTTATCAGGAGAAGGAGTGTTGGGAATAGGGAATTGAGAAGGGTCTTTCAATTTCAGTGTAATGGTATTCGATGAAGAAGTAGGATTATTCGTATTGATACCATTATCTCCAAACTCGTAAGTTCCAGCAATAGGGGTATTAGTGGTTTCCACTTTAATCTCTATAAGTTGCATATTTATAGAGTTGGTACTATAAGGCATGAAAGTAAGATAAGCAGCTTGATGTTTAAGACGGAAGCTGTAATGCCGTCTATTATCTTTGTTCATGCCGACATACGTTGCAGTGGCAGTTCCACAGTCGCCATCAGTGCCAATGTGTTCAGCATCATTAGGCTTGTCTTGTATTTGCTCGGCTTTTATAGTTACTTTGTCAGAACTACTTTCTTCGTTGGTGTATTTACTACCGGTATAGCGCAGTTTATAGCTGCTTTCATTGAGTCCGTTATCATCTTCGAAATAAAAGGTCGCTCTGGCAGTTCTGGATGTTACACTACTAGTACTTGACCTCATAGGCTGACCATCGGATTTTATGAGCCAAATAGTCTTGTCTTTCCCTGTCCAGTAAAAGTCGATGCCGGAACCGCTGTATATGCCTGTGGTGCGAGTAGAAGATGAGCTTTCTTGGGTGGTGAACGATGCGCGACCTTTCTTTTCGGCTTCGCGATTGTTTTCTTCTTGTGAACACCCTATCAGCATGACTACTGCGAGCAACCATGCTGCCTTAATTAAATATTTTGTCTTCATTCTTTTCCTTAAAATCTTATTTATTTTTCCTTTTCATTCACTCTATGGGGTTGTCGGTAGGGAAGTCCATTTCTCGTCGTCGAATTCGAACTGCTTGGCATTCAGTTCTCCGTCGTCGTCTGCCGAGATATGGTCACCAGACATGGTGATTGGGGGCGGAGCAGCACATTCTCCATAAACGGGAATGATGTACGATTCCAGTCTTACATACTTTTTCTTTTCTTTTTGTAATTTCATTCTTAAATTGTATTTAGTTTAAAATATTTATGAATTATCTTGCTTATTTCTTTCTCTTACAGACTTCGCAAAAGGGCATAAAAACAGAACAAGGAGAACTCGTGTGGGCCCTTTCTCTATAAGCATTTAATTTCTTAATTTGACACAAAGTTAGGTAATATTTCTTAAACACACAAGGAATTTATGCAAAAATAATGTGTAAACGAATGTTTTCTTTTGACAATGTTGATTTATTATTCGTGTAAAATGCAAAAGAGGGTATATGTCATCAGCATTTTTCCTCATCATCAACTATTGGAAATCTATATATTCGCTGACAGATTTCGGGGCGTTTTCAGCAGTTTTCGGCAGTTTCGTAAACACTTGACAATAAGAAAGATACAAAAACGAAGAACATCCCTGTAAAAAAAGTATATACTTTTTGATAAAAACATAATTACGATTTTTAAAAACGTAATTACGTTTTTCATGGAAAATAATTATGTTTCTAAAATACATAACTATTTTTACTTGTTTTGTAATTAAGAAACCAAGAAGAACAACCATCTTTTATTTGGAATGTATAAAACTTTTTCGTACCTTTGCAATGAAACCGCACAGACAAAAGCGCCTATTGCGCGAAATACTACTAAAAGGTGCGTAATCTGTTAATCGTTTATTTTTTAAAATTATGGATTATTCCTTAAACAAAAGAAAGATGGGCGTTGGTCCCAAGAAAGGCTCAATGATGTATATAGCCAGCCCAGTCTGCCAAAAGCAACGTGTAAGCTTCGACAAACTTTGTGAGATTATGGCGGAGGATTCTACGGTAGGACAAGCCGATGTGGCAGCTGTCTTCTACAAATTCCGTACGGTGCTGAACCGCCTTTGCTCGCAGGGAAGCATCGTGGATGCGGGTCCGCTCGGGTCGTTTCGCCCCACATTCACCTCGAAAGCCGTAGAGAAGGAGGAGGATTTCAAGCCTGCCACGCACATCACGAAGACGCAGGTTTTGTTCACGCCGAGCCCCAATTTCAGAACACTTCACGACGTGGAGTTCTTCCGCGTGGCCGCGCAACCGAAAACGAAAGGCAAGAAGAAGCCTGAAGAAGGAGGCGGAGGAGAAACGCATCCGTAAAAGCAACTGTCCCCCAATCTGCGTGGATTGGGGGGGACTTATTTCATAAGACGGCAAACCACGCCAAGGTTTGGGTCTTTCTGTCTTCCATTGTGGTTTTGTTAGGGTCAAAAGGTATAGTTGTGCTTGTTGCGCTGCTGAGACATCATCGGTGCATGATGTGCTGCTAATGCCTGTCGCCACATTTGTGGTATCGCGCCCTTGTATGCGTATTACGTCATAAGTCAGAGCACCAAGTGTACCGTGATGAATGCCTGCCGTAGGTGCTGTCCATGTTATTGTTACCAGACCATTTGCCAATATTGCCGTAGGATCGCCATACTATATAGCGTGATGTTGGAAGTCGGACCAGTCGAACCTATTTGAGTCTCTACGCCATCAGTTGTGGAGATTTTATAAAGAATACCATCTGAAGCTATACCATAAAGGCGATTATCAGATGTTATGCCCATAGCTACATACTTACGTGTGGTCGTTCCAAACGCAGTGCGTTTGCGTGTACGGTAGTCTACAGTACCCAACTCGTATTGCTGATTGCTAGCTGTACTATTGTAGAATTCTCCATACAACGTACCGTCCTTTGCCTGTGCTATTTCCAATGCCACAAGCGAGAAATCATTGTAGCTCTTTCCGCTACCTTCCCACGTAGAGAGGTCGTAGGTATAGAGCGTTAGTTCTCCGCTCCCCACGCCATAACGTTGGAAATCCACCGTATACAGTTTGCCGTCGGCTATCTGTACACCGTTTTTGGCAATGCGTTGGGCTTGCTTTCTCTATTGGGTAAAGCTTATCTTGCCCCCTGTACTTTGAGGATGGAAGGAATAATAGCCCCATTCCCCGTTAATAGTAGCGTTACCCCAAAGCGTAACAGAAGGGTCGATGGCTCTCGGTGTCCCATTAGAAGCCTTGCGCACGATTGAATTTCCCAATGGGGTAAGGCGTATCGGCTGCCTTTCAGACTGTGTTGGGTTTGGCTTCGTCAATCTATGGGCTTCTTGTGCCACACTGACAGTTGAAGCAAACAGACCCATTGTTGATAAAATGATAGTAGTAAGTGTTTTTCATATAATGTTAAAATGGTAGATTTGTATTAATGTAAAAGATAAGGTTCTTTCATTAAATCCTCTAAAAGAAATTTTAAGGCATACTCTAAAAAATCTCTGTTATGGAAAACCATGCAAGATTATTTTAGAATATGCCTTATATAATTACCACTCGTGGTTTATCTTTGTATACCACTCGTGGAATAGAGCTGTGCCTATTCGTTGATTGCGAAAGGCTTTACTTCTTCAACACTTTCTTTCCGTTTACGATGTAAACACCAGCTGGCAAGTTTTCGAACTTGGTATTGAGGCGAACGCCTTGCAAGGTGTAGATAACCTTAGCTGCTGTGTCTACAGTCTGAACGTTGATACCAGATGGTTTCCATGTACCATGCAAGTGAATGCTGGCAGTAGCACCTGCTGCAAGCAATTTGTCTCTCGCTTCTTTAGCCTCTTCCTGCGACATATTTTCCTTTATAATACATGGAGCACTCTCAACAAGCTGTTTAGCCTTTAGCAATGTCAGACCTGTGAGTTCTTTTACAATCTTGGTTACTGCAATTAAGTTGTCGCCATAAGACTCCAATACCAAGTCGTAGGTTTCTGGTGCATCGTTAGGTTGGATAGTTACCCAATCGGTTACGACCTTGCCGTTTGAACCAAAGAGAGATTGGAAAGTGTAACCACTCTTTTTAAGCTCTTTCCACTCTGCACCCGCAGGAGCAGTGATTTTACAATCGGTAAATTCAGGAACATATCCTAATCTACCCATACTGCCCTTGTATTCGTCCTTGGTTGTTCCGTTACCCTTAACGCGCACGTTACACTTGTTGAACTTCCAACGACCACTGGTGATACCATTCACACCACCACTGATTTCCAAAGTACAACCGTCCACAGTAACAGTACCAGGGTTGAGGACACCATAGCAGTAATCTTCATTACCCGACATCGCACCAGTTATTGTAAGCTTGCCTGCGCCAGTGAAAGTAAGTTTTTCATAATTAACCATACCACCGCTCTTTTCTGAAGTGATGGTATTTTCACCGATGAGCTTAATTGTCAAACCTTTGACAGATGTCCAAAGACCAACGCCAGCAGCCTTCTCTGCAGTGGTGGTAATTGTAGCATTGTCGAAAGTGAGTGTATTTGTTGCTGGGTCATAAGCAGCCTTACCCTTTACACCTTCTATAGCAGTCAAATCGCCACAGTTTTCAGAAGTAATCTTCTTTCCACCAATCAGAATATTATAGTTTTCTGGTGCAGCATTAGGTTTGATAGTTACCCAGTCGGTTACAACCTTGCCGTTTGCAAAGAGAGATTGGAAAGTGTAACCACTCTTTTTAAGCTCTTTCCACTCTGCACCCGCAGGAGCAGTGATTTTACAATCGGTAAATTCAGGAACATATCCTAATCTACCCATACTGCCCTTGTATTCGTCCTTGGTTGTTCCGTTACCCTTAACGCGCACGTTACACTTGTTGAACTTCCAACGACCACTGGTGATACCATTCACGCCGCCACTGATTTCCAAAGTACAACCGTCCACAGTAACAGTACCAGGGTTGAGGACGCCGTAGCAGTAATCTTCATTACCCGACATTGCGCCAGTTATTGTAAGCTTGCCTGCGCCTGTGAAAGTAAGTTTATCGTAATTAACCATACCACCACTCTTCTCTGAGGTAATGGTATTTTCGCCGATGAGAACTACTTTCAAATCCTTGATAGAGTTCCAAAGACCAACACCAGCAGCCTTCTCCGCTGTAGTGGTAATAGTAGCATTGTCGAGGGTGAGTGTATTCGAAGCTGGGTCGTACTTCGCCTTACCCTTTACACCGTCTATGGCTGTCAAGTCGCCACAGTTCTCAGAAGTTACCTTCTTTCCTCCAATCAGAAGATTGTAGTTTTCTGCCTGCACGTGCTGTGGTAGAACGAAAGCAGTAACGAACAGTGCGACCACAGCCGCATACATGTTCTTAAGTAAATTGTTTTTCATTGTTCTAAACGCGCCTCTCCATAATCCCTTTGCGTAAAGGGAAACGCCTTACCGAGGCAGGGGCATTTTGATTAATTAATTAATTGTTTAGCTATCTGGTTGCAAATATAACCTTTTTTTTTAATTTGTGCAAAAGTATAGGACTATTATTGAAAGAAACAACAATAACTAATACTTTTCTCATTCTTTGTTGCAGTCTGAAAAAAGCCTAATAGCACAAGAATAGCTGCGGAATATCCTTTAAACAGAGAAGTCTACAATATCTTTCTTAAATGTAATTCCTCCGATGAAATAGAAAGTACTCTTCGCTCTCGTTTTGTAAAGATAATTCTGTTAAAAAGTAACAACTGCGTTTTGGCATTGCAAAAGCGTAGGTTTTACCGACCAAAATAGCCGCTTTTACCGTGCAAAACCTACGCTTTTAGAACGCAAAACAATACGTTTTGTAATACATTGATAAACAAACAGTTAGATAATAGTTATTCTTGTGAAAAATATTTACACATTTCTCACCTTTTTTCGTTAATACAAACAACAAGGCATACTGCCATAACTCTTATTCTGCGTTACAACAATTACCCATTTTTGAGTATTGCCCAGAACATTATATTTCCTTATTTTTGCAGTTTCAAAATATCAAATGCTAAATGAGGCGAACAAGATACATACTTTTTTCTATATTTGTTTTTCACGCCATTATAGGTTTTGCACAAAATGTAACAGGTGGACTCGTCTTGGAAAGCCTAACGCATCAACCAGTTATAGGGGCTTCCATAACGCTTGCAGAAACCAAGAATGTTGTGGCAATAACCGATATGAACGGACGTTTTACGGCGAAAAACATAAATGGGAAAACTATCCGTATAAGCTATATTGGCTTTAAGCCATTGGTTGCAAAAGCTACCAAAGATGCTACCTACTATTTAGTAGAAGACACAAACGCATTGGCTGAAGTGGTAGTTACGGCACAAGAGTCGCGCGGACTGGCTTCTGCCTCTACCATTGGCAAGAAGGCTATGGAACATTTGCAGCCTTCTACCTTCTCCGACTTATTGGAATTGCTACCTGGCGGACGTTCTGTCGACCCTTCGCTGAATAATCCAAACAGCATTCGACTGCGCGAAGCTGCATCGAACAGTAGTGCAAATTATGCCACATCGTCGCTTGGAACAAGTTTCGTTATCGACGGAGCACCTGTTTCGAACAATGCCAACATGCAGTATATGAAAGGGGCTTGGGACACGCCTGTTACCAATCGCGACTTTACCAATAAGGGCATTGACATGAGAACCATATCGACCGACGATATTGAAAAGGTGGAAATAGTACGTGGTATTCCTTCCGTGGAATACGGCGACCTTACTACGGGACTCGTAAAAATAGAACGCCGTCGTGGTGGCAGCAATCTGAGTGCGCGTTTAAAAGCCGATATGAGCAGCAAACTCTTCTACTTGGCAAAGGGTTTCGAGTTCGGAAAGCGTTGGACACTCAACATTAGTGCCGACTATCTTGATGCCAATCGCGACCCACGCAATTCGTTGGAGCGTTACTCGCGTGTTACTTTCTCGGCACGTAGCGGCGCAACTTGGATAAAAAACAACTATACTTTGAAGTGGAAGAACAACTTCGACTATGGCGGTTCGTTCGACGGTGAGAAGTTAGACCCCGACTTAAACAAAGGAAAAATAGATACTTACAAATCGAAGTACAACCGTTTCGCCTTCAATACAGCACTCAACGTAGCATTTAAACACAGACTTTGGCTAAAGTCTGTAAACGCAACGTTCTCTTCAAGCTATCAGCACGATGTCATTTCGCGCACACGTTTGGTGCAATTATCGCAAATGACGCCTGCCGTAACTACCACCGAGGAAGGCGAATACAACGTTCCCATTCTGCCCTACACCTATTATGGCACTCAAGATGTAGACGGAAAGCCGCTCAATATATTTGCTCAGCTGAATGCAAAACTGCAGGTTCCATCTACCATCATAGCCAACACGTTGCTTGTTGGTACATCTTGGACACTGGATAGGAACTATGGCGACGGACAGATATTCGACCCTCTGCGTCCACCTTATACAGGTATTTCCGTCCGACAACGCAAGCTTTCAACTATTCCAGCCATGAGTACGCTTGCCGTTTATGCCGAGGAGCAGTTGCGCATACCCTTTGCACGCCACACGTTTGAACTAAATGGAGGTATCAGAGCGAGCCAAATGCTTAATCTACCCACTTCTTACACCATGCACGGACATTGGTATTTCGACCCACGAATGAATCTTGGGTGGTCGTTTCCGCAATTCACGATAGGCAAATGGACGACAAACGTCCGCATACAAGGCGGTGTAGGTCAGCACACGAAGAACCCAACAATGGAGTATCTCTACCCCGACCCACGCTATTTAGACATTGTGCAGCTCAGCTACTACCACCCCAACAACGATTACAGGGTCATCAACGTGCGCACATTCGTTATCGATGCCACCAACAAGGCATTGAAACCCGCCCGCAATCTGAAGTGGGAGTTTGGCACAGACATAAATATAGCGGGCAACAACTTCTCTGTTACCTACTTCAAAGAAAATATGACGTCGGGATTCCGCAGCAACACCGTTTACCGCCCCTATACTTTCAAGCAATACGATACATCGGGTATCGACCCCAACAGCATAACGGCAGCACCCGATGTTGCTACCCTACCCTACACTATGGTGCAGGAATTGTTTGGACGAAACGAATATACCAACGGCAGTCAGACGTTAAAGCGAGGCGTAGAATATACCTTTGCCACACGCCGCATACCGTCGTTGCACACCCGACTTACGATAAACGGAGCATGGTTCAGAACCATTTACCGCAATTCGCAGGTCGTTGCCTACCGTCCTTCAGCGGTTATCGACAACAAACAGATACAGTATGTTGGTTTATACCGCGACAACGACGGTGTGAAAAACGAAATGGCAAATACCAATTTCACATTCGACACCGACATTCCAAAGCTCCGTTTGGGCTTTTCGCTATCGGCTCAGTGCCTTTGGTTCAGCTCTACACAGCGACTTCCGTTAAGCAACGAACCCGACCAATATATCTCGCCCGACGGCACGATACACGATTGGCAAAAGGAATATGCAAACGACACGTATCTGCGCTTCCTCGTTCGCAACCACTCGGCAGTTGAATACAAAAAATATATCGTACCGTTTTCAATGAATTTGAACTTAAAGGTAACGAAGAAGTTGCTCAACGACCGCCTCAACATAGCGATGTTCTGCAACAGAATCCTAGACTACACTCCTGATTACGAACAAAACGGCATTAAAATAAGACGCAGCGTGCGCCCTTATTTTGGCTTGGAAATCAATGCAAAATTATGAAACAGGTACTTCAGATAATATTTCTTGCACTCATCGGCACAGCTTTAACAGCCTGCCACAATAGCACCGACGACTACATGGCTTCGGTTACCATCGTCATCAACGGTGGCGACACTTTGCGAATAGACCGTGTTCAGGCAACCGCCACCATAAGAAACCTCAACACAAAACAGGTTATCACTTCCACGAACTTCAATGGCAAAGTTCTCAAACAGCAGTTGCTGCGTGGTGCTTATCAGGTTAGTGTAGACGGCAGCATACAATACACTAACCAAAAGCAGCAAACCCGCATACGTTCGTTTCGCAGTCAGACCGATTTTATTGCCTTCGGCGACAGCAACGACTACACTCTTGAAATGAAACCCATATTTACAGATTAAATGAGAATACTCCGACTACTATATATTATAATAGGTGTAGCATCTACCCACCTCGCCTTTGCGCAAGATTCGGCACGCTATGAGCGGGCAACCATTGCGAATTTGCCTTATCGAACAGCGTGGCAGAACCCTGCTATCTACGGTACTGCCTTTCGGTTTACACAAAACGAACTTATGCTGACAGCCCGTTATTCGCACGCATCAGCCCCTTTGCTGCTTGAGAAAGGCGACGGACATTCGGCAGCAGAAGCCAAAACCACAGCCTATATTCGCCTTTCCAACCATACAACAGTGTGGGGGAAAGCAGCATATACAACCCAAAAAACGTTTAATATACGGTGGAACTCCACTTCCGACTACGATTTGCTTGCCCCATACGTACTTGCCGATACCGTGGGAGGCGACACACAGGGCGAAAGATACACCTTTTCGGGAGGCTACGCCACTGCCATTGACAAATGGAACATAGGTGCCGAGATGCTGTTCCGTGCCGAACAAGAATGGAGAAACCGCGACCCACGTATGCGTGGCATTGTTTCCGACCTTACAGTGAAAGTTGGTGCAGCCTATCAGACCGCAGGCAACTACCAGCTGGGGGCATCTCTTTCGGGCAATATATACAAACAGTCGAACGATGTAGACCTATACAACGAACAGGGAGGAGCAGCCCAATACGTGATGACGGGATTGGGAACGCACTACAAACGCTTCTCTGGCTTTGCTTCCGATGTAAACTATACGGGTAGCGGAAGTAGACTTCTGCTTTCGGCGCAACCACTTACGCAACGCGGTTTCTATGGTGATATAACGTTGGAGAGCAGCCGATACAAACGTATCAGCAACGAATACAACTCGTTACCGCTCACAACGTTATACAACAACAATGCGGCTATAACAGCAGGCTACAGAAACAAGGGAGTAAAAAGCCAATGGACAGCATTTGCGCACTACGCTTTCGACTGCAAACACGGCGACGAACACGTTGCAGGCGATGCTGTTGCAGGTGTTTATCCTGTATTGGCAGACCTCACAATGTACAAGCATTACCGCACTACGGCATACGCAGGCGCCATGTTTACTGCTCTTTCAAAGAGTCAATGGACTATCGGAACAAAACTGGGCTACATTTCCAACCGCTCAAAATATGTTTATCCAAGCAGAAAAATAAACTTTTCGCACATCTTCACCGAAGCTACCACACAGTTGTTGTCGCACATTGGCAAACGTTGGCTTACCGATTGCCAACTAACAGTAGCTTATTTTGCAAAGGCAAATGCAGCCATTGATATGCCATACACCGACATGGAGCCCTTCTTTGTGCAGATGGTAAACTATAATTATATACAGCAGCGTGCTAACTATGGGCATATTAACGCCCGTTTTCGCACCGACTACAAGCTCAACAACCCACGTTATGGTATGTTTACCGAACTACAAGGCGCAACAACCTTCACGTCAGAACATAAAAAACAAACGACGATGAGCCTTACAATGGGGCTTACGTTCTAAATAAATTATTCAGTAATCAATTAAATAGAAAGAAAATGACAAAGAAAATTTTAATGAGCACAATGCTGCTCTTAGTTATGTGTCTTGGTTTTGTGTCTTGTTCAGACGACAAGGACCAGCCAACAGCAACCTCTTCGGTGGTTATCAATCTTGAAATGCCACTTACAATCCAAGGCGGAGAACTCACCGATGCACAGATTGTACTTATCAACAAGAAGTCTGCACAACCCTATACAACACAGCAGATTAAGAAAACAAACAACGGTTACACTGCAACAATAGAGAATGTACCCGTAGGTTCGTACTCGGTAGTGGCTGTTGGAACTGCCAAATTCACAGTAGACGGCAAGCAAACCACCACCCAGGTGAAAGCTACGAACGAGAACGTAGAGATTGCTGACAACCAATCAGGCAACACCGTTAAGCTCTTGTTCAACGTTTTCACAGGTAAAGAAGGCTTTGTAATCTCTGAAATATTCTTCCGTGGCTCACCAAGAGACGGCGGTGCTCCATACAACAGAGACCAATACTTTAAGATTACCAACAACAGCGACCAAATTTTGTATGCCGACAGTATTATTATCATGGAGTCAGCTTTCAGAAACGACAATCCACAGAAGTATCTGAAGGACTTGCGTAACGAAGGTTTTGCCGCACAAGCCATTTACATGATACCTGGAAGTGGAAAAGATGTTCCTGTAAAGCCAGGCGCAAGCCTTTTGATAGCACTGAATGCAAAAGACCATAAATCAGTAAACGGTGCCTCTTTCGACCTCAGCAAGGCTGACTTTGAGTTCTACGACGAGTCTAAGGTAAGCGTAAAGGACGAGGACAACCCATCTGTCAAGAACCTCGACAAGTGGTATTGCTATACCCAGTCTTTCTTCGTTCTCAACATGCACGGCAACAATGCCTATGCAATAGCTAAGATTCGTGGCACAAAAGACGACTTCCTAAAGAACAACACGTACGATGCAGAATACTACGCTACCAACGGTAAGCTGATGACAACCAAAGCCTACTTCGTTCCAAATGCGTGGATTATTGATGCCGTAAACCTCTCTTACAAGGACAACGACCACCAATGGCGCGTAATGTCTATATTGCTCGACAAGGGCTATACTTATTGTTCAGACAACAAAAACGACAAGAGCGGTATTGGAACAGCCGTAGTACGCAAAGTGGCAAACGGCAAATATGCCGATACCAACAACTCGACCGAAGACTTCACACCGAAGGCTACACCAACCGTCAAGTAAATTTCTCTAAGCTGTTGGAGGCGCGAAAAGCGTTCTCCAACAGCTTTTTTTCATTATAAAAACATTATGAACAAACTTTTTTCACAGCTGCTTGTTGCGCTCCTCCTGCCGCTTTCGCTATCGGCACAGACGATGGAGACAGACAAGTCGTACAGAATGGGTAAGCTGGAAAACGGACTTACCTATTATATTCGCCACAATTCTAAAGAACCAAACCTTGCTGATTTCTACATCGCACAGCGTGTTGGGTCTATTCTGGAAGAGCCTCGCCAGCGTGGTTTGGCACATTTCTTGGAACACATGGCGTTCAACGGCACAAAGAACTTTCAAGGAAAAGGCAGCTCATTGGGCATTGTGCCTTGGTGCGAAAGCATCGGTGTGAAGTTCGGAACAAACCTAAACGCCTACACCAGCGTAGAACAAACCGTCTACAATGTATCTGCCGTGCCTGTAAAACGCGAGGGAATTATAGATTCTACTTTGCTTATTCTGCACGACTGGAGCCACTTCCTCTTGCTCAACGACGACGAAATAGACAAAGAACGTGGCGTTATCCACGAGGAATGGCGCACGCGTCGGGCTGGAATGGCAGTACAACGTATGATGGAACGTGTGCTTCCCGTAGTCTACAAAGGCACGAAATACGAGGATTGCCTGCCTATTGGCTCGATGGATATTGTAGATAATTTCCCTTATAAAGACCTGCGCGACTACTATCAGAAATGGTATCGCCCCGACTTGCAAGCCATTATCGTGGTGGGCGACATTGATGTGGACAAGATGGAACAGAAAATCCGCCGTACATTTGCCGACGTTCCGAAGCCCACAAACCCTGCCGAAAGAGTTTACTATCCCGTTGCCGACAACGACAAGATGATAGTTGCCATCGACAAAGACACCGAGCAACCCATTATGCTCGTAAATCTCTATATGAAACAGGAAGCCACTCCCGACAGCGAAAAGAACCTTGTGGCAACTGCTCATAAGAGTTATGTAACAGAACTCGTTACCTCTATGATAAACAGTCGCCTTGCCGACATCAAGAGACAAGCCACGCCACCTTTCCACAGTGCTTCGGTAGGCGCAGGACAATTCCTTATTTCAAAAACGAAAGATGCCTTTTCGCTTTCGTTCGGCTGCCTGCAAGAGAACGTGAAAGGTTCGTTCCAAGCTGCCATTGCCGAGACACAGCGTGCCCGACAGCACGGTTTCACGGAAAGCGAATTGCAGCGTGCAAAAGCAGGATTCCTGAAAGCTGCCGAACGCAGATACACCGAACGCAACGACCATCGCAACCGTTACTTTGTAAAGGCAGCGCTGCAAAACTTCTTGGCAAGCGAACCGATAACGACAGCCGAATACGATTACAAGCTGATGCAGCAGTTCGACAAGGAAGTTACGCTGGCCGACGTGAACAAGGAGGTTGCCGAGCTTGTTTCAAACAAGAACCAAGTGCTTACGATATATGCGCCCGACAAGCCCAACTTCCCCATTGCCGACGCGCAAACCTTTGAGAAATATGTGCTCGATGCGCAAGCAAAGAAGTACGAACCTTACAAGGAGGAGTCTGCAGGAAAAGAACTCATAGACAAACTACCGAAGAAAGGCAAGATAAAGAGCGAGCAGAACTGGGGCAAGTTCGGTGCAAAGAAACTTGTATTGAGCAACGGCGTAGAGGTTTATGTAAAGCCTACGGACTATGCAAAAGACCAAATCAGTATGCGTTTCTTCGGCGAAGGCGGCACATCGCTCTACCCCGACACCGACGCGCTGAATTTCCACATGCTTACAAGTGCCATTACCGATGCAGGAGTGGGCAAGTTCGACAACGTCCAGCTCAGCCGAATACTCAGCGGAAAATCGGTTCGCATAAGTCCAAGTATCGGATACGAAACGCAAGCCATCAACGGCAACTCCTCAGTAAAGGACTTGCAGACACTCTTGGAACTGACTTACCTTTACTTTACTGCACCACGCAAAGATACAGAAAAGTTCAAAGGCAGCATTGCCACTATGCGCTCGTTCCTCAAAAACCGCGAAGCCAACCCACAAGTTGCTTACAACGATTCGGTTTCGGCTATTCTTTACGGCAACCACCCACGCTTGCAGTCCATTAAGACAAGCAACATCGACCGTGTGTCGTACGACCGCATCTGGCAAATCTACAACGAACGCTTCAGCGATGCGTCAGGTTTTAAAATGGTCTTGGTGGGCAACATTGATATGGAAAAGCTACGCCCGCTGCTCTGTCAGTATGTTGCAACACTGCCGTCAAAGGGGAAACGTGATACAGTAAAAGACGCTTACCCTGCGGTGCGCAACGCAAACGAAACACATACCTTCAAGAAGAAGATGAACACACCTTCTACCTTGGTGAGCGTTTTCTATACTTTCGACGAACCTTACACGGCAAAGGCTGATCTCGCACTCGATGTTTTCAAACGTGCACTGACCATTGCTTACACCGATTCGATACGCGAGGAGAAAGGCGGAACATATGGCGTAAGCGTGCAGAGCGAACTCGACAGGAACTCAAAGCCTACTACCTTGATAAAGATAGGCTTCCGTACCGACCCTGCAAAATACGAAATGCTGATGCCTATCGTTTACAGACAGATAGAGAACATTGCCAACAACGGGCCGTTGGCAGAGAGTATGGCGAAAGTAAAGACATACCTGCTGAAAGCATACCAACAGAATGCCATCACGAACAACTATTGGGACTATGTTATTTACAACAATCTGCGACACGGCGTAGACTTCCACACAGGTTATGAAGACCTTCTGAACGGAATTACTGCGCAAGACATACAGCAGATTGCAAAAGATATGCTGAAGTCCAACCGCCGCATCGAAATAACAATGATGCCAGAGTAAGACTGAACAGGGCAGCTTTTCACGAAACCGAAAAGCAGCCCTATTATTTTTTCATTCACAACGATTTACGCTGCAAAAACGTTTCTCTGCCAATTTCTTTACACGTAAATAAATATTTCTTTACGTGTAGATAAATATTTACTTACACGTAGAAAAAGAATTATTTACGTGTAAATAATTTGGCGATGTGCAGTAAAAACAGCACAGAATCTTGGCATTGACAAGGAGAAAACAGCTGTAAAACGTGCATTTAACCAACATATTGAAAACAAAAAGAGAGTGTGCCGAAAGTCTGTTTCGGCACACTCTCTTTTTCGTACAGTAACTATGCAGGAACAGAAACATTCGCCGAATAGTTCCGTTTTTCGACATATTATTCGTTTTTATTTATTAACTTTGCGGTCTAAAGGCTTCTGTAGGAAGAACAAGAAATTTCAGAAGACTTTCAAAGATTTAAGCAACAAGAGAAAGAAATGGACTTTTCGGAAGTTATAGGACAAGAAGAGGCAAAGCAACGACTGCTGAAAATGGCAGCGGACAAACACGTTCCGCACGCCCTACTCTTTTGCGGTCCTTATGGTTCGGGCAAGATGGCTTTGGCAATGGCATTTGCAAGCTACCTGCTCGAAACGTCTTCAGCATCGCCCGAAAGCACAAAGGCAATGCTGAAGAAGTGGGAACACCCCGACCTACACTTCACCTACCCTACCATAAAGCTGCCGAATACAAGTTCGGAATACCAACCCATAAGCAGCGACTTTGCCAAGGAATGGCACAAAATGATAATGGAAGGAACCTATTTCAACATTCGCAAATGGATGAACGAAATGGGAGCAACCACACAGCAAGCCATTATAACGGGGGCAGAAAGCGACAACATTTCAAGACAACTTGCGCTGAAATCGAGCCAAGGAGGGTATAAGGTTTCCATAATATGGCTGCCCGAACGAATGAACCAAACGTCGGCAAACAAGATTTTGAAACTCTTGGAAGAGCCAACCGAAGGAACGGTGTTCCTAATGGTAAGCGAAGAGCCCGAAAAACTGTTGGAGACGATTGTCAGCCGAACACACCACTCTATCAGGTGCGTTTCATCTCGAAAACCAACCAATGGATAGCCA
>OLNQ01002050.1_pt1 | contig 18177 bp, 19 predicted proteins | sample 1672821 | NCBI WGS metagenome assembly OLNQ01 (sample SAMEA3136727, study PRJEB25190) | human gut metagenome | biome: human gut; feature: human-associated habitat; material: faeces | place: Austria | collected 2013 | reverse complement strand
CGTCAGGTGTTGTGGCAGATGTCTTTGGAAGGAAAAGGACGCTGGCTCTTTCGAAGCTGGTCAGTGTGCTGTCTTGTCTGGCTATGATTTTATCTGACAATTTTGGAACGGTGGCATTTGCGATTGCATTCAGCGCGCTCAGTTACAATCTGGAATCGGGAACCATAGAAGCTTTGGCGTATGACAGCTTAAAGACGGTAAAGCAGGAAGAGAAATACAACCAATATGCTTCCACGGAAATGATGTTATATCGGATCACAAGTTCTACAGCAACACTTTGTGCAGGGTTTGCATTGTGGCTTGGGTACAAAAAGGCATATGCGATTGATATTTTCTTTGGGATGATCGCACTTGGAATTGTATGCAGTTTAAGAGAAATTTCCGGTTTCACTGGTGCTGACGATAAACTGATAAATTCACAGACGGATGAGCATAACAAAGAGCAGATGAGTGAAGAAAAGCAGGAACGGATGAATGAAGAGGAAACTGATCAGAAAAACATTCAGAACATCCGCATTTCAGAGAGACTTCAAAACGTCATCACAGAGAGCTGGCATTTCATGAAAAACAATCGAAAAGCCAGAAGCATTATGATCGTAAATGCATTGATCGGTGCAGTGTCAACACTTATCCTGTTTTTCCTGCAGGCAAAGCTGCCACTGGCGGGAATGAACGAGGCACTGCTTGGTCCGGCTCTTTTTGTCATGGGACTAGGAGCCGCACTCGGCGCCAAAGTGGTGGGATATTTTCCAAAATGGAAATACAAAAAGTATATTATTTTAAGCGGAATCGGTGTGTTGTCTGCATTTGGAATGACGTTTTCGGGCAATCCATATCTGATGGTTCTTGGCGGATTTGCTGGTTCTTTTGCGGATGATTTCCTGGAAGTCAGCACAGACATCCTGTTAAATGATATGATTCCATCGGAGCAGAGAGCTACGCTTATTTCGGTGAATTCCTTTACGTTTTCGTTGGTGATGATCGTGATGTCCACGTTGATGGGAAGCATTATGTAGTATATTTTACAGGGCTTGCGCGCTTGCAGATTTTCTGTGGGGTGGAAGCCCTGTTTTTTTGAATATACGGAAAGCCTGAGAGGAACTAAAGCGAATACGAATGCTGCTCAAGGATTAGGGGAGATGCTTGAGATTGCCTTTAATGGGGAAGTAACACCTAATAAAAAATTAAAACATGAAATAGATGGAGCGAATGGATGGTATCATTACGAATCAAGATTTGGGCTATCAGTTTATTCGGAAAATGGAGAAGTAGAAAGATATAATGTTTTTCATGTATATATGATTGTTCGGCATGACAAAAATGGCAGGAAATATTTATATGATATTATAAATATAAAAAAAGAAACGAGCACCCCGCTTAGCTATTAACAAGTAATACATACGGTAAAAAACCCATTTCTTGAGAAAATCATAAAGGATTTTATATAAAAAATCAAGGAAAATTTATATAAAATCAATATATTCAATTATGATGAAGGAATATATGACAGAAGAGGAATACAGTAAATGATTGCAAAGCTGATCGGGTAAGTAGATAATTGACAATATGGTATATATACCATACAATAATTACAAAGAGGATTGTATGACAAAATTTAAACTGATAGCATAGGAAAAGGAAAATGGAGAAGTTCCAGTAGAGGAATTTCTTGATTCGATTAATCCTAAGATGCGTGCTAAGATATTTGGATTGTTGGGGATTTTACAGGAAAAGGGAAATATGATTAGAGAACCTTATAGTAAGCATATTGGTGATGGAATTTTTGAATTGCGTTGTAAATTTGGAAGTGATATCACGAGAGTTTTATTTTTTTTTTATTATGAGGGAAAAATTATATTGACCACTGGGTTTGTAAAGAAGACACAGAAGACTCCAAAGGAAGAGATACAGATTGCAAAAGATAGAAGAAAAGATTTTATAGAAAGGGTAATGAAGGATGAGAACATTTGATGATATGCTTGCTAAGCAGTTACAGAATGAAGATTTTAGAAAAGAATATGAAGCTATTCAGCCAGAAATGGATGTTATAAGAGCTATTGTAGAAGCAAGAACTTCTCAAAATCTTACACAGAAGGAACTTGCTGAGCGTACAGGAATTAATCAGGCTGATATTAGTAAGCTTGAAAATGGAACCAGAAATCCTTCTGTAAATTTACTGAAAAGATTAGCAGATGGAATGGGAATGATGCTTAAGATTGAGTTTGTACCTAAACAGAAAGCTTGATGTGCCAGGGCTTGTGGAAGAAGTAAAACAGCAATTTGTCCCAATCGATGAGCAGGAGAGTTTCTTTTTTAAAACTCCCTTTTCGGAATTGTGTACCCACTGAAAACGAGCCTATAAACATGCATTCACAATGCATAAAAACACGTTCTGGCTATTTCTCACACATTGAAATATACACTTAGATAACGTATAATACGAAATATATTTTGGGGAGGATTATGACCATGAAAAAGAAATTATGCAGTATTGTTTGTCTTTGCTACTTTGTTTCAATTATGTTATGTGCATGTGGAAGAAAAGAACAGGGGAATCCTATTAGATTGCCAGCCAGAGAGGATATTGTATCGATTGGTGTCTCTGACGGTGACAAATATGCTATGTCACCTAACACAGAAGGTGAAGCTACGGAGTTTATTGATGAATTTTTATCTATGCTAATGGATATGGAAACAACCAGTCAGCAATCAATCAATGATGCACCGGTCAACAAAGATTCTATTACGATCAATATAAATTGTGATGGGGCGGCAGGAACTACTCTTTTTTACTATGTAGATAAAGGAATCGAATATGTAGAACAGCCATATCAAGGAATTTATAAACCAACGCCTGCTTTAGGTAATTGTATAACTGAAATGCTTGCTTCGGCAGATAATAGACCGCTAATGGTAACATTTCAGGCATCGGTAATTGAAACGAATCATGATTCAATAATAGTAAAACCGGTAGATGGTTCTTTGGAACTTGATTCAGCAGATAAGTTTTATATATCAAACGAAGAGAACCTTGAATTACAAATTGGAGATTTCGTAGAAATTAGCTATAACGGAGAAATAATGGAATCATATCCTGCACAATTAGGAGAGGTTTATAAAATTACCGTGATAGAACAGACAGAAGCAAATGCCATGTGGGATAGAATACCGATGGTAAGAATAGATGGTAAATTATACTACGATACAGGGAGAGAAAGCATCATGGATGCACGTTGTGGCACTATGGATGGAGAAATAACATCAACTGTCGATGGAACTGAAATACCAACAGAAGATAATCAGTCTAATTTTGGAAGTGGATTTGGTTATCAGTATGGAGCAGACGATACAATAGAAATTTATATGAATGAAAAGTGGTTCGTCTTTGAATACAGAGAAGAATCTGAATGAGAGAATAAACGATAGATAAGTCAAATTAAATTCAAAAGGCTGTCTCAATAAAGGGATAGCCTTTTTCAATTCTCAGCCTAAATTTTCTCAATATTCAGTAGGCAAAATCCAAGATACAGTTGCTCAAATTGCTCGAAAAATTAAAAATGTATGAATATACACTGAAATTGGGGAAATGAACAGCGGGAACACTTTTCCGAAAAGGGAGTTTAAAAAAAGAGATGGCAGAAGAATTTGTTGACAGAGCAACAATATTTTGCCTGAAAGAAACAAAAAATCTTTTAGACGGTAAATCGGGACTGGATAGTTCAAAGTGGAGCTGGGAGAAAAAATAAACGCATAACACAGTAGTTACACTCTTGACAGAAGAAAAGAGGAGTGCTACCATATCCATAATTCTTGACAATAGAATGTTCGTAAAGCGTGCATTTGCTTGAAAAGAGAAATACGAGTGAAAGAGAGGTAGAGAATATGATGATTGTAAATAGCAGAGAGAATGTGAAAACAGAATATGATATTTTTACCTCGGTTTGCAAGTATTAGTTTATCATTCATAGATGTCTATCTGACCGTGGCTTATTTTGCTACGGTTTTTTTATGTAATAGGAAACTTTGTTATCTGCAAGTCTTGTAAAATATCATATTCCCCAAAAGACTAAAAATTTATTGTTTATATGAAGGAGAAACGAAATGAGCAAGACAAATCAGAGCAAAAAATATGCAGATCCTACAACAGAAAATAAAAAAATAGAGAGCGGGAAAGCAGAAAACAACAGAACAGAAAAGAATAAAACAGGAAAAAAAGAATATTTTGGAACAGTTTGTGAAATACAAAGGAACAGTTACAACATTTTAGTTGAAAACAAAACGATTCATGCAAAATTAAAAGGAAACTTTTTCAGGGAAAATGAGGAATTTCCGGTAGTTGGTGATAACGTGGCATTTTTACCAAACGAAAACGGTGATTCGCTGATCACATCGGTATGTGAACGGAAAAGCGTTCTGAAGCGGCCGTATGCAGCAGACCATTCCATGGACAATGGGAAGGAGCAGGTTATGGTTGCCAATGTGGATTATGTATTTATTGTATCGTCATTGAATGACAACTATAACTTTAACCGTATCGCACGCTACGTCTCTATGACGCTTCAGGGAAATGCAATTCCTGTAGTTATTCTTACGAAAGCAGATCTGTGCAGTAATCCGGGAAGGTATGCAAGTGAAATTGAGAATCTGTCAGAACAAGTGAAAGTTCATAGTGTGAGTGCCCTGTACGGAATTGGAATGGATGAGTTAAATAAATATTTGCAGCCCGGAAAAACAATTGCTATACTCGGATCATCAGGTGTTGGAAAGTCAACCTTAGTGAATGCACTGGTACAGGAAGATGTGATGAAGACTTCAGAAATCCGGGAGAGCGACTCCAAAGGACGGCATACTACAACACACAGACAGATGATCGTGCTTTTAAATGGTGCAAGAATCATTGATACACCTGGTATGAGAGAACTTGGAATGTGCGACATGGATCAGGGAATTGATGATACTTTTTCTGATATTGCAGAGCTTGAAGCTTGCTGTAAATTCAGTGACTGCAGACATGAAACAGAACCGGGATGTGCGATCAGGGCTGCGATTGCGGATGGAACACTAGCACAGGATAGATATGAACTGTATCGGTCTTTGCATGAAGAAAGCAGACATGCAGCAAAGATGAAAGATATTTCCAAATGGAGAAAGCAACTGAAAAAACGGAGATAAGAAAATGAATAAAGTATTTATTGTGGAGGATGATGCTGTCATTGCCAGGGCAGTGGCGGCACATCTTACAACATGGCAGATGCAGGTACAGTGTGCCGGCAATTTTGAAAAAATAACAGAAGAAGTGGAAGATTTTCAACCGGACATTATTATCATGGATATCAAACTTCCGTATTATAATGGATTTTACTGGTGTGCGGAAATCCGTAAAACGTCCAAAGTACCGATCGTTTTCTTATCCTCTGCGGACGATAACATGAATATTGTGATGGCAATGAACATGGGCGGCGACGATTTTATCGCAAAACCATTTGACTTACAGGTGCTGACCGCAAAATTACAGGCTGTACTTCGAAGAAGCTATGGAAGCAAACTCACAAGCCACTCGATCGAATGTGGAGAAGTTGTACTGAATCTGAATGATACTTCTGTCGCAGTCCGTGGAGAGAAGATCGACCTCACAAAAAATGAATTTCTGATCTTAAAGACGTTAATGGAAAAACAGGGAAAAGTGGTAAGCCGCGAAGAAATCATGGAACGTCTCTGGGGCAATGATGAATTTGTGGATGATAATACGCTGACGGTCAACATCACAAGGATACGGAAAAAGCTGGAAGCCGCTGGAGTGGATGATTTCATCACAACAAAGCGTGGGCTTGGATATCTGGTTGGAGTATAAAAATACAGGAGTTAGATGATGAACCATAATATGCAGATGCAAAAAGAAACAGGAAAAATTTTACATAGAAAATTTTTGTCAGAAAATATAGGCTTATTATTGATGGCTCCTGTTTTCCTGCTCCTAATGTTTATAGTATCCAATTTATATCAGCTTCCGGCAGAATATGCCTTTTATTTAACAAGTATATTTCTGATACTCTGGGTGACCACTTTGTGTATGCAGTACCGGGGATTCCGGAAGAGAACAGAGCAATATGAAAAAGAAAGCAAAGAAAAGCAGGAAAGCAATTCAAAAGAGAGCAGACAATGGGAAGAATTACAGGAAAAGCAGGACTTTTTTGCATTGTGGGCACATCAGATCAAGACTCCGATCGCAGCTTTGAATCTTCTTTTGCAGGGAGAGAAGCAGAACGTTGCAGCGTGTCGTCAAGAATTGTTTAAAATAGAGAGTTATGTGGAGATGGCATTGAATTATCTCCGTTTTGAAGAAATGAGCAACGATCTTGTGCTGGAGCGTAATTCATTGGAACAATTAGTCCGGCAGGTAGTAAAAAAATATGCAGCAATTTTTATCTACAATCATATTTCCATTCAGCTGGAACATTTGGATTATACAGTGCTTACAGATGAGAAGTGGTTTTGTTTTGTGTTGGAACAGATTTTATCGAATGCGTTAAAATACACAAAGCAGGGAAGTGTGAAGATTTCGACGGAAGAATCTGCAAATGGTTTAAAGATTTTGGTGCAGGACACAGGCATCGGCATTCGGAAAGAAGATCTGCCGAGAATTTTTGAAAAAGGTTTTACCGGATATAATGGCAGGATGGATAAGAAGGCGAGCGGTCTTGGACTTTATCTGTGCAAAGGCGTGTGTGAGAAGCTCGGACATGAAATCCGGGTGGTTTCGGAAGAGGGAGAAGGAACGACGGTGATACTTACTTTGCAGTTGGAGAAAGTGCAGCAGAGGGATCTTGTGAACATGTAAAATCCTGAAAAATGATAATTGAATCAATATGGAAATTTAATATTAGGGTATGTTATACTAAGAGAAAGCAAGTAAAAATGGGGGATTTCAAATGAGTGCACAGACAGATTGTGAGATGCTTTCTATTGAAGTGATGGAAGCATATGCAGGTAAATATAACCTTTCTGGTAATAAAGTTGTAGAATTATTTCAAAAAAATCAAGTTTTTGAAAAGATGCTGATTCAGCATGAGTATCTACATCAAGTTAGTTTTGAAGAGGTTATGGAGTTTGTAGAAAACGTAATAGTAGATGCTTCAAGGGAATTGGTAGTATATCATGGTACTTGTTCTGAATTTGAGAAAATTAATCTCAATAAATCGCATAACCGACGTGATTTTGGAAAGGGATTTTATACAACGATACTGCAATCACAGTCAAAGGAATGGGCATACAGGCTTTCATTACGAGAAAAACAGAACGATTATTATGTATATGAATTTTTATTTGAGGAAGTGCCTGCACTAAAAGTGAAGCGTTTTGACAGGTTAAATGACGAATGGCTAGAATTTATTAAGAAAAATAGAAGTAAAGGCGGTTTGCAGCATGATTATGATGTTGTAATTGGACCAGTGGCGGATGACAATACCATGGAAACAGTGCAATTATATATGGCGAATATACTTACAGCGGAAGAGGCGGTGGAAAGACTTCGCTATAATAAGGTAAATAATCAGGTATCGTTTCATACAGAAAAGGCATTGCAATATGTGAAATTAGTTAGGAGGGTTTCTTATGCCAGAAAAGATATATAGTTTTAATGGAAAAGATATTACGATGAATATATGTATACAGATTAGAGATGTGGTGAAATTACTACAGGAACATTTTCATATTGCTTTTGAAGAAGCAGTATTGCTTTTTTATAAATCGGAGACATATAAGACACTACAGGAGACAGAAAACGGTTTATGGGCTGAGTCAGCGGAATATATAGCTGACAGATATTACGAAGAACAGGGAAAATAACACTTTTCTTACAAAAATGTAAGATTACGACAAGGAAATGTAAGCCAAAGAAAGGGCACTACATTTCCTTTTTTGCTATGATAGTCTTACAAACAAGGAGGAAAATATATGTCAATCTTAGAAGTCAATCATATCAAAAAAGTATATAAAACACGTATGGGCGGGGAAGCAGTCACCGCATTAAGAGATGTGCATTTCAGTGTGGAGCCGGGAGAATTTGTGGCGATCATGGGAGAATCCGGAAGTGGTAAGACAACGCTTCTGAATATCCTTGCAAGCCTTGATACACCGACCGCCGGAAAAGTGTTAGTGGATGGAAAAGATTTCACCACATTAAAGGACAATGAGCGCGCGATTTTCAGAAGAAGCAATCTCGGCTTCATCTTTCAGGATTTTAATCTCTTGGATAATTTTTCCATCGAAGATAATATCAAACTGCCGCTGGTGCTGGCAGGAGAGGATTATAAGAAGATGGATGCAAAAGTGGAAAAGGCTGCCGGGCAGCTTGGAATTGTGGGGCTTTTGAAAAAATATCCTTATGAAGTGTCCGGCGGGCAGAAACAGAGAACTGCGATCGCAAGAGCTTTGATCACAAATCCGAGAATCCTTCTGGCAGATGAACCTACCGGGGCACTCGATTCCAAGGCAGCTACGAATCTTTTAAAACAGCTTCGTGAGATTAATCAGACAGGCCAGACGATTCTCATGGTAACACACAGCAATGTGGCGGCAAGCTATGCCGACCGTGTCATGTTCATTAAGGATGGTGAAGTATTCCATCAGATTTACCGCGGTGATATGACAAGAAGTGCACTGTTAGATAAGATCTGTGACGCAGTGACCGTTCTGATGAGAGGAGGAGAGGACAGTGAATCATAAGCTTCTGACAAAATTTGTGTTCAGTGGAATGCAGAAAAATAAAAAGACACTGATCCCATATCTGCTTGCAGGAACGATGACTGTCATGATTTATTATATTTTGCAGTCACTTGCGCATTGTCCATACATTTATAAAGATGGAGTGGAAGCGTTTTATGGTGCACAGATTATCTCGATTTTACTGGAAATCAGCGGTCAGATCGTAGCAGTCTTTGCGGCAGTTTTTCTTTTTTATACAAATCAGTTTATGATAAGGTCGAGAAAAAAGGAGATGGGGCTTTATGGAGTTCTTGGAATGTCCAAAAAGAATATTACCTATATTTTAGCTGCGGAGAGCCTCATTAATGCTTTGATCAGCATTGTCACAGGAATTATGATGGGGACTTTTCTGAACAAATTAATGCTTCTCATTCTCTATAAGATCATTAATCAGCCACCGGTAAACGGACTGTTTTTCTCAGTGGAAGCACTGAAAAGTACATTGGTTTTATTTGTTATCCTTTTTGCAGTCAGTCTGATTTATAATGTGGCTTCCATCCGGGTTGGAAAACCGATCGAACTGCTGCAGAGTGACAGAACAGGGGAAAAAGAACCGAAAGTGAAAGTTCCTGTCTTTATTCTTGGAATCATAACACTGACTGCGGGATATAAGCTGGCACTTTCTGCTAAGTCGATCGGGGGTGCGGTCAACATATTATTTGTCAGCATTCTGCTTGTTGTGATCGCAACCTATTGTCTTTTTACAGCCGGAAGTATTTTTATCCTGAAGTGCATGAAAAAGAATCCGAAGTTTTACTATAAAACAAAGAATTTTATCAGTGTATCGAATCTGATGTTCCGGATGAAACATAATGCAGCAGGACTGGCATCCATCTGTGTGCTTTCTACAGGTGTGATCCTGTTGCTGACCTGTGGCTTTTCACTGATGATGCTCATCGGAAAAAATATAGATGACAGATATCCGACAGATATTAAAGTGGCAGAAACTGTGTCAGAGGCAGGAAAAGGCATGGATGATTTCGTTGCTATGAATAAAGCGTTGCAGCAGGATGGGATTGTGACTACCGACCAGATTTATAGACAGTACCGGAATATCATGGTCACGGAAAAAGATGGAAAACAAAAGATTGCAGACCCGGATACATTCGACAGTGACATAGCCTCCGATATCGTTACGTATTTGTTGTCTGCTGCTGATTATAACGAATATGCCGATATGAATCTGACACTTAAGGATGACGAAATACTCATCTACAGTTCAGGAAAAGAATGGAAAAAAGGTGATAACCTGAATTTTATGGGAAAAGAGTATACAGTAGCAGGAGAGGCAGAGTATTCTGCAATCCGCTATATCATTGATTCGACCATGTCAATTTTCGAACGTGAAATTCTTGTCTTTCCGGATGATGAACAGATCTGTGCTCTGATGGCGGAAGCCGGACAGAGAGTGAATCCGGATGAGTATGAAGTTTTCATCGGATACCAGTTAGAAAAAGCTCTGACAGAAGAACAGATGGAAACGGTCAGAGTTTTGATGGAACTGAGTGGATTAAACCGTGAAGCAATTCGTTTTAAATCAGAGGAGATGAGCGCTTTTTATAGTATCTATGGTGGAATCTTTTTTGTAGGAATGTTTCTGGCAGCACTCTTTCTCATGGCAACGGTTATGATCATTTACTACAAACAGATGTCGGAAGGGTACGAAGACCAGAAACGATTTCAGATCCTTTCCAATGTCGGTCTGACTGAAAAAGAAGCAAAAGAATCCATCCGGACACAGGTTATGTTATTATTTTACCTTCCGGTCGCAGCAGCGATTATGCATATGATCGTGGCAAGCAGCGTGGTCAGACTTTTTTTACGGATGATACTGATCGTGGATACCTTTACCTTTAACATGGCGATCGCAATCGTGAGCATGATCTTCCTTGTAATCTATACGATTGTATACAAGATCACTTCGAGAGAATACTACAAGATCGTGAATAGGAAAGATTAAATTTGCCCTATTGACAGCACAATGCAAGTGTGATACATTAGGTCACAAAGTTAATACACTAAACCATTGAAGCGGAGATAACGGCAATAATGCCTTTACAGAGAGCCTGTGATGCTGAGAATCAGGTGAGAAACAAGTTGTCAAATGGACCGCTGAGGGCGCAGTCAAATGTGAAGATCACAAAGTATTCTGCGACGTTGCAGGCAGACGTAACTTGCCGGGGATATGTGGGTATCCTGCTAAGCGCACAGGTCATGCTGTGAATCAAGGTGGCACCGCGGATAAGAATTTTTATTCGTCCTTGACAGAGAGTATATTTCTGTCAGGGACGTTTTTTATTGCATAGGGAACATAGTTCAGTTCCTGTTGCATAAAAAAATGCAAAAATTCTTTGGAGGTGCAGCGAATGAAAATTATGCCAGCTTTAGCGGAAGTAAAAAAGATTGCGTCAGAAGCAAAATACAACGTGCTCCCGGTGAGCCTTGAAATGCTTTCTGACTTTATTACCCCGATTGAAACTATGAGGATACTGAAAAATGTATCGACACATTGCTATATGTTAGAATCCGCCCAGGCAAACGAGACATGGGGACGATATACGTTTCTTGGCTTTGATCCTAAATTGGAGATCACCTGTATCAATGGCGAAATGAAAATCGGAAATCTGAAAGTAATTACAGAGCATCCTTCTGATTATCTCCGCCAGATCCTTGCGGATTATAAAAGTCCAAGTTTCGACTATCTTCCATCCTTTACCGGAGGACTGGTAGGTTATTTTTCCTATGATTATCTCGGATACAGCGAACCGGGTGTGAAATGTGATGTGGAAGATACGGAAAATTTTAAAGATCTTGATCTGATGCTTTTTGACAAGGTGATCGCTTTTGATCATTTGCGGCAAAAAATAATACTGATTGTCAATATGCCGCTGGCGGATGTAGAAGTCGGATATAACAAAGCTGTGATGGAGTTAAAACAATTGGCAGAGCTTCTTAGGAACGGTGAAAAGAAGAACGAACCGGGCGGCAGACTGACAGGAGAGGTGACACCGTTATTCGATAAAGAGCAATTCTGCAATATGGTAGAAAAAGCGAAACACCATATCCGCGAGGGAGACATTTTTCAGATCGTACTGTCAAACCGGCTGTCGGCACCTTTTGAAGGAAGCCTGTTCAATACCTATCGTGTACTGCGCACGATCAATCCTTCACCGTACATGTTCTACTTTTCAGGAACTGACGTGGAGGTCGCAGGTGCATCCCCGGAGACACTGGTGAAATTGGAAAACGGTGTACTGCATACGTTTCCGCTTGCCGGAACAAGACCGAGAGGAAAGACCGCAGAAGAAGACATAGCACTTGAAAAAGAACTGCTTGCAGACAAAAAAGAACTTTCCGAGCACAATATGCTGGTCGATCTCGGCAGAAATGACCTTGGAAAAATCAGCAGATTCGGTACCGTGCAGGTTGAAAAGCTGCATTCTGTGGAACGTTTTTCCCACGTAATGCACATTGGCTCAACAGTCCGGGGAGAGATCGACGAAAAGCACGATGCTTTTGATGCAATCGAAGCGGTGCTGCCTGCCGGAACGCTTTCCGGTGCACCGAAGATCAGAGCCTGCCAGCTGATCGGTGAACTGGAAAATAATAAGCGAGGCATCTACGGCGGTGCGATCGGATATATCGACTTCACCGGGAACATGGATACCTGTATTGCGATCCGCATTGCTTATAAGAAAAATGGCAAAGTGTTTGTGAGAAGCGGTGCAGGCATTGTAGCGGATTCCGTACCGGAAAAGGAATTTGAAGAATGTATAAATAAGGCAAAGGCTTCCCTGAAAGCATTGGAACTTGCACAGGAGGTGGAAGGATGATTTTACTCATTGATAACTACGACAGCTTTTCTTATAACCTTTTCCAGCTGATCGGAGAGATCGAGCCGGATATCAGGGTGATACGCAACGATGAAATGACAGTAGAGGAGATCAAAAGTCTGAAGCCTGATCACATTATCCTCTCACCGGGTCCGGGAAGACCGGAGGATGCAGGGGTTATCATGGAAGTTGCAAAAACGCTTGGCACAAAAATCCCGGTTTTGGGAGTCTGCCTCGGCCATCAGGCAATCTGCGCGGCATTTGGCGCAACGGTGACTTATGCAAAAGAACTCATGCACGGAAAGCAGTCGGATGTGAAATTTGATACGTCCTGTCCTCTGTTTGCAGGGTGTCCCCAAAATGCTCCGGTTGCAAGGTACCATTCGCTTGCAGCAGCCCCTGATACCATACCGGAGTGCCTGAAAGTGACAGCGCTTACAGAGGATGGAGAGATCATGGCGGTACAGCATAAAGAATATCCGATATACGGCGTACAGTTTCATCCGGAATCGATTATGACACCGGATGGAAAACAGATGATCAGAAATTTTATAAAGGAGATATAAGAGATGATTAAAGAAGCGATTGTAAAAATTGTAAACAAAGAGGATCTTACCTATGATGAGGCATACACGGTGATGAATGAAATTATGGGCGGCGAAACGACAGCTACACAGAATGCAGCGTTCCTTGCAGCACTGTCAACGAAGAGTGCAAGAGCCGAGACCACAGACGAGATCGCAGGCTGTGCGGCTGCGATGAGGGCACATGCGACCAAAGTAGAAACAGGCATGGAGCTTTTTGAAATTGTCGGAACCGGTGGCGATAACGCACATAGTTTTAATATTTCCACTACCTCAGCGATCGTTGCAGCAGCAGGCGGGATGAAGGTTGCAAAGCATGGCAACCGTGCAGCTTCTTCATTATGCGGAACGGCGGACTGTCTGGAAGCACTGGGCGTAAATATTTCGCAGAGTCCAAAAAGATGTGTGGAGCTTTTAAATGAAGTCGGTATGTGTTTCTTTTTTGCACAGAAATATCACAGCTCCATGAAGTATGTGGGAGCTATCCGCAAAGAACTAGGATTCCGGACGGTATTTAATATTTTAGGACCACTTACCAATCCGGGAACACCATCCATGCAGCTTCTTGGTGTGTACGATGAGTATCTGGTCAAACCGCTGGCACAGGTGCTCATCAGCCTTGGCGTCAAACGTGGTATGGTCGTGTATGGACAGGATAAGCTGGATGAAATCTCGATGAGCGCACCGACAACAGTCTGCGAGATCCGTGATGGCTGGTTCAAATCCTCTGTGATCACACCGGAAGAGTTTGGTTTTCCACGCTGCACGAAAGAAGACTTAAAAGGCGGAACACCGGAAGAAAACGCAGCGATCACGCTTGCCATTTTAAATGGTGAAAAAGGACATAAGAGAAATGCTGTGCTGATGAATGCAGGAGCGGCATTGTATATCGGAGGCAAGGCAGAGAGCATGGCGGAGGGCATCAATCTTGCAGCAGAGCTTATTGATTCCGGCAAAGCACTTGCAACATTAAAGCAGCTGATCGAAGTCAGCAACCGGCCGGAGGTAGAGGGATGACAATATTAGACCAGCTTGCAGAGCATGCAGGAGAGCGGGTGAGCGAAGCAAAAAGAAAGATATCTCCGAAAGATTTAAAGCAGCAGGCATTATCCATGCAAAAAGGCAGCTTTGCTTTTGAAAAAGCACTCAGAAAAGACGGCATTTCATTCATCTGCGAATGCAAAAAAGCGTCACCTTCAAAGGGTCTGATCGCACCGGAGTTTCCGTATTTACAGATCGCAGAAGAATATGAAGCAGCCGGTGCAGACTGCATTTCCGTGCTGACAGAACCAAAATGGTTTCTTGGAAGCGATGAATATCTTAGAGAGATTGCAGATGCGGTATCGATTCCATGTCTTCGCAAGGATTTCACGGTAGACGAATATATGATCTATGAGGCAAAGGTGCTTGGTGCTTCAGCGGTATTACTGATCTGCTCCATACTTGGTAAGTCAGAGATCAGGGAATACATACAGATCTGTGATGAGCTTGGTCTTTCTGCTTTGGTGGAGACACATGATGAGCGTGAAGTGCAGATGGCACTTGATGCCGGAGCGCGCATGATAGGTGTCAATAACCGTAATCTCAAAGATTTTTCGGTAAATACCGATAATAGCCGCAGGTTAAGGGAACTGATCCCATCAGAGGTATTGTTCGTTTCCGAAAGCGGGGTGCAGACAGCAGAGGATGTTGCAGCACTTCGTGCAATCGGTGCAGATGCTGTTTTGATCGGTGAAACGCTGATGCGGGCAGCGGATAAAAAAGCGAAGCTGGCAGAACTGCGGGGTGTGATATGACGAAAATAAAATTATGCGGTCTGTCCGGAATAGAAGAGATAGAAGCAGCGAACGAACTGAAACCCGAATACATCGGATTTGTATTTGCTCCAAAAAGCAGACGTTATGTGAAGCCGGAAACAGCGGCAGAACTGAAAAAACAGCTTTCCGGTGAAATTCAGGCAGCTGGTGTATTTGTCAATGAATCAGTTGAAAAGATAGTGGAGCTTTTGGATGATCATATTATCGATATCGCACAGCTTCACGGAGATGAGGATGAAGCGTATATCAGGCGGTTGAGACAACTCACCGGGAAACCGATCATCAAAGCTTTTCAGGTGAAATCGGAAAAAGAGATAGCGGATGCAGGACAATGCTCTGCCGATTATATCCTGTTAGATTCCGGTGCGGGAACCGGTACGGTATTTGACTGGAATATCCTGAAAAAAATAGACAGACCCTATTTTCTTGCCGGTGGACTTTTTGCCGGAAATGTTGGGAAAGCGGTAAGAGAGCTTCATCCTTTTGCGGTGGATGTAAGCTCCGGCATAGAAACGGACAGAAGAAAAGACAAAGAAAAAATGGCGGCATTTGTTGCCGCTGTCAGAAAGGAAGAAACATTATGACGAATCCAAACGGACGCTTCGGCATTCACGGTGGTCAGTATATCCCTGAAACACTCATGAATGCAGTTATTGAACTGGAAGAAGCATACAACCATTACAAAAATGATCCGGAATTTAACAGAGAGCTGACCGAGCTTTTTAATGAATATGCAGGCAGACCATCCAGATTGTACTATGCAAAAAAAATGACAAAAGATCTCGGAGGTGCCAAAATTTATCTCAAGCGTGAGGATTTAAACCACACAGGTGCACACAAGATCAATAACGTACTCGGTCAGGCACTTCTGGCAAAGAAAATGGGAAAAACAAGGCTGATCGCTGAAACAGGTGCAGGCCAGCATGGTGTTGCCACAGCAACTGCAGCAGCACTTATGGGCATGGAGTGCGTGGTATTTATGGGCGAGGAAGATACCATCCGCCAGGCACTCAATGTATACCGTATGCGGCTTCTCGGAGCAGAAGTCATTCCTGTAAAAACAGGTACGGCTACATTAAAGGATGCCGTATCCGAAGCCATGCGTGAATGGACTTCTCGGATTAGCGATACCCATTATTGCCTTGGATCGGTGATGGGACCACACCCATTTCCTACGATCGTCCGCGATTTCCAGGCGGTTATTTCAAAAGAGATCAAAGAGCAGATGCTTGTAAAGGAGGGCAGACTTCCGGATGCTGTGATCGCCTGTGTAGGCGGAGGATCCAATGCAATCGGCAGCTTCTATCATTTCATCGAGGACGAAAGTGTAAGACTGATCGGCTGTGAGGCAGCAGGAAGAGGTGTGGACACATTTGAAACAGCAGCAACGATCGCAACGGGCAGAGTCGGTATTTTTCACGGTATGAAATCTTACTTCTGCCAGAATCAAGATGGTCAGATTGCGCCTGTTTACTCAATCTCAGCAGGACTTGATTATCCGGGCGTAGGTCCTGAGCATGCGCATCTTCATGATATTGGGCGGGCAGAATACGTTCCGGTCACAGATGATGAGGCGGTCAATGCTTTTGAATATCTGGCAAAGACGGAAGGAATCATTCCAGCCATTGAATCAGCACATGCGGTTGCTTACGCAATGAAGCTTGCACCGACGATGGATAAGGATAAAATCATTGTCATTACTATTTCTGGCAGAGGCGACAAGGACTGTGCGGCCATTGCCCGCTACAGAGGGGAGGATATCCATGAGTAATATAAAGAAAGCATTTGAAAATGGAAAGGCATTTATCGCATTTGTAACCTGCGGGGATCCGGATCTGGAAACTACCGCAAAAGTAGTCCGTGCCGCCGTGGAAAATGGTGCGGATCTGATCGAACTTGGGATTCCATTCTCTGACCCTACCGCAGAAGGACCGGTGATTCAGGGTGCAAATTTAAGGGCATTGCGTGGTGGCATTACGACCGATAAGATTTTTGCATTTGTAAAAGAACTTCGACGTGATGTGAAGGTTCCGATGGTCTTTATGACCTATGCCAATGTTGTATTCTCTTACGGAGCAGAAAAATTCATCTCCACCTGCCGTGATATCGGAATAGACGGACTGATTCTGCCGGATCTGCCATTTGAAGAAAAAGAAGAATTTCTGCCGACATGCAGGCAATATGATGTGGATCTGATCTCACTGATCGCCCCTACATCCGAAAACCGGATCTCCATGATCGCAAGGGAAGCAGAAGGTTTTATCTACATCGTTTCAAGCCTTGGTGTCACAGGTACACGGAGTGAGATTAAGACTGATCTTGCTTCTATTGTGAATGTAGTCAGGGAAAATACAAAGGTGCCATGTGCGATCGGATTTGGTATTTCCACACCGGAGCAGGCAAAAAGAATGGCAGACATTTCCGATGGCGCGATCGTCGGCTCAGCTATTATCAAGCTGATTGAAAAATATGGAGCAGATGCACCGAAGTATGTAGCGGAATATGTAAAATCCATGAAGGATGCCATCAGATCATAATATATATTTTTTTGCGCCTGATTTTAATAAAGAATGAAAAATAGAAAGCTGCAGCATGGTTAAGAGAAACGATTAAAAAAAACTGTCATATATTAAAGTGTACCTGAATATAGCACATTGCTTAACAGGGACAATAAAAAAACAGGAAAGGGAAAATATATGGCACGTTTTACAAACCAGGCACAATTGCGTTATGGAAGATCCATTGCCAATTCAAATATAGCAGTCGGTGAGATTCTGGAAGTTTTATCCGCTGCAAAGAAGGCAGTGCGGAACACTTACAGACAAAATGATACGATCACCTATGTGATCAGTATTGTAAATGCGGGAACGTTAGCTTATACAGGACTTACCATTACAGACAATCTGGGAGCATATCCTTATAATACAACAACACTTGTTCCACTGGATTATATGGAGGGAACAGCGAAGTATTATATCAATGGTGTATTGCAGCCGGCACCTGCAGCAACAGCCGGACCGCCACTTGTGATAAATGGGATCACAGTACCGGCAGGCGGCAATGCAGTGATCGTATACGAAGCGGAAGTGAATCCGTATGCGCCGCTTGCTGCAACCGCAAATATCGTAAATACAGCAACGATCACAGGCGGAGGCATTACACCGATCGAGGCGACAGAGA
>OLNQ01002046.1_pt1 | contig 18185 bp, 12 predicted proteins | sample 1672821 | NCBI WGS metagenome assembly OLNQ01 (sample SAMEA3136727, study PRJEB25190) | human gut metagenome | biome: human gut; feature: human-associated habitat; material: faeces | place: Austria | collected 2013 | reverse complement strand
CCGGCCGTGGCCAGCACTTCGATGACGCCGTCGCCGATCTCCAGCACGGAGACATCAAACGTGCCACCGCCGAGGTCGTAGACCATGATCTTCTGGTCGGTCTCCTTATCGAGGCCGTAGGCCAGCGCGGCCGCCGTCGGCTCGTTGATGATACGCTTGACGTCGAGACCGGCGATCTTGCCGGCGTCCTTCGTCGCCTGGCGCTGCGCGTCGGTGAAGTAGGCCGGCACGGTGATGACGGCTTCGGTCACGGGCTCGCCGAGATAGGCTTCCGCATCGGCCTTCAGCTTCTGCAGGATCATGGCGCTGATCTCCTGCGGGGTGTACTTCTTGCCGTCAATCTCGACTTTGTAATCCGAGCCCATCTCGCGCTTGATCGAGCTGATCGTGCGGTCCGGGTTCGTGACGGCCTGACGCTTTGCCACCTGGCCGACCATACGCTCGCCGGTCTTGGAGAACGCGACGACGGACGGGGTGGTGCGATGACCTTCCGCGTTGGGGATGACGGTCGCTTCGCCGCCCTCCATGACGGAGACGCAGCTGTTGGTGGTGCCAAGGTCGATACCGATAATTTTACTCATAATGATTTCCTCCTGTATTGAAAGCAGATTGTGTATACAAATTTACATTGGAATCAGTTTGCGACTTTCACAACGGAATACCGCAGCACGCGGTCGCCGATGCAAAAGCCCTTTTCAAACTCTTCCACGACAACGCCCTCGCCGTAGGCATCATCCTCGATGTGCATGACGGCGTTGTGGCGGTTGGCGTCAAATGGTTGGCCGACGGCTTCGATCGCCGTCACACCGAGCTGATTGAGCGCGGAGTTGTACTGGTTCATGATGCCCTCGAGGCCCTTGCGGGCGGGGTCATCGTCCGGTGTCTGTGCCAGCGCGCGGGACAGACTGTCGTACACCGGCAGGAACTTTTTGAGCGTGTCGCAGCGGACGTCCGCGTAGATCGCTTCGCGCTCGCGGGTGCTGCGGCGGCGGTAGTTGTCATATTCGGCGAGCAGGCGGAGGTACTTGTCTTTCTCCGCTGCGAGATCGGCCTCGATCTCTTTTTTCGTCTCTTTCTTTTCCTTGGGTTCCTTTTCTTTTTTGGCTTCCTTCTTGTCGGCCTTGTTGACCGGAACCTCTTCGGCTTCGGCGGCCGGGGCGGCCGTGTCGGTCTTCACGTCTTCAGCGGTCGGATCCGTTTCCGGCGCCGTCTGCTTCGGGTCGTTCGTTTTCGTGCTCATCTGTATCGTCTCCCTTAATGATCAGCTTGTTGTCCAGCCCGGGGGGCGGAAGCGTGCCGCCGCCGAGCAGCTTGGAAAGGCCGGCCGCAATGAAGCTGAGCTTCGCGGCGACCTTGGAATAGTCCATGCGCGTCGGGCCGACCACACCGATCAGGCCCCGCATATTTTCGCCCGCGTCATATGTCGCGAGTACGACGCTGCTGTCGCGCAGCTCCTCGGCCACATTCTCCGGACCGATGAGCACGCGCACCTCGTTGTCGCCGCCGAGCTGCTCCATCGGGATGTCGAGCAGGTTGCTGCCATCGGACAGGTAGCTCATGAGGCGGTGCGCCTTGTCGGGGTCGCGGAACTCCGGCTGGTGCAGCAGCTGCGACTCGCCGACGAGGTACGTCTGCGCGGTGCCCGCGCCCGTGAGCACCTCAATGGCAAAGGCCGCGATGACGGCCGTGATGCCGAGGTTATCCTGCGCGGCGCGCTCCGCCGAGCGGATCAGCACCGGGGTGATGTCGCTCTCATGGATGCCCGTGAAGTGGGCGTTGAAGACGGTGGCGAGTTTCTGGATCATGCGCTCGTCGGCCGAGACCGGCAGGTGCACGAGCTTGTTTTTCACCGTGTCGTCGCTCAGCAGCAGCACGATGATGAAGCTGTTCGCGTCGAGATAAATGAGGTCGAAGCGGCGGATGGTCACGCCGGCGCTCGTCGTGAGCGTCACGGCGGGGTAGTTCGTCAGCTGCGAGGCAAGGCGGCTCGCGTCCGTCATGAGTTCGCCGCGCTGGTGGCGGCCCGTCAGGCTCTGCGTGATGGCCTGCGTCTCTTCGGCGGTGAGGTCCTTGTGTTCCATGAGCTCGTTGACGTACATCCGGTAGCCGAGCGGCGTGGGCACGCGGCCCGCCGACGTGTGCGGCTGCTCGAGATAGCCCATGGCGACCAGCTCCGCAAGCTCGTTGCGGATCGTGGCCGAGGAACAGCCGAGATCCGCGCTCGCGGCGATGGCCTTTGAGCCGACCGGTTCCGCCGTGCGGATGTATTCCTCGATGACCGCGGCAAGTATTTTCTTTTTGCGGCTGCTGATGTCCATGATCTCCTCCGCTGGCACTCGGAGCTGCCGACTGTTGGCACTCCTGGCTTTCGAGTGCTAATTTACACCTGTGCGGCCGGAAAGTCAAGGGCTTTCCTTATATTATTGATAGATTGTTCATAATTATTTCTGCGGCTGCTGCCGGGGCGGAAAACCGGCGGTTTTTCGGAGAGAAACCGGGTACGCGGAAGCGGAAAATGCGCATTTTACAATCATTAAGGAACCTGCTGGGATGCGCGGCGCGTGAGCGTGGACGCTGCAATTTCAAGCCTTCTCCTCAAGGAGAAGGCATCGCACGGTCTGACTGCTCCGATAAGACAAAAACATTGCCGTAAGGCGATGCCTCCCCTGTGTAAGGGGAGGTGGCACGGTGCTTTGCACCGTGACGGAGGGGTTGCAGATACCGGATGCGGTGCAGGACGCAACATAGCAATCCCTCAGTCAGCCTGACGGCGGTTACACAAGGAAATCGGGGGCGTGCCGCCGGACACGCGGCGCAGACGCCCCAAGATGCGAAAAAGGCTCGCCCAATCGGGCGAGCCTTGTTCGGTGCAATCATTGCAATTCACACAGCGCGGGTGACCTTGCCGCTGCGGAGGCAGCGGGTGCATGCGTAGACGTGCTGGGGTTTGCCGTCCACGATGGCCTTGACGCGCTTCACATTGGGTTTCCAAGTGCGGTTTGAGCGGCGGTGAGAGTGGCTCACTTTGATGCCGAAGCTCACGCCCTTGTCGCAAAACTGACATTTTGCCATTGGTTGAAGCACCTCCTTCTCTATTGTCTGCGAGAACAGCTTTCTCATAATAGCAGAAACCCCGGCCGATTGCAAGATGATTTTCACATTTTCTGCGCATTTTCCGTCCGGCGGCCGGAAAAAATGCCTGCTGCCGCGCAAAAGCCGTTGCCAAATGCCGCCGCTTTGGGTACAATGGGATGCGGGGGAGCAGACGCTCCGCCCGGTACGGAAAAAATTCTTCGCCGCCGCACCGGCGGCTTCACCGGAAAGGAGGCGCGCACGATGGGCGCACCGCATTATACCGTCGCGCTGCAGAAGGTCGCCGCCGAGCAGGGGCTGACCATCCTGCACGCGGCCGCAGACTACGCCACGCGCGAGATCCGCACGGCGGACGTCAACCGCCCGGGCCTGCAGCTGGCCGGGTTTTACAACTACTTTGACCCCGAGCGGCTGCAGATCATCGGCCGCGTTGAGAGCACGTATCTCGAGACGCTCACGCCCGACCAGCGGCGCGAACGCTTTGCGCAGTTCATGCGCTACAACATCATCGGCCTTGTCATCTGCCACGGCATGGACCCGTTTCCCGAGTGTTTGGAGATGGCCGAAAAGTACGACCGCAACCTCTTTCTCGTGCGCAAGGACACATCGGAGTTCATGGCCGACCTCATCGCCTCGCTCTCGGGCTATCTCGCCCCGCGGCTGACGCAGCACGGCGTGCTCGTCGAGGTGTTCGGCGAGGGCGTGCTCATCACGGGCGACAGCGGCGTCGGCAAGAGCGAGACGGCGCTCGAACTCATCAAGCGCGGCCACCGCCTCGTCGCGGACGACGCCGTGGAGATCAAGCGCATCAACCGCACGACGCTCATGGGCTCCGCGCCAGAGATGATCCGCTACTACATGGAGCTGCGCGGCATCGGCGTGATCGACGCGCGGCGCATCTACGGCGTCGGCGCCGTTAAGCCCGAGACGCGCGTGGACCTCGTCGTGCAGCTCGAGCCGTGGGAGGACGGCAAGGCCTACGACCGGCTGGGCCTGACGACGGAATACTGCGAGATCCTCAACGTGCGTGTGCCGTGCGTGACGATCCCGGTCGGGCCGGGGCGCAACCTCGCGGTCATTCTCGAGCTCGCCGCCATGAACAACCGCCAGAAGGGCATGGGTTACAACGCGGCGCAGGAGCTCGCGATCGAGCACGACCGCAGCATTGACCTCGGCATCGGGTTCTGACCCGGAAAGGAACTGGAATATGACGAATCTGGACCCCATCGTCCGCGCGCTGCGTGAGCAGCTGCCGGAGCTGGAGATTTTGGAATACGAACCGATGCGCGCGCACTGCTCGTTTCGCATCGGCGGGCCGGCGCGCGCGCTCGTGCGCCCCGCGTCCGCGGAGGAAACGGCGGCCGTCTGCCGCATCGTGCGCGGCGGCGGCGCGCAGCCGCTCCTGATCGGCAACGGCACGAACCTGCTCGTCACCGACGGGGAAGTGCACCGCATCGTCGTGCAGATGGGCGAGCGCATGGCGGATGTGGCGCGCACGGACGCGACGCACCTGCGCGCGGGCGCGGGCATCCCGCTCGCGCGGCTGGCGCAGGCGGCGCTGGGCTATGGGCTCGCGGGGCTGGAGTTTGCCCACGGCATCCCCGGGTCGCTGGGCGGCGCGGTGTCGATGAACGCGGGCGCTTACGGCGGCGAGATGAAGGACGTCGTGGTATCGACGCGCTATCTCGACCATGACCTGACTCTGCGCGAGGCCGTGGGTGCAGCGCACGATTTCGGCTACCGGCACAGCGCGTTTTCCGACACGGACTGCGTCGTGCTCGGCAGCACGCTCGCGCTCACGCCGGGCGACCCGGAGGAGATCCGGGCGCGCATGACGGAGCTGAGCGAGCGCCGCCGCAGCCGCCAGCCGCTCGATCTGCCGAGCGCCGGCAGCACGTTCAAGCGCCCCGCGGGGGGCTATGCCGCTGCGCTCATCGATCAGGCGGGCCTCAAGGGCTATGCCGTCGGCGGCGCGCAGGTGAGTGAGAAACACGCGGGCTTCGTCGTCAACCGCGGCGGGGCCACGTTTGACGATGTGCTGCGGCTCATGGACCACATCCGCAGCGAGGTACTGCGCACGTCCGGCGTGGAACTGGAGCCGGAAGTGAAGATCATCCGGGGGTGACGGGATGGAATTTCTGATCGTATCGGGCCTGTCCGGCGGCGGCAAGAGCCGCGCGGCCGACGTGCTGGAGGATCTGGACTTTTACTGCGTGGACAACATGCCCACGGCGCTGCTGACGAAGTTTGCCGAGCTCTGCCTTGCCACGCGCGGCCGGTATGAAAAGGTCGCGCTCGTGACGGACATCCGCAGCCAGGAGAGCTTTTCCGAGCTCTTTGCCGCGCTCGGGGAGCTCGCGAACATGGGCGTGGACTACCGCATTCTGTTCGTCGAGGCGTCGGAGAGCGCCATCGTGCGCCGCTACAAGGAGTCGCGCCGGCCGCACCCGCTGCAGGCCGAGAGCCGCTGCTCCCTGCCCGAGGCCGTGCGCCGCGAGAGCGAGCTGCTCGCCCCCGTGCGCGAGCGCGCAGACTATGTCATCAACACCACGGGCCTCACGCTCGCCATGCTGCAAAAGCGCATCTGCGAGTACTTTGCCGACGGCGGCACCCGGCGTGACATTCTCATCAACGTCGTGTCCTTCGGCTTCAAGTATGGCATCCCGATCGATGCCGACCTCGTGTTTGACGTGCGCTTTCTGCCGAACCCGTTTTACGTTGAAAAGCTCCGCCCCATGAGCGGCATGGACGCCGAGGTGCAGGAATACGTCCTGCGCAGCGACGTGGCCAAGAGCTTTCTCAATAAGCTCACCGACATGGTCGACTTTCTCCTGCCGCAGTACGCCGCCGAGGGGCGCTATGCGCTGACCATCGGCATCGGCTGCACCGGCGGGCAGCACCGCAGCGTGGCCGTGGCCAAGGCGCTGACGGATTACCTCGCCGCGCGCGACGCCAACGTCCGCCTGCGCAACCGGGACTTTCCCAAGACGATCTGACGGAGGCGCGCCATGTCCTTTGCATCCGATGTGAAAAACGAGCTGTGCCGCGTGCCGCTCAGCCGCCACTGCTGCGCCGTGGCCGAGGCCTACGGCGTGCTGCTGTACTGCCACACGTTCACGACGCGGGAGATCCGCATCGTCACGGCGTGCGGCGCCTTCGCCGAGCGGCTGCCGAAGCTGTTTCGCCGCGCGTTCGGCGCGCACTTTGCCCTGCCGGCGGGGGAAAAGACCGGTGGCCGCCATGTGCTGACCATCACCGACCGCGCCGCCGTCGAGACGGTGTTCGCCGCCTTCGGCGCCGACCTCTCGCGCACGGTCGCGCACCACATCAACCTCGCCGTGCTCGAAAACGACTGCTGTAAGGCGTCGTTTCTGCGCGGGGCGTTTCTCGCGGGCGGCAGCGTCACGGACCCGAGCAAGAACTACCACCTTGAACTCATCACGGCGCACGCGAGCGTCAGCCGCGAGACGGCCGCCCTGCTCACGGAGCTGGACTTTGCCGCGCGCAGCATCGACCGCGGCGCCAACACCGTGCTCTATTTTAAAAAGTCCGAGGCCATCGAGGACTTCCTGACCAAGATCGGCGCGCCCTGCGCCGCCATGGACATCATGTCCGCCAAGGTGGAGAAGTCCATGAACAACACCATCAACCGCAAGGTCAACTGCGACACTGCCAACGCCGACAAGGTCGTCGCCGCGGCGCAGGAGCAGATTGACGCCATCCGCCGCATCGAGCGCGACTACGGGCTCGACGTGCTGCCGGAGAAGCTGCAGAGCGCGGCGCTGCTGCGCATTGCCAATCCCGAGGCCAGCCTTGCCGACCTCGCCACGCTCTCGTATCCGCCGGTGACGAAGAGCTGCCTGAACTACCGGCTGAAAAAACTCATGGAATTTCACATGGACGACTGAAAGGAACGCACGATGGGGTTTGCACACCTGCACGTACATAGTGAATACAGCCTGCTCGACGGCGCGTGCCGCATCGGGCCGCTCATCGAGCGCGCCAAGGAGCTGGGCCAGACCGCGCTGGCGATCACCGACCACGGTGTCATGTACGGCGCGGTCGCTTTTTACAAGGCGGCGGTCGCTGCCGGCATCCGGCCGATCATCGGCTGCGAGGTCTATGTCGCCCCGCGCGGCATGACCGACCGCGTCCACGGCGTGGACGATGCCTACACGCACCTGATCCTGCTCTGCCGGGACGAGACGGGCTACCACAACCTGTGCTATCTCGTGTCGGCCGCGTTCGATCGCGGGTTTTACGGCAAGCCGCGCATCGACTGGCCGCTGCTGCACAAGCATGCCGAGGGGCTCATCTGCCTGAGCGGCTGCGTGGCGGGCGACATTCCGCGCGCGATTTTGCGCGGGGACTATGATGCTGCCAAGGCGCGCGCCGAGGAGCTGCAGGAGCTGTTCGGCGAGGGAAACTTCTACCTCGAGCTGCAAAACCACCACATGACCGACGAGGCGCGCGTGCGCGCGGCGCTGCTGCGCATCCACCGCGAGACGGGCATCCCCCTCGCGGCGACAAACGACGTGCACTATATTAAAAAACAGGACGCCTACGATCAGGACGTGCTGCTGTGCATCCAGACCGGGCAGATGCTCGACAGCCCGGATCGTCTGCGCTTCCCGAACGACGAGTTTTACCTCAAGAGCGAGGCCGAGATGCGCGCGCTCTTTGACGAATACCCCGACGCGGTGGAAAACACGCAGCGCATCGCTGACCGGTGCCAATTTGACTTCACGTTCGGCCACTACCACCTGCCGCGCTTCCTGCTGCCGGAGGGGGAGACGGACGCGGACGCCTATCTCACGAAGCTGTGCGCGCGCGGCTTTGCCAAACGCTACGGCGACCGGCCGGAGGTGCGAAAGCGGCTGGACTATGAGCTCAACATGATCCGGCGCATGGGCTTTGTGGACTACTTTCTCATTGTGAGCGATTTCATCGGCTACGCCAAGGGCCAGCACATCCCCGTCGGGCCCGGGCGCGGGAGCGCCGCCGGGAGCGTCGTGTCCTACTGCCTCGGCATCACGGACGTCGACCCCGTGCAGTATAACCTCTACTTTGAGCGCTTTCTCAACCCCGAGCGCGTGAGCATGCCGGATATCGACGTGGACTTCTGCGTGCAGCGGCGCGGGGAAGTGATCGACTACGTCATCCGCAAATACGGCGCCGACCACGTGGCGCAGATCGTCACGTTCGGCACCATGGCCGCGCGCGCGGCCATCCGCGACGTCGGCAGGGTCATGAACATGACCTACGCCGAGGTGGACGCCGTGGCCAAGGCCATCCCCGGCGGCATCAACACCACGCTCGACGAGGCGCTGCAGCAGTCGCAGACGCTGCGCGCCATGTACGACGGGGACGACCGGCTGCACCAGCTCATCGACACGGCCCGCGCCATCGAGGGCATGCCGCGCCACGCGTCCACGCACGCGGCGGGCGTGGTCATCACGGAGCAGCCGGTGTACGCCTACGTGCCGCTGGCGAGCAACGACGGCGCGCTCGTGTGCCAGTTCCAGATGACGACGCTCGAGGAGCTCGGTCTGCTGAAGATGGACTTTCTCGGCCTACGCAACCTCACCGTGCTCGAGGACGCGGCGCGCCAGGTGCGCCGCCGCGAGCCGGGGTTTCAGGTCGAGCGCATCCCGCTTGACGACCGGAAAACGTTTGACATGCTCGCTGCCGGGCGCACCGTCGGCGTGTTCCAGCTCGAGAGCGCGGGCATCACGGCCGTGTGCATGGGGCTGCGCCCGCGCAGCATCGAGGACATCACCGCCGTCATCGCGCTCTACCGCCCCGGGCCGATGGAGAGCATCCCGCGGTTTCTCGCCTGCTCGGCGCACCCGGAGCGCATCACCTACAAGCACCCCCTGCTCGAGCCGATCCTCGCCGTGACCTATGGCTGCATCGTCTATCAGGAGCAGGTCATCGAGATTTTCCGGCAGCTGGCCGGATTCTCGCTCGGGCAGGCGGACATGATCCGCCGCGCCATGTCGAAGAAGAAAGAGGCCGTCATCACGGCCGAGCGCGCCGCCTTCGTGCACGGCGACCCGGAGCGGAACATCCCCGGCGCGGTGGCAAGAGGTGTTCCGGAGCAGACGGCCAACGATATTTACGACGAGATCCTCGCCTTCGCGAGCTACGCCTTCAACAAGGCGCACGCGGTGTCCTACGCCATCGTGTCCTACCGCACTGCGTATATGAAGCGCAACTATCCGCACGAATATATGGCGGCGCTGCTGACCTCCGTGCTCGACAACACGCCGAAGGTCACGGAGTACATCGCCGAGTGCCGCGAGCTGGGCATTCGCCTGCTGCCGCCGGACATCAACGCGTCCGACGCCGACTTCACCGTCGAGGGGGGCGACCTGCGCTTCGGCCTCGTGGCCATCAAGGGCGTGGGGCGCGGGCTCATCCAGGCACTCATGCGCGAGCGGGAGATCGGCGGGCCGTTCACGGCGTTTGACGAGTTCTGCCGCCGCATGAACGGGCACGACCTCAACCGCCGCGCCGTCGAGAGTCTCATCCGCGCCGGCTGCTTTGACTGCATGGGCTACAAGCGCAAGGCGCTTATGCAGTCGGTCGACCGCGTGCTCAATGGCGCGGCGAGCGAGAGCCGCATGAACCTCACCGGCCAGATGAATCTCTTCAGCGCGCCGGACGACGGGGGAGCGCCCGCCGACACGACGCAGCTCGTGCTGCCGGACGTGGAGGAGTTCACGCGCGCGGAGCGCATGGCCATGGAGCGCGAGACGACGGGGCTCTACCTCACCGGCCACCCGATGGATGATTACCGCGCGCTCGCGCAGCAGGCCAAGGCCGCGCCCGTGGGCGACATTCTCGCGAGCTTCCACGCCCCGGCCGCGGCCGCGCACCGCTACCGCGACGGGCAGCGTGTCGTGCTCGCCGGTATCTGCACCGCCAGCCGCGAGCGCGCCACGCGCAAGAACACCCGCATGGCCTACCTCCAGCTTGAGGACGACGGCGGCAGCATGGAGGTGCTCGTGTTTTCGCCCGCGCTCGATGCCTGCCGCGACCTGCTGGCGCAGGAAAACCCTGCGCTGTTCGTGGCCGGGCGCATCTCGACGCGCGACGAATCCGACCCTCAGCTCGTGGCGGACAAGGTCCTGCCGCTGACGGAGCAGGGGCTCGCGACCCTGCGCACGCCGCCGCGCCGCGACCCGCCGCCCCGGCCCGAGCCGCCGAAGCGGCACCGGCTCTGGGTGCGTCTGCCGGATAAGGACCACCCGGCCGTGAAGCGCATCGAGCTGATCCTGAAAATGTTCCCCGGCGACGAGCAGCTTGTGCTCGTGTTTGAGGACACGGGCCGCCGCGCCGCCGCCCGCTGCTGTGTGCACCCCGCGCTCGTCGAGGAGCTGCGCGAGCTCGCGGGGCCCGGCAACGTCGCCGTCACGGAGGAGAAAACCCGTTGACGCGCCGGGCATTTTATGGTATCATGAACGTTAATTTATCTCCCGTCCGGATAGGCACCGGCCGGGGGAGATATTCAGGAGTGTGATGATCCGCAATGGACGCTGGCCCTAAGCAGGATTTATGGAATCTTTTGCCTGTTGTCATCGTGCTGCTCCTTGGCGCGGCCTATTTCGCCGTCATGGAGACAGCATTCGCATCCGCGAGCCGCATCCGGCTCAAAGCCGCCGCAGATCACGGCAACCGCCGCGCCGAGCAGGCGATGTATGTGCTCGACCACTTCGATCAGGCGATCACGACGCTGCTGATCGGTACGAACATTCTGCACCTGACGATCGCGACGCTCGTGACCGTGGTCGTGCAGCGGCAGTGGGGCATGTGGGCCGTCACCGCCGGCACGCTGATCACGACCGTGGTCGTGTTCTTCGCCGGGGAGATGCTGCCCAAGAGCATCGCCAAGAAATACGCCGAGCGGCTGGCCATGCGCACGGCGCGTTCGCTGCGGTTTTTCATGGTGCTCTTTCAACCCCTGTCCGCGCTGCTCACCGCCTTCGGCAACGCCGTCGCCCGCCGCGTACAGAGCGAGCCCGCCGTGACCGTGACGGAGGATGAGCTGGCCGACATTATTGAAAACATGACCGACGACGGGGAGCTGACCGCCGAGCGCGGCGAGCTTATGAGCTCCGCCCTGTCGTTTGCCGAGGTGCCGGTCGAGAGCGTCATCACGGCGCGCGTGGACGTCGCCGCCGTGGACGTCGACGATCCGCCGGAGGACATCCTCGCCTACGTGCGCGAGCAGCGCCACAGCCGCCTGCCCGTGTACGCCGACAGCATCGACAATGTCATCGGCATCCTGCAGATCCGCAAATACATCAAGGCCTGCATCAAAAACGGCGGCAAGGCCGTGGACGTCCGGCCCCTGCTCGACGAGCCCGTGTTCGTGCACCAGAGCACCCTCATCGCCGAGGTGCTGCCCGAGCTCAGCCGCCGCAAGGCCAACCTCGCCATCGTCACCGATAACTACGGCGGCACGCTCGGCATCGTGACCGTGGAGGACATCGTCGAGGAGCTCGTCGGCGAGATCTGGGACGAGGACGACGTGGTCGAGGAGTCGTTCGTGCCGCTCGGCGGCGGCCGCTACGAGGTCGATGCCGAGATGACCGTCGGCGAGGTGTTCGACCGGCTCGACTACACCGACCCCGAGGACGACGAGGAACTGCAGTATAAGCTGCTCGGCGAGTGGACGTATGAGCAGTTTTCCTACATCCCGCGCGAGCGGGAGGGCTTCCGCTATCACCGGCTCGACGTGCGCATTGCCGACATGAAGCAAAAGCGCATCGTCAAGCTCATCGTGCGCCTGCTGCCTGAGGAGACTGAGGCAGATGCGCCTGCGGACGCCGCCCCGGAGAAAGGGGGCGAGACGGCATGAGCATCGTGTGGTATTTTGTTGCACTCGTCGTGCTCATCGCGCTGTCGGCGTTCTTTTCCGCGTCGGAAATGTCGTATTCGTCGGCCAACCGCCTGCGGCTCGAAAACGCCGCCGAGGACGGCAGCCGCCGCGCGAAGACCGCAGTCGGCATCCTCGACCATTTTGACCGCACCCTCAGTGCCATCCTCATCGGCAACAACCTCGTCAACATCGCGGCGTCGTCGCTCGGCTCCGTGATCGTCATCCTGCTCGCGGGCGAGCAGTGGACGTGGGTGTCCACCGTCGTGCTGACGCTGCTGGTCATCATCTTCGGCGAGACGATGCCGAAGATCGTCGCCAAGCAGAACGCCAACGGCATCGCTCTGCGCAACGCGTATGTCATCCGCGCGCTGTCGGTCATTCTCTACCCCGTCATCTGGCTCGTCGTCGGGCTCGTGCACCTCATCACGCGCCCCCTGCGCGGCGACACCGGCGACGGTGACCCCGAGGAGGCCGCCTCGCAGGAGCTGCAGTCGATCATCGAGACGGCCGAGGACGAGGACGTGCTCGACGAGGACCGCAGCGAGCTGCTGCGCTCCGCACTCGACTTTTCCGACATCAGCGCGAGCGAGGCCATGACCGCCCGCGTGGACATGGTTGCCATCGACATCGACGATGACTGGGACGATATCGTGCGCATCATCGACGATTCGTCGTATTCCCGCCTGCCGGTCTACTCCGGCAGCGTGGACAACATCATCGGATTTTTGTACCTCAACCGCTTTTTCAAGGCCATGATGGATGGCCGGCCGGACGACCTGCGCGCGCAGCTCATCCCGCCGTGCTTTGTGTACAAGACCACGCGTCTGCCCGACGTGCTGGCAAAGCTCCGCCGCGAGCAGAAGCACCTCGCCGTCGTCACGGACGAGTTCGGCGGCACGCTCGGCGTCATCACGATGGAGGACGTGCTCGAGGAGCTCGTCGGCGACATCTGGGACGAGAAGGACGTGGTGGAAAAAGAGGTCGTTGCGCGGCCCGACGGCGGCTATGAGCTCGACGGCGCCATGACGCTCTCGGACTTTCTCGAGCTGCTCGACTGGAACGAGGACGCCCTCGACGACGCCGACAGCACCACCGTCGGCGGCTGGACGCTCGAGCGCTTCGGCACGTTCCCGAAGGTGGGCGACAGCTTCCGGTACGAAAACCTCACCGTCACGGTCCTCACCATGGACGGTCGCCGCGTCGAGCGCGTGCTCGTGCAGCCCGACCCGCCCGAGGACAAGGACGAATAACGCGTTCCGGCAAGGAAAATCCGGCCTGTGCAATTTTTGCACGGGCCGGATTTTTGCTTTCCTGTGTGAGGGATCTTGTGCCCAAGGTGGGAAAAATTGCCCAAGCGGCGCAAGATGTGGCGGTTTGTATCAGAAATCCGTTAGTGTGTGAAAGTTTTTGCACAGAAACGGATGGAAAGTTTCATTTTTGGCTTGATATTTGCGCTTGAGGCAGGTATAATGAACGCATATTGAATCTTTTCAAGAGGAAAATTTCAAAAAGGAGAGAACCAACTATGAAGTTCAACAAAATCGTGGCTCTGGCGCTCGCCCTCGTCATGGTGTTCGCGCTGTGCGCCTGCGGCGGCGGCAATACCGACACCAAGACCGACGACACGGGTTCCGCTTCCAAGGTCGATACCAACACCGTCTCCGTCGGCGCGATCGTCATCGCCCGCGACGATGTCCCGACCGACGAGATCTATGCGTTCGTGTCCACCATCTTTGACAATCTCGACGCCATCACCGCCCAGCACGCCAAGGGCGCGGAGCTGAGCCTTGAGGCTGCCGCCTCCGTCAAGGGCGTGCCGTATCACCCCGGCGCTGCCAAGTACTTTGAGGAGAAGGGCTTCAAGGTCGACGCGGTCAAGGAAGGCGCCGGCAACGGCACCGCTTCCGCCCTCAGCTTCGGCACCGGCGGCGAGTCCGGCACGTACTACGCTTTCGGCGGCGTGCTCGCTTCCTTCGTCTCCGGCAAGTCCGACTGCAAGGTCACGGCCCTCACCTCCGGCGGCTCTCAGGCCAACGTCGAGGATCTGACCAATGGCAACGTCCAGCTCGCCTTCGTGCAGAGCGACGTCATGAACTACGCCTACAACGGCCAGCGCCTGTTTGACAGCCCGGTCACCGGCTTCTCCGTCGTCGCCCAGCTGTATCAGGAGCAGGTTCAGATCGTCACCACCAACCCCGACATCAAGACCGTTGCCGACCTCGCCGGCAAGAAGGTCTCCATCGGCGCAGCCGGCTCCGGCGTGTACTTCAACGCCATTGACGTGCTCAACGCCTACGACCTCAAGGAGTCTGACATCTCCGCCGTGTACCAGAGCTTCGGCGACAGCGCCGAGAGCCTGAAGGACGGCAAGATCGACGCCGCGTTCATCGTCGCCGGTGCGCCCACCACGGCCATCACCGACCTCGCCACCGCCGGTAGCGTCTACCTTGTCAGCCTCGACGACAGCCACGTGCAGTCTCTGCTCGCGGCCTCCCCGTACTACACCGCCGCCACCATCAAGGCCGGCACCTATTGATGCCTGACCCGGTGATGCGCCGCATCCCGTAAATGTTCGCTACGGCGTCAGTACCCCTGACGCCGTAGTTTTTCCATCCTAACCGGAACGGAGGTTTCCCCCTATGTCTGACACCAAGAAGGCCGCGGACGCCGCGGCAAACGCTTCGCTGCAGGAGGAAATGGACGCCGTCATGCGCAAGTATGACCGCGAATCCGCCACCCGCGTCTGGACGGGCAAGCCCAAGATCGTCATCTCCGTCGTCATGGCGCTGTTTTCGGTCTACTGCATCTGGTCGACGCTGTTCAGCACCGCCGCGCTTGAGATCCGTCTGACCGCGTTCCTCGGGCTGATCGTCATCATGGGCTACCTGACCTATCCCGCCAGCAAGAAGCATGTGCACCCCAACCGCCTGCCGTGGTACGACATCGTCATCATGGTCATCGGTGCGGCTGCGTTTTTCTACTATTGCTTTAACTACTCCGTGCTCATCAAGACGCTCACCAGCGCCGCCAAGATGACGCCGTTTCTCATCGCCGTCGGCGTGGCCGGCATCCTCGTGCTGGCCGAGCTGTGCCGCCGCTGCGTCGGCCTGCCGATCCTCGTGGTCGTCGGCGCGCTGCTCGTGTACACGTTCGTGAGCATGCTCAACGCCGGGCAGACGTTCCAGCAGGTGCTCAGCCGCGTGATCTACACGCTCTTTTTCGGCACGTCCGGCGTGCTGAGCACGCCCGTGCAGGTGTGCGCGAAGTTCATCGCCGTGTTCATCATCTTCGGTGGCTTCCTTGAGCGAACCGGCATCGCCAGCTTCTTCATTGACGCAGCCAACGCCATCGCCGGCTGGACCTCCGGCGGCCCGGCCAAGGTCGCCGTCATCTCGTCCGCGCTGTGCGGCATGGTGTCCGGCTCGTCCGTCGGCAACACCGTCACCACCGGCTCGGTCACGATCCCGATGATGAAAAAGACCGGCTACAAGCCGGAATTCGCCGGTGCGGTCGAGGCTGCGGCCTCCACCGGCGGACAGATCATGCCGCCCATCATGGGCGCGGCTGCCTTTTTGATGGCGGAGTACATCGGTATCCCGTATGCCAAGGTCGCGGTCAAGGCGATCCTGCCTGCCATTTTGTATTTTACCGGCATTTTCATTTCTGTGCATCTGGAGGCGAAGAAGCTCGGGCTGCGCGGCATCCCCAGAGATCAGCTGCCGAAGTGGGGTCTGCTCGCGCGCGACTGCTATCTGATCCTGCCGCTGATCTTGCTCGTCTGGCTGGTCTCGTCCGGCGCGAAGACGATGTCGCACTCCGCAGCCTATTCCATCCTCGCGGCCATCGCGGTCGGCCTCGTCAACTTCTTCCTGACCCGGATGCGGGACGTGGAAGAGAAGTCTGCGAAGACGATGGTCCGTGCGATCGGCGGCGCGCTGGCTGACAGCGGCAAGTCCGCGGTCGACTCGCTCGAGGCGGGCGCGAAGGGCGCGATCACTGTTGCCGTCGCGTGCGCGATGGCAGGTATCATCGCGGGCTGCATCACGGTCACGGGTCTGGCTTCGATCCTGATCAATGCCATCGTCCAGCTGGCGGGCAACGCGACGTTCATCGGCCTCATCCTGACCATGGTCTGCTGCATCATCCTCGGCATGGGCGTGCCGACGACGGCAAACTACTGCATCATGGCCTCCACCTGCGCGCCGATCCTCATCAAGATGGGGTATCCGCTCGTGGCGGCGCATTTCTTCGTGTTCTACTTCGGCATCGTCGCCGATATCACGCCGCCGGTCGCGCTGGCGGCCTACGCGGGCTCGGCCATTGCAAAGTCGAACCCCATGAAGACCGGCATCAACGCGACGAAGCTCGCCATCGCGGCCTTCATCGTGCCGTTCATCTTTGCGTACAACCCGCAGATGCTCTTTGAGAACGTCACGAGCGTCTTCCAGGTCGTCCAGATCGTCATCACGGCGCTGCTCGGCATTTTCGCCGTCGCCGCGGGTCTGGAGGGGTACATTCTCCGGAAGATGGGCTGGCCGCTGCGCGTGCTGGCTGTCATCGGCGGTCTGACGCTGCTGATCCCGGGTACGGTCTCCGACCTCATCGGCCTTGTGATCGTGGCGGGCATCATCGCGCTGCAGCTGCTGCAGAACAAGCGCGAGCGCAGCGAGGTCTGAGCGCATTTCTTCCCTCCCCTCTTGCAAAAATGCACGGCGCGGGATATAATATCTGTAAACAGATGGAACAGTCGCCAATATGGGAGGTACGATATGCACTGCAATGTCAAAACGCGCTGCGAGGCGCTGAAGGCGCTGGCGCAGAAGAAGCTTGGGACAGACGATCCCGCGGTGGTGGAGATCACGCGCGGCGGGAAGAACAGGTCCCACCATGTGCTGCGGCGGTCCGACATGAAGAAGGTCGGGCTGATCGCGGGCGGCGCGTTCATTGCGCTGACGGCGCTGAACGTGTACAGCCACTACAAGCTCCACCAGAAGATCGCGGACCGGAAGCTCAAGAAGCAGCTCGCGCCGCTCAACGCCCAGCTCGACGAGCTGCGCACAGAGAACGAAGCGCTCCGGCAGGCGCTGGCCGTACTGGAGCAGGAGGGACTCATTGAAAAGCGGCGCGGCAGCGGCAGCTTTCTCTGCCCGGCCGCCGCGCGGCAGGACCGGCGGATCGCCGTGATCGCGACCTCGCTGAGCGACTACATCTTCCCCTCGCTTCTCAAGGACGTGCAGGCCTGCCTTTCCGCGCAAGGATTCTCCGTCGTCATCCACGCCACGGAAAACTCCATCCGCCGCGAGCGGGATATTTTGCAGCAGCTGCTGCTCGATCCCCCGGCGGGGATCCTGGTCGAGGGATGCAAGACGGCGCTGCCCAACCCGAACGCGGAGCTCTATCAGGCGCTCCGGCAGCGCGGGCTGCCGATGACGTTTTTGCACGGGAGCTGCCGGGAGATCACCGACGCCTTCTGCGTCGGCGACGACAATTACGGCGGCGGGTATCTGCTGGCCGGGCATCTGATCCGCAGCGGGCATAAAAAAATCGCCGGGATCTTCAAATCCGACGATGCGCAGGGGCCAGAGCGGTATCACGGCGTGGTCTGCGCGATGCGCGACGCGGGGCTTTTCCCGCTGGATGAAAATTTCCTCTGGTTTTCGAGCTTCCAGCGCCATCAGCTCGTGGAGCTGCAGGACGAGGAGCTGCTGCGGGCCTTTCTGCGCCAGCAGCTGGGCGGCTGCACGGCGGTCGTCTGCTACAACGACGAGATCGCGTTCCACCTGATCCGCACACTCCTGCGCGCGGGCAAGCGCGTGCCGGAGGACATCGCCATCGTGAGCTTCGACAACAGCTACTACAGCACCTTCGGCCCCGTCAGCATCACCTCCGCCGGTCACGAGCCGCACGCCATGGGCCGCGCCGCCGCCGAAAACCTCCTCACCCAGATCCGCCGCCAGCCCTGCCAGAGCGTGAAGCTGCCGTGGACACTGTATCAGCGGCAGAGCGGATAAACCGAGACTGCCCCCACCTCATCCGTCACGGCTTCGCCGTGCCACCTTCCCCTCATAGGGGAAGGCATTGGGAATGCGCACGCACCCCTGGCTCCCCTTTCAGTGGAGCTGTCAGCCGAAGGCTGACTGAGAGGTTGTCGCAGATTTGCGATAAAACCCAAACCGCAAATTCAGTTTGCGGTTTGGAAAGGAAG
>OLNQ01002034.1_pt1 | contig 18232 bp, 13 predicted proteins | sample 1672821 | NCBI WGS metagenome assembly OLNQ01 (sample SAMEA3136727, study PRJEB25190) | human gut metagenome | biome: human gut; feature: human-associated habitat; material: faeces | place: Austria | collected 2013 | reverse complement strand
ATTTAAAACAAACTTACCTTTACCCACAGACAAAATTGAAAAACCCTAATTTGTAGAACTGATTAACCTTAGCCTACAATCAAAATAAAAAACAAATTAATGAAACTTATATTAACCCACAGACAAAATTAAAAACCTTAAAGCAAAATAGCTTAGAATTTATATAGGCTATTTTTTATTTTATATAAAATGTCGAAAGGTGTGGGATTGTGAAATTTTATGGGGAAAGATTTAACATAACTTAACAAAAATAAATTTACATTTAACTTTTCTTAGATTTTTGATTTAACAAAGTAATAGTAAGATAAAGTTGTACTTGAGAGGTACAGAAAAAATAAAATCAAAATTAAAAAAGAGGTAAAAGAAAAAATGAAAAAGTTAATATGTTCAGTTATGGTAATTGCTTTAGTTGCAATTTCACTAGTTGGTTGTGGTAGTTCAAACAACAGTAGCAGTGACAGTAGTAATGGTAACAAAGTAACAGGTGACATTACTGTTGTATCAAGAGAAGATGGTTCAGGTACTCGTGGTGCTTTCACAGAACTACTTGGTATTGTAGATGACAAAGAAAATGACGCAACAACAGAAAGTGCTGAAATTACAAACAGTACATCAGTTATGATGACAACAGTTCAGGGTAACGACAATGCAATCGGTTATGTTTCTCTAGGTTCACTTTCTGACTCAGTTAAGGAAGTAACAGTTGACGGTGTTGAAGGTACTGCTGAAAATGTAAAGAGTGGTAAGTACAAAATCTCTCGTCCATTTAACCTATGTTATTATGACGGTAAACTTTCAAAACTTGCTGAAGACCTAATCAACTTCATTATGAGTGACGAAGGTCAAAAAACAGTTGATAAAGAAGGTTACATCTCAGTAGAAAGTGGTAAATCTTATAAGGCTAGTGGCCTAAAGGGTAAAATCACAGTTGCAGGTTCAACATCAGTTGCTCCTCTAATGAATGTAATTGCTGATGAATACAAGAAGCTAAATCCCGGTGTAACAATCGAAATTCAGGAATCAGGTTCAACAGCAGGTATCCAGTCAGCTACAGAAAAAGCAGTTGATATTGGTATGTCATCTCGTGAACTAAAGGATGATGAAGCAAAAACTCTAGCAACAAAGAAAATTGCTATGGACGGTATTGCAGTAATCGTAAACAAAAACAATTCAATTGATAATCTAACATCTGACCAAATCAAGTCAATTTATCTTGGCGAAACAACTTCTTGGGACGACATCAAGTAAAATCGAAAGAAACATTTAGGCAGAGTTAACCTCTGCCTATAACTTTAGAACGGAGAATTAGTTTGAGTAATGTAAAAGAAGTCCTAATGAAAATTCTGTTTCTATTGTGTGCTTGTATTTCAATTTTAGCAGTTGCAGTAATTTGTATATTTATCTTTGCAAATGGTGTTCCTGCAATAGGCAAAATTGGTTTTACGGACTTTATATTCGGTACACATTGGAGACCTAACTCAGGGGAGTTTGGCATCTTCCCAATGATTGTAGCAAGTATTTATGTTACTGCCGGAGCAATTGTAATCGGTGTTCCTATCGGTATTTTAACTGCAGTATTCTTAGCTTGTTATTGTCCAAAGAAAATTTATAAAGTGATTAAGCCACTTATTAACCTACTGGCAAGTATTCCATCAGTTGTTTATGGCTTTTTCTGCTTGGTGGTTGTAGTTCCTATTATTCAGGAACTTACCCATACAAGTGGTAAAGGTATCTTAACTGCATCAATTCTACTTGGCATTATGATTTTGCCAACAATTATTAATACAACAGAATCTTCCATAAGAGCAGTACCCAATATGTACTTTGAGGGTTCTTTGGCACTTGGTGCAACTAAAGAAAGAAGTATCTTTAAGACAGTTATACCGGCAGCAAAAAGTGGTATTATGTCGGGTATTATCCTAAGTATCGGTAGAGCTATCGGTGAAACAATGGCAGTTGTAATGGTAGCCGGTAACCAGGCAATTATGCCAAAGAGCATTACAAGTGGTGTCAGAACACTTACAAGTAACATCGTTATGGAGATGGCATATGCAGAAGGTCTGCACAGAGAAGCACTTATTGCAACAGCAGTTGTACTGTTTGTATTCATCTTAATAATCAACATATGTTTCTCAATAGTAATAAGAAAGAAGGATAAATAATGGATAAGCTAAAAACATATTTAAAACACCCTCTTTCATTTGTACTACTAATATTAATTGGTCTTGCATCAATAATTACTGTGGCAAGTATTATATTTATCATTATTTACATACTTGTTAACGGCATCCCTAACTTAACAACTGATTTGTTTAGCCTACACTACAACTCCAAGAATCAGTCCATGTTACCATCAATCTTTAACACAGTATTTATTACATTCCTAACACTACTAGTTGCAGTACCTATCGGTATTTTCTCAGCAGTTTATCTTGTTGAATATGCTAAGAAAGGCAGTAAGCTGGTTAAAGTTATCAGAGTTACAACAGAAACTCTAGCCGGTATTCCTTCCATTGTATTTGGTTTGTTCGGGTTCCTAGCATTTGTTATTGCTTTAGGTTGGGGTTACTCAATGATAGCCGGTGTACTTACACTTGTAATGATGGTTCTTCCAACAATTATCAGAACAACAGAGGAGGCACTACTTGCAGTACCTAATTCATACAGAGAGGGTTCTTTCGGTTTAGGTGCAGGTAAAATAAGAACAATATTTAAGATTATTGTGCCAACTGCAATTCCGGGTATTCTTTCAGGTGTTATTCTGGCAATCGGTAGAATTGTCGGTGAAACTGCAGCACTTATCTATACATCAGGTACAGTAGCAGAAACTGCAACAAGCCTTACAGACTCTGCAAGAACATTGTCGGTTCACCTATATTGCTTGTTGTCAGAAGGTTTATTCACAAACCAAGCCTATGCAACTGCAGTTATACTTTTACTACTTGTTGTTGGTATCAACGCACTATCAAACTTTATTGCAAAGAAACTTGCAAAGAAATAAGGAGAAATAATGAACAAATTTGATATAAAAGACCTTGTACTTCATTATGGAGATTTCAAGGCTATCAAGGGTATTAACCTTGATATTGAACAAAACAAAATTACCTCTTTTATTGGACCATCCGGTTGTGGTAAATCAACTGTACTAAAGACACTTAACAGAATGAATGACCTTGTAGAAGGTTGCAAGATTGAGGGTCAGGTGCTTTTAGATGGTCAAGACATTTTTAAAGATATTGATGTTAACACTCTTAGGAAAAGAGTAGGTATGGTTTTTCAGCATCCAAATCCATTTCCAATGAGTATTTACGATAACCTAACTTATGGTCCTATTACTCATGGTATCAGAAAGAAAAGTGAACTTAACGAAATTGTAGAAACAACTTTACGACAAGCTGCTTTGTGGGATGAAGTTAAGGATAAGCTAAAGAAGTCAGCACTTGCACTTTCAGGTGGTCAGCAACAAAGACTATGTATTGCCAGAGCCTTAACGGTTAATCCGGAAGTAATCCTAATGGATGAACCTACATCAGCCCTTGACCCAATCTCAACATCAAAGATTGAGGACTTAACACTTGAACTTAAGGACAAATACACAATTGTTATTGTTACTCACTCAATGCAACAAGCAGCCAGAATTTCTGACAAAACTGCATTTTTCCTACTTGGTGAGGTTATTGAATATGGTGACACACATCAGATTTTCTCAACACCAAAGAATAAGAAAACAGAAGATTATATTTCAGGAAGGTTCGGATAATTATGAGAGATAACTTTAACAAACAACTTGAAGACCTATATTCAAGCGTAAAGTATATGGGTAGCCTTTGCGAAAAGGCAATTGAAAACGCATCTCAAACTGTTGTTGGAGATAATGCTGACAAAATTAAGGAATATGCAAAGAATGTAAATTTCTATGAAAAAGAAATTAACCATAGTGAAGACTATATCGAAAAGCTATGTATGGGACTTTTACTTCATCAGCAACCTGTAGCCAGTGACTTGAGAACAGTTTCCTCTGCACTAAAGCTAATTTCTGATATGGAGAGAATCGGTGACCAAGCCTCAGATATTACTGAACTTTCAGGATATATTAATAACTGTGAATTTAACGGAAAAATTCACCTAAAGGATATGTTCAAGGCTACTATTGACCTTGTAAAGAAAGCAGTAACATCATTCTCTGAAAAGAACCTTGAAATGGCACAAAGTGCTATTCTTGATGATGATATTATTGACAACTACTTTGATAAAGTTAAGATTGAACTTATTCAGATGATTCAAAGTAATATAGATGCTGAACTTTGTGTTGACCTACTAATGGTTGCAAAGTATCTTGAAAGAATAGGTGACCACTCAGTAAATATTGCAGAATGGGTTGTTTATTCAATTACAGGTGTTCACAAGGATATGAATTAACTTTTTTATTAATTTTTCCTTACTCATTTAGAGAGGTAATCCATATTTTGGGTTGCCTTTTCTTTATTTTTAAATAATATTAAAAAATTCTAAAATAAATTTAACATTTAACATAGATTTAACATTCTGCAAAACTTATATTTTACATTGTACTGTTAGAATGAAGATAATATGAAAATAGGAGAAATGAGTATGGGTATTCTAAACATATTAAATCTAGTTGGTGGACTTGCACTTTTTCTTTTTGGTATGCAATTTATGGGAGATGCACTTGAGAAAAGAGCAGGTGGTAAGCTAGAATCTATCCTGGCAAGAATGACCTCTAATAAGTGGAAAGGTTTTTTGCTTGGTCTTGCCGTTACAGCAGTAATCCAGTCTAGTTCAGCAACAACAGTTATGGTTGTTGGTTTCGTAAACTCCGGTATTATGGTGTTAAGACAAGCCATCAGCGTTATTATGGGTGCTAACATTGGTACAACAGTTACTTCATGGATACTTAGTTTAACAGGCATTCAGAGTGATAACATCCTCGTTAGCCTACTAAAGCCAAGTTCATTTACACCAATCCTTGCCCTTGTAGGTATTATCCTTTATATGTTCCTAAAGAGTAATAAAAGTAAGGATGTTGGACAAATTCTTCTAGGCTTTGCAGTCCTAATGTTTGGTATGGAATCAATGAGTGATGCAGTTGCACCACTTAAGGATGTACCGGAATTTCAGGACATTCTATTAATGTTCACAAACCCTGTTCTTGGTGTATTAGCAGGTGCAATTCTTACTGCAGTTATTCAGAGTTCATCAGCATCAGTTGGTATTCTTCAGGCACTAAGTTCAACAGGTCAAATCACATTTGGTTCTGCTATTCCTATTATTATGGGTCAGAACATCGGTACTTGTGTAACTGCGCTAATTTCTTCAATTGGTGCAAACAAAGGTGCTAAGAGAGCAGCAGTAATTCATCTATGCTTTAACATTGGTGGTACAGTTATTTGGCTAACAGTATTTGAAGTTCTGAGTATGTTTGTACATTTTGACTTCTTAGCCAACCAAATCGGCGTAATGGGTATTGCTATTGTACACACAGTATTTAATGTTCTATGTACTTTAACATTCCTACCATTAACTAAGCAGTTAGAAAAGTTAGCTTGTATTATTGTTAGAGATAATCACAAGGAACAGAAGATTAAGACTCTTGATAAAAGACTATATGCAACTCCGGCAGTAGCTATTGAAAACTGCTCAAAGGTTGTTGTTCAAATGGCAACAGAAGCATTTACATCAATAAAAAGTGCATATTCATTAATAAATAAATATGACCAAAATATTGCAGAAGAAATTAGAAATTCAGAAAAGAAAGTTGATAAGCTGGAAGATGATATCGGTAACTATCTACTTGGTTTATCGGCTCAAAGTTTAACTGATAAGGATAACTTAACAGTATCAAAGTATCTTCACTTAATCGGTGACCTAGAGAGAATTTCCGACCATGCAGTAGGTCTAATGAGTTCAGCTAAGGAAATTGATGAGAAAAGCTTAACTTTCTCAGATACTGCAAAGAAAGAAATTAAACAAATGTACTGTGCAGTTGAGGAAATCCTTAACTACACTTTAAAGACTTTAACTGATGATGACTTAAGGTCAGCAGCAGAAATCGGTCCACTTGAAGAAGTTATTGATGAACTGAAGAATCAACTTCAGAAGAACCATATTAAGAGATTACAGAACAAAGGTTGTACTATTGAAATGGGCTTTGTCCTATCAGATGTTACAACAATTCTTGAAAGAGTTTCCGACCACTGCAACAACATTGCACTTTGCATTATTGAAGCAAATAGAGAAAGTATGGGTATTCATGAACAAAGTAAGTACCTAAAGAAGTCAAACCCTCTGTTCCAAGAAAAGTATGAAAAGTATTACGATAAATATGCAATCGCTTAATTTTTAAATTCTATATAACTTGATATTTTATTTAAAACTCCCTTGTGCTGAAAGGGAATAGATATTTAGTTAACTTTAAGTTGATTGTCATTTTATAGTGATGTCAGTTTAAATAGATTTAAAATTGATTTAGATAATTAAAAAATTGATTTAAATGATTAAAAATTGATTTAGTTAATTGAAAAATTAATATAAATAATTAATAAGAGATTTGAAAAAGTCTATTTATACCACTCCCGTAACCACCCTAGTTCCTTTCTAGGGTGATTATCTTTTGTTTTTTCAATTTTGATTGTGGAGTAAGGTGGATTTGATAAATTAGGGTTTTCAATTTTGTCTGTGGGTAAAGATTAGTTAGATAAATTAGGGTTGTAGGGATGTTTAAATATGAAAAGTGTAAACTATGTCCTTGTATAAACTGTAAACTATGTGATTGTACAATTCAAAATACAACGATATTTTGTAGCATAAACAATAGTAATTTATATATCGTATTGTGGCTCACAGGTGTAGGGGCGAACAGTGTTCGCCCGTAATGAAAGTGTGATACCTATGGGATTTTTGTCCTATTTGCAGACTATAAATTTATAATATCTACAAAGGACAAAATACAAATAGAAAGGTTAATTTTCAAACGGGACATCAATGATGTCCCCTACACCTGTGAGTCATAGTTATATATGATTTAAAATGCATAATCTCACTATAAATTTTTCTTTATAGCCGATTGAATTTAAAACAAATTCGCCTTTACCCACAGACAAAATTGAAAAGCCCAAATTTACAGAACCGATTTACCATTACCCACAAACGAAATTAAAAAAACTCTACCAAAAGAAAAACCACCGGCAAGAGCCGGTGGTTAAAAATGCAAAACAAAAGCAAATATTTAATTACTGAATATTGTCATTGTTTTTCTTCTTAAATTCGGTTAAAGGTCTAACCTTACCGTCAGGAGTTTCAACATCAATATTCTCAAGTCTTTGCTTAAAGCCTTCTCTGAATTTGTCAAGGTACTGTTGCCTAAGCTCAATCTGTTCTTCTGCTTCTTCCTTAGTTAAACCGGCAGATTTTTTCTTCTTAGCAAGTTCATTTATTCTCTTAATTAGTTCGTCCATAATTTACCTCCTAATTGTTTTTTAAGATTAATTGTGCTAATATTATACTATAGTTTAAAGGAGAATTCAAATGGCTGATATAAGTTTACTTTACCCAAAAGGTAAGGAAGTTTCTACAATGACTTTAACCGATGAATCTATAAACGACCTTTCTGTTGATTACATTGTTGAAAGCCTTACTAAAGATATATACGAAAAAAACAGTATCAAAAAAATCTTAACAAACCTAACTTGTGATATTGATGTTATCAACTATAGAGCAGATGTTTTTGAGGATATTCTTAATTTCCCTGAACTAAGGGATGGCTTAGTTGAATTGCTGAAAAAGTTAGAGGATTTACGAGAACTTGAAAAGTTTAACAAAGACGGGGATGCATCATCCTTGTGGCAACTTATTAACAGACTTAGAGAAATTGACGGTTATGTGCTATGCATCACAATGCTAAAGAATATTCTCAACACTATTCCTATTAAGTCACAAGGACTACTTGACCTTAAACAGACCATTGAAGATATTTATAACAATGGTGGTTTTGATATTCTGAAAAAGGACATTGATGAAACAATGGCAAAGGCTCAGAACCTAAAGTCAGTTACTATAGGTGTTAACCTTGACAGTGTGTTAAAGCCTAAGAATGCCGGTGTTATTTCTCTCAATAGCTTTGAGATTACTAACAGTGGTATCCTAAAGAACTTTATGGGATTTACCGGTTCAAAGGAAGAACTGAACAGTGATGAAAAGGTACTTTCAAGTCACAAACTTCATCCTGCGAATCCTAGTCTAAACAGAACAAAATTCGGTTCAATTCAACAAGGTGCTAATACTAATGTACATATTGATACCTCAGGTTCTGCTACAGGTGATGACCCATTATCTCAAAGTCTAAAGAAGGTTGTTACCGATATTCTGAAAAGAATGGTAAAGAGTATCAAAGCTACACTTCAAAAGTATGTTAATATTTCAGGTTACTCATTAGTGGGCTTAATGCCTGAGATTATCTTTTACATTCGTTTTGCTGAGCTTGTTGATAAGATGAAAGAAAAGAAATTACCTGTATGTAAACCACTTGCAGTTCCTGATGACAGAGTGGCCTACGGTGAAGATATTTATAATATAAAACTTGCAATTAAGCGTACTAAGGGTGAAGATTTTGACATTATCGGTAATGACATTACATTTGATAATGAACAAAGAATTTATGTTATGACAGGTCCGAACAGAGGTGGCAAAACTACCTTTACTCAAGCAGTAGGTCATTGTTTCTTACTTGCACAAGCCGGTATTTATGTACCTGCAACAAAGTTCAACTACAGTCCTGTTGACAACATTTACACACATTTTCCTGCTGATGAAAACGACACTGTTGACCTAGGCAGACTAGGTGAAGAAAGCAAAAGACTTTCTGATATTTTTAAGGTTGCAACCGATAAGTCCTTACTGTTACTTAACGAAAGTTTGGCAACAACAAATGTTGCTGAGGGTGTGTTTATTGCAAAGGATGTTATTAAGGCAATGGCATACTTAGGTGTCCGTTCAGTATTTAACACACATATGCATGAGCTTGCCCATCACCTTGATGAATACAACAGTGATGATAGTTATAGGAGTAAAGTACAAAGCCTTGTTACCGGTATGAAAGACGGTCACAGAAGTTTTAAGTGTGAGATTGCACCACCACAAGGCGTTTCTTATGCTAAAGATATTGCAGAGAAATACGGTGTAACCTACGACCAAATAAAAAAGAATATAGACAATAGATAAAAATAATGGCTAGTGTATTTTGTACACTAGCCATTTCTTATGCTTTAATTCTGTTTTGGTTTTCAAGTAATGCAACAATAACAATAAATAGTGGAGTGGTAATTGGTTGGTCAATGTTTACAATTCCCTGAACACTGTAAGAAATAACACTTGCCGCAAGGATAATGCAGTATTTATTGCTAAAACTTCTCTTAATTCCTCGTATAAGGGCAGAAACCACAAAAGTAATGTAGGATAAAGCCCCAAACATTCCGACTGTTACAAGGTAATTTAGGTAGATATTATGGGCAGCATTGGTTGTTTCATTCTTAAAAGCCATCAGCTCATCATTGTACCCCATATCAGTCATAATCTGACCAAAGGTATCACAACCTGTACCGAATAGTTTTTGAATAATATTTACATTAAGGAAAATGTAAATGCCTCTTATCCACATAAAGCCTCTGTGAGTACCCCAACTGTCGTTAAATCTAAAGTACTTCATAGCACCGCTTAATGAAGTCTTTGTGTCAATAAAGGTAAAGTAGCAAAATGTAAATACCCCTAAACCAAACAGTAATATCGTTAGGAAAATAAGTGATAGGGTAATGACCCTAGGTGTCTTTGTGATGCCCTTTTCTTCACTGAAAATATTTAAGAAAATTCCTAAAACAAGGGTAATTCCTATTACAACATAGGTGTTGCCATAGACCAAAGTGCTTTCTATTGCACTAAATCCCATACTGTAGTCATCCATAATATAAGAGAAATATCTGATAACTTTACAACCTATAAGCATTAGTGAAGTGATAATCAGTAGGTTTGAAAAGTCCTTTAAATTTCTTATAAAGAATATATAGCAAAATACAAATAGTCCTAATGTACCTAAGATACTGCCATCACTGTTGCAACAAACTATACCACCAAATGTTATTACAGCAGAAATACCGTAAATTATCTTTTGATAATATTTCTTTGAGAGAATAAACAGTACCATACAAAGTGGCATTACAATAGTTAAATAAGCTGAAAAAATATTTCTATTGCCTATTGTAGAAATGAACTTTGTATATTGACTTGAACTCATACCATTGTATAGGTTTAATGGGTCCCAGTAGAACTGTTGCAAAATCCCTATAAATGCCACAAATGATGAAACAACTGCCATAACTATAGGAACAACTTTGTTTTCTCTGTATGTTCTGGAAATTATAAAATAAATAACAAAGTAAGTAAAGATAAGTATAAGCCCATTGTTCCTACCTAATGCACCGGTAAGACTGTCAAATTTATAGTCGGAAACCAGTGTGCTTATAATGGCAGAAATTAAAAATCCTATCATTCCATAATCAGTAAAGGAAAATTTATTTTTCTTATTTTCTATTTTATTTTCTTTATCTCTTTGATTGTAATGAGTCAGCAGTACACTACCCATCACAATAACAAGCAAACTTGCTAAAACATAAAAAGCATATAACTTGTCATGCCTTATGTAATAATATCTGTCTGATACATATAGGGGAAAGAATGAGAACATAAGTGTTACAAAGATTATTGCAACATTCCCCATATAGTAAGATAGATTTTTCTTTTTTTTCTTCATATTTTGTACCAAAAAAGAGGTTTCAGAACTTTTGAAACCTCTTAATAATTTTAATCTTCCAATTGATTTAATACTTTTAGAATTGAACAAGCCTCATCATCTGTCAGACGATTACACTCATATCTTTCATCTCTAAGCATAATTAGCAGTTCCTGAATTAAGTAACGGAAGCCTGTACCTTCAAAGTTAAATGACCTTCTGTCAACCTTCTTGCAACCATTCTTGATAACCTTAAAGTAACCTGTGTTCCACCAGTCATCTTCAAGAACAATTCTGCCCTTAGTACCGATAACAGTTAGGTGGTTGTGTAAATCAATATTCTTGCCGATTTCAATTCTTGCAACTGCATTTTCATATCTAAAGAACATTGAGCAGTATTCTTCACCATCTTCATTACCCGGAATTAGGTTCTTTGAAATGTACTTAGCCTCAGTACCCAGTAGCTTTGTTACAGCAGTAATAGCAAGTACAGACATATCTTCAAGAGTCTTTTCGTATTCAAAGAAATCGTTACTCATACCAATATCAATGCTTAACACCTTGCCAACTTCATTACTGTCGGCAATCCATAGAAATTGAGAGAAAGCTCTTAGGTAAACCATAACAATGTTTTCCATTAGGATAACATTCTTTTCTCTTGCAAGTTTGTTTAGCTCTTGACACTTTTCATTATCAAGTGAGAAAGGAAATTCACAAATAACATGAACACCTTTTTCAATACATTGCTTAATGTAGTTGTATCGCTTTTCTAAGTCGCACTTAATATATACAATACTAAGGTCTTGACAGAACTTTTCAAAGCAGTTGCCGTAAGAATTTAGTTCATACTTATTACAAAATTCCTCAGCAACATCAATATCTTCACTAAATACTCTTTCAATGTGAATACCGGAAACATACTTAGTTTCGCTAACAACACCTAGGTCATCAGCATTGTCGGTAATAACACCAAAGTTTCTGATTGCATTGCTTTTTTCTCTAATCTGTGTGGAAGAAATATTCTTTGTTCTTTCTAGATAAACAACGTTACAATACTGCTTTAGGTGGTCAAACTTGCCAATCCAGTCACTACCGACAACAAGTGTATCAATATCATACTGAATAATATCTCTAGTCTTTTGACCTAAATATTCTTCAACAATAATTTCATCAACCAAACCTGTTTTCTTAACATTTTCAATTCTTGTAAGAAGTGAATCGTGAACAGAAAGTTTACCTCTCTCTATATCGTAGCTTTCGGAGGTTACACCAACAATTAGGTAATCTCCGTATGCCTTTGCCCTTTTAATAATATTATAATGACCTTGGTGGAACAAATCGAATGTTCCATAAGTAATAACCTTTTTCATATTTTCCCCTAATCTATTGACTTAATAAGCCAAAATCTCCTCCATAAGTTTTTTATCAATATATGGTTTTTGGTTGTACATTTCTTCACCAAAATAAGTTTTTGGATAAGCCTTTGACTTAATGTCAAGATGTACTTCAATTAAGTTTGGCTTTGTTTTATCAATAGTTTTTAGTATATCTTCAAGTTCTTCAATACTGTTAACGCTGTAGGAATTAATACCATAAGCCTCACCGATTTTCTTGAATACAGGTGCATCATAGCCACCTTCAGCAGTAGAACCAAAGTGGTTTCCGTCAAAGAAATCATCCTGTTGTTGCTGAATAAGACCAAGACTTTCATTGTTTAACACAATAGAAGTAACAGGCAAGTTCTCTCTCTTAACCCATTGTAGTTCTTGAATATTCATCTGAAAAGCACCGTCACCACAAACTGCAACAGTAGGTTTTTTGTTTAGATAATATGCACCGATAGCAGCAGGAAGCGCAAATCCCATTGCACCATGACCACCGGAGAACAGTAACCTTTGGTTATCTGTAATCTTAAAGGATTGTCCCATCCAAACCTGATGTTGTCCAACATCACAACAAACAACAGTATCATCGGTTGCATAGTTTGAGATAAGGTCAATAAACTTATTAGGTTCTCTTTCTTTACTGTGATTGTCAAAGTCAACAAGTGGTTCTTTAACTTTCTTACAGGTTTCTACCCAAGAGGTTTTGTCAACCTTCTTGTCCTTAAGAACCTTTAGCATAGCTTTTACTAATTTTTCACAGTCACAACAGTAGTGAGTTTCATCACTGTGAACTTTTCTTAGCAGTTCGTTTCTGTCTATATCAACTCTGATGATTTTTGCATTCTTAGCAAAGTTCTCACTTTTGCCACCTGTCTGTCTTTTACAGAAGGAACAAGCCAAAGAAACAATAAGGTCTGACTTTTTATATGCAAGAATGTTTGCATATCTGTGACCGTAAGCAGCACCAATATAACCAAAGTTAAGCTCATCATCAACTTTTAATAAGTGTCTGCCAAGTAGGGAAGTGATAACCGGAATGTTAAGTTCTTTAACTAACTTTAGAACATCCTTGTGAAAGTCACTGCCTTTTACAATACCGTTACCAAGTAGTAGCATTGGCTTTTCAGCCTTAATGATTTCTTCAATAATCTGAGTTGCTACCATTTCGTAATTAATAATTACTTTGTCCTTTGGTGGGGTAAATGACTTTGCATTTTCTAAGTCCAAATCCTCTCTCTGGACATTCATAGGGATGTCCAGCACAACAGGACCTTTTCTGCCTTCATTAGCAATGTAAAAAGCCTTTTCCAGTTCGTACTTTAAATCTTCAACCTTGCTAATATGAGTTGCATACTTTGTAATTGGCTTAACCATATCTACAACATCAGTTTCTTGGAAACCCTGTTGTCTAAGCTCTGAGATACCGGTATACTCATACTCATTTAGCTGACCGGTAAAGAAAACTACCGGTGCACTATCGTAGTAAGCATCAGCAATACCATTCATTAGGTTAATAGCACCCGGTCCTGATGTTGAATAAGCTACGGCAGTTTTGCCACTAGCCTTTGCAAGTCCAACTGCAGCAAAAGCAGCACCTTGTTCGTTGTAACACATATGGTTTTCTATGCCATCAGCTTTACAAACTGAATCAACAAAGTGAGCAATCATTGTACCTTGATAACCGAATATATCTTTAATACCATGTTCCTTTAAGTAAGAAACAATAAAATCACTTGCTTTCATAATTCACCTTTAAAATAAAATTATTTATAAGATTATTTAAACATACATAAGTTTAGTATATCATCATTATATAATTAAGTCAATTGTTAACATATGTATAAATATAGATAAAATCTATATTAAACAAGAAAAAAGCGACTATTCATAAGAATAATCGCTTTTCTAATAGCTTTATTAGGCTTTAATTATGCCCAAGTACCTGAGAATAGGTTATCTGAACCCCAACCTGTAGCCTTATAAGTTGTGCCACCACTAACCTTTAGGTCATCTGACTGATTCCAAACATTATCCCAGTTGTTTTCAGTTGTTGCACCATTCATTCTGCAAATGATTAGGTTTTCATAACCACTTGGAACTGATAGAGTATTGTCTTTAATATCTACCCAAACACTATCTGTGTCGTTCCATAGGTAAGCAGCCCATCTTTCTGTGCCGGTAGCAATTGCAGACATATCAATCTTGATTGTGTTGCCCTGAGGAGCAGTTGTAGTAGTTGTTGCTGTAGTTGGCTTAGTTGTAGTTGTTGTAGGAGCAGTAGGGTCATTGTAAGAGAAAGTTGTACCTACAGGGAATGTATCAACTAACTTAATGCCGTACTTCTGAATAAGCGTAGCATCCTTAACATCAATAGAGCCGTCACCGTTTACATCGGCAGTCTTCTTCTGAACATCTGTAAATGTAATCTTGTTTACAGTATATTTTGATACTTTAACTGCGTCCTTAACATTGATTTGGTTATCAAAGTTTAGGTCACCGTATAGGTAAGTTCTGCTTGGAACAGTTGTTGCAGTTGTAGGATTTGTCTTTGAAGTTGTTGTTGTCTGCTGAGTATATTCTTCCCACTTGTGGTTAGCAGAGAACTTCATTGAAGAACCTGAAAGTTCTAGACCGGGTTCCCTATCTGCCGGATAACGGTTTGTTGTAGCAGTGGAGTTTTCTGTAAAGATAACTGAACCGTTAGCAAATTCGTCAGGAACTTCTACTACATAGTAGCCTGTGCTACTGTCCTTAGTCATTTGTTTGCCCGGCCATTTTGTTACAGAGTTTGTATCGTTGTAAATGTAAGCATATACACTTGACCAGTTGTATGATGAGTTATCAAAGTAAATCTTCTGAATTTGGTCTGGGTCTACTTTCTTAAATGTATAAGAAGCATTAGATGTATCTGTACCATCTGTAGCAGTTAGCTTAACTGTGATTGTTGAACCGTAAGAAACACCTTCACCGATTGTGATTGTCTTTGTGCCTGTGTATGTTTCTACTGTACCGTTATCAATCTGATATGTACCTGAAGTAGCATCCTTTAGACCAAGCACTAATTCCTGTGTTTCTGCCTTAAATGAACCACCGGCTTTTGAGATTGTGTTCTGTGGTCCTTTCTTTGGGTTATATACTACTGCAACACCTGATGAACCGATTGTACCTGAGATTTTACCGTTAGCAACATGGAATTCGTTATCTGTAATAACATCCTTATATGTACCGTTAGCCATCTTGTGAGCAGTTACATTAACATTGTTACTACCACAGTTTACAAGAACAACACCCTTTGTGCCTCTTTCGTTGTAAGCAACACCGTTTTCTGCTGATAGATATTCTGACTGACCAATCATATCATTTTTAAACTTGTTAATAGCTTTAACAGTTTCATCAGCCCAATTAGTTACATCAGCCTGACCCATCATTGCAGAACCCCAGTTGTTAGGTCTTGCAAGATACATGCCACAAGCCTGTTGTCTTGTACCAACTAAAGCCCATGTTTTGTCCATATTTGCATTGCCAACATTGCTTGAAGAACCTGCCTGATATGTATCATGAGATTCGTTCCAAAGAACTGACTTGTTACCTGCAGCCTTTGAACCGTCATCTAGGTTAAAGTCACTTCTGGCTGCACCCTGAGCATTGTTGCTGTTAACTGCGTTTCTGATACTGTTAGAAACTGAAGATAGTGTAATGCTCATTAGAGATGAATAAGAATTAACGATTGACTGACCGTTACTTTGGTCATCGTTACCTGTTGTTTTATCAAGAACTTCACCATAATAGAAAGGTGTAACACCTCTTGTTGACTTAGCATAGCTTGTAGTTGCATTTAGAACTGTTGGCCAGAAGTCACTGCCAAAACCTGAGTCAGCAGGTGTTTCAATGTGCTTAGCACCGTCAAAACGGAAACCGTCAGCACCGTTATCTATACATTCCTTTAGGAACTTTGTTGCATAGTTCTGAACTGTTTTGTTACCTGTGTTAAGGTCAGGAATACCATCCATACAGTACTGTGTAATATCGTGACGAGAAGCATACCAACTGTTCTTAGAAATATCATGCCATAGAGAACTGTTGTTTCTGATTTCGTCAGGAATACATGGTGAAAGGTCGTTTTTAGACTTATTACCCATATGGTTAAGAACTGCATCGACTACAACCTTAACACCGTACTTATGAGCTTCATCACACATTGCCTTGAATTGAGAGGCAGTACCTAAAGCACTTGTACCATGAGCATTAGTTTCAATTGCAAAGTCAACAGGCTGATAAAGTACCCACCAGCTACCCTTTGCAGTTTTACCTGCAGTAGATTCCTTTGCTACCTGAATAGGTGATGTCTGAACAGCAGTAAAGCCTTGTTCAGCAATTGTTTTCATATTTTTCTTGATGTTGTCAAATGACCAGTTAAAGCACTGAAGAATCTGACCATCCTGAATGTTGTCAGCAAGACCATAAGCATTAGCACTTGTTGACACAGTTGTTGTGCTAGCTTTTGATGCACTCTTGTCAGTAGATACGGCTGATACAACAGGGATAGATGTTGCAGTTACTGCCATACATAGTGAAAGTACAAAGCTAACAAATTTCTTTTTGCATTTCATAAAATGTCCTCCTTAAAAATAAAAAATCCCATATATATTTTATCAAAATTACAAAAATTTTACTACTGTGAAAAAGTACAATAAACAAGGTTATTTTTGTAAAAATTTTATAAGGAAATTAATAATATTTGAATAAATTGTGAACAATAAAGGCTATTAAACAATAATAATTCTATCTTAGAAAAATCGGCCTATATATCTGTTATAATATGACAAAATAGTAAAGAAGTTCTATAATACTTGCAACAAATACAACTCTATGATACAATAAGAGAAAGAATGGGGTTTAATTATGTCCAGAAAAATAGGCTATGCTTTCCTGTGTAAAAAGGGAAAGGTAAGAAAGAAAAATCAAGATAACTACTGGTGTATGGGTGACTTTTTACCTCAAGAAAATGAGGGACAACAGAGAACCATCACCGGACAAATAAATTTGAAAGATTTAACCGGTGCATTCTGTGTTTTTGACGGAATGGGTGGTGAGGCTTGTGGTGAGATTGCCTCTTCAATTTCTGCTACAACCTTTAATAATATATATAAGTCAATAGTTGACCTTGATGTACAAAGTATTGTTGATATTTGTTACATAATGAACAGAAATGTTTGTCGCTTTGCAAAAAGACACAAGATTCAATATATGGGTACAACTGCTGCAATGCTCTTCTTCGGCAAAAAGGAAGTATATGCTTGTAACCTTGGTGACAGTAGAATTTTTCTTTTGCGTGGCAACAAGTTGCAGAAAATTTCTGTTGACCATGTAGCTGAGGGTACTATCTTTAAGAAACCACCACTAACTCAGCACATTGGTATTCCTACTGATGAATTTAGGATTGACCCTTATATTGTGTCACTAAAGATTAGAAAAGGTGACAGGTTCTTAATTTGCTCAGATGGTCTTACCGATATGTTGTCCTTTGAAGATATTGAGGCTTTCCTAGTTGAAACCCACAGCATCTCCGATTGCGTAAATGATATGATGAAAATGGTTTATGCAAAAGGTGCTATTGATAATACAACAATCGTGTTGTGTGAGGTTAGATGATTCTAATTTTTTAATTTAGTTGTTTATATTTATAAAGTAATCTTGCTAAATAATGTAGGCAAATAAATTTTAGTGGATAATAAATAGAATAAGGTTCTACTTGATGCAGGTCAAAGTGTTATATTATAATAGTGTATTATAAGTAAAGGCATAGTATGTTTTTCTCATACTATGCCTTTCTCAGTTTAAGTTGTGATGTTAGATAAATTAGTTTTTTCAATCTTGTCTGTGGGTAAAGGAAAATTAGTACAATAAATTTGGGTTTTTCAATTTTGTTTGTGGGTAAAGATTAGTTTGATAAATTAGGGTTTTTCAATTTTGTTTGTGCGTAAAGGTTAGTTTTATAAATTAGGGTTTGTGGGGATGTTTAAATATGAAAAGTGTAAACTATGTCCTT